>CXWL01001949.1_pt1 | contig 16271 bp, 12 predicted proteins | sample 590931 | NCBI WGS metagenome assembly CXWL01 (sample SAMEA3498368, study PRJEB10139) | groundwater metagenome | biome: water well; material: biofilm material | place: Germany | collected 2015-04-27 | reverse complement strand
CGATCAGTTGAGGACAGAGCGTCGCTTTGCGCCGGTCTGTCCCGCAAGGCATCAAGAGCGAGAAAAGCGGCACCAATTCATTGACCTGGCAAGGGTCCCAATTTTCTGGGCTATATTGGGGTCATGTTTGACGTGCTGGTCTTTGTTTACGAAAACTATTGGCGCGGCGATGCCTGCCCGGAGTGGGATTCGCTGGAGCGCAAACTCAACGCAGTCGGCTTCGATGACGAGGAAATCCAGGAAGCGCTGGCCTGGTTGGCCGACCTGAAAACAGCCACCTTCGGTGCCGAGTTGTCACCGCGCCCGAGTGACCACCGGGGTACAACGCCGCAGCCCGACCCTACGCTTCGCCAGCCATCACCGCACAGCATGCGGGTGTACTCGGTCAAGGAGCAAACCCACCTCGGTTCGGAGTGCCTGGGCTACATCGGTTTTCTGGAACACATTGGCGTGATGCCAATTCCCATGCGCGAGATTGTGCTCGACCGGGCACTGGCCACGCCAGGCGACCCGCTGTCCCTGGACGACCTGAAGATCATCGTGCTGATGGTGTACTGGAGCTTCGGCGAGGAGCCCGATGCGCTGTTGCTCGATGAACTGTGTGAAAACGCCACCACCCGGGTGGCCCACTAGTCCAGCAGCCGTTCCGGATTGGCTTCCAGTTTGGCCAGGGCGTCGCGCGTGGCCCGCACCGTCAGGGTTTCTTCTTCCTGTGGCAATAGCAACCCGGCCTGCAGATAAGCCGCCAAGCGACCGGCCTGGATCAGATAGCTGTGCCCGTCGATGGACGCAAACAGATTGAGATGCTTGCGCTCGCTGCGCCAGGCAAATTGGACCTGCTTGACGTGGTTGTTGTGATCCAAGGTGAACCAGGCGCCCAATTGCAACTCCTGAGCCCAAGCCAGCATCGCGGCGGTCGGCTTGGAGCCCCCGTCGGCGACCACATCGATGGACGCGGCGTCAATTCCCAACATCATCTCGATGCTCTCTGAGTCCAGTGGCAAATCACCCATGCCGTCTTCGGACACAAAATCCTCCAGATTGGCCAGTCGATGCGCCATCGCCTCAATCTGCGCCTGTGGCACCGCCTGGGTCTTGGACAGGAATGCGTCGGCCAGCGTGTCGCTCACGGTCTTGATGTGCGCCTCCTGCTCGGATGGCGAGACCCCCAGCATCGTCATGCCAGAGCGCAAACGCTGCAACAAATGGGGCAGGTCCTGGATCACGCGGGCTCGGTCGCTGCGATTGGGTTTGGCGCTGGCGGCCCACAACAAATCCGTGGCTGATTTCTTCAGAGCCAGCGTCTCCGCGTTCTGTGGACCCTTGCGCACGGCGGCTACCGCCAACACCTCGGCCCACACCTTGAACAGAAACTCGCGAATTTCGTCGCGCACCGGCATGTCCTTGAGCAGATTGCGCATCTCGATCGTGTACTGGATCGTCAGGGTCTCCTTCTGCTCGACCTGCTGCGCCACGCTGACCACCTTTTGCGTCGCACCACGCTCGGTCAGGAACTTCGACAGAAACTTCTGAAACTCTTCATACACCAGTTGGTAAACACGCTTGCCGGTTTCGGGGTACTGCTCGATGACCTGTACCACCCGCTTGATCTCGGTCTCCAGGGCGCCGCCCTGGATGCCGCTGGCATCAAAGCCCATCACGCAAGAGCCCATGCGGTCGATCAATTGCCGCGCCGGATGATTGAGGGTCCCAAAGAAGTCCGGCTCTTCCAGTGCCACCCGCAGCACCGGCATTTGCAGCCGTGCAAACCAGACCCGGATACCCGGTGGGATGCGGTCCTCTTGCAGGATGGCCTGGAACATCAAGGCGACGATCTCGATGGTGGCCTTCTCGGTCTTGGTCTCGGCCTTCTTCTTGAGCTCCGTGGTCTGCTCGCGCAGCCTGACCGCGACCCTTTGCACCCCGGCGGGACTGTAATCCTCCACCACCGTGCCGCCCGACGCATGGCCACCCGAATCACGTGACGGACGCACCGCGATGGCGGCGGCCAGGGCCGGAGTGGCGGGTTGAAACGAGGTTGCCTCGAAATCGGCGCCGCCGCGGCCAACCAACAGCTTTTTGAGCTGACCCATCACGCCTTGCGCGCGCATCTTGGCACGGGCCAGCGGCGTCGTGGCGGTCATCAGCCGCGTCTCATCGGAGGGCGCCCAGTGCGGCTGATCCGCCGGACCGTGTGCTCGACCGGCCGCGCCCGGTGGCGGCCCACCGGCAGACGCGAGTCGCCCCCCCGGATCACTGGCGCCATTTGCGCCACTTGCCCCTTCACCCCACCCCAGCCGGCCTCCAAATGCGCCTGCCGCCCGATTGCCGGCGGGTGGCGCTGATCGCTGTGCTTGGGGCGCACCCGTCGCGGGGTGACCCATGCCCCGCGCGTCATGTCGGCCCGACCCGCCGCCGTAGGCAGCTTGCTCACCGTAAGCGCCTTGACCGCCGGTATCACGGTAGTAACCACCACGGGAAGACTCTGGCGGAGGTTGACTGTCCGGCCCCGCCTGCGGCCGTGTGCCGGGCCCGATGTTGCGAGATGGGCCTGATCCCACGCCGCGCTTGACCCGGTCCTTCAGGTCAATCGTTGGCAACACGCCTTGCTTGATCAAAAAATCGTTGCAATGGGTGTAGGCCACCTTGAGCCGCTCCGACAAGTGCTGATGCACCACGTCGTTGACCAAAGGCCATGAATCGCGTGGCATGCCGCTGGCGCCCCACTGCTCCACCATAAGCAAGACCAACACTTCCGGTCGCAGGATGTCGTGGCTGTCGAAGTCATCCAAACCATCCAACACGCGCATCCGAACCAGCAGGTCATTGAACTGGGCGCTGACCTTCTCCATGACACCGAGCACCAGGCGTGAGGCCAGAATCTTGTTTTCGACGACATCGGTCCCGACCAACTCGAAAGCGCCATCCAAGGCACCGTCCACGGCGTCATTCGATTTGGCCTTGACCGGCTGTAGCGCCGTTTGCCAGACTTTCAGCGTGCCGTCCAACCAGGCCGGCCGCGCCTTCTGATAATAGGTCCAGGCGTCGCGGCGGGTCTGCATCTCGCGCGACGAGGCGGCCTCGTTCATCAGCGCCATCAGCCGCTCCTGCACCAAGGTACCCAACTCCACCATGGCACGCGTCGCCTCGGCCACGAAACGCTTGCGCGTCTCCAGCGCCAATTGCGCTCGTTGGGTCAGAGAGGGATTGAACGCCATTGCTCAGTAATCAGGTGCTAGACCGTTGCGCCCGCATTAGGGTCATTGGGATCTTCATCCTTCTTGACGCCGCCTTTGATCAAGTCCTCGCGGTCAATGCCCAGCCACATGACAATGGCCGCCGCAACGAACACCGAGGAATAAATGCCAAACAAGATGCCAATTGTGAGGGCCAACGCAAAATAGTGCAGCGTGGCACCACCAAACAGCAGCATCGACAAGACCATCAGTTGCGTGCTGCCATGGGTGATGATGGTGCGGCTGATGGTGGACGTGATGGCGTTGTCGATGATTTCGTGGGAATTCATCTTGCGGTAACGCCGGAAATTCTCCCGAATTCGATCAAAGATCACCACCGACTCGTTCACCGAATAGCCCAGCACCGCCAGCACCGCCGCCAGCACCGGCAACGAGAACTCCCACTGGAAAAACGCGAAGAAGCCCAGAATGATAATGACATCGTGCAAATTGGCGATGATGGCCGCCACGGCAAACTTCCACTCGAAGCGAATTGCCAAGTAGATCATGATGCCAACCACCACGAAGGCCAATGCCTTGAGCCCGTCAACCGCCAGTTCATCGCCTACTTGCGGGCCAACAAACTCGTTGCGCCGCAAATCGGCTGACGCGTCGGCCGACTTGAGGGCCGCCATCACCTGGTTACTCTGCATGGCGGAGGTCACCCCCTTCTGTACCGGTAGGCGAATCAGCACATCACGTGAGGTACCGAAGTTCTGCACCTGCACGTCGGTGAACCCCAGCTTGGCTACCGTATTGCGAACCGTGGCCAGATCGGCGGGCTGCGAGTAACTCACCTCCATCAAGGTGCCGCCGGTGAACTCCACCGACAGATGCAAGCCCCGCGAGAACAGAAAGAACACGGCCGCCAGAAAAGTAGCCAGCGAGATCAGATTGAAAACCAGCGCATGCCGCATGAACGGAATGTCGCGTCGGATTTTGAAGAATTCCATTGCCTCACCCTTGGTTTGACTTGACTTGCGCTTCAGGCTCAGGTCGCCAAACCGTACCAATTGACACGTTTTTCAGCTTATTTTGCCTACCGTACCACAAATTAACCAGGCCCCGCGAGAAGAACACGCCTGAAAACATGCTGGTCAGGATGCCAAGGCAATGAACCATCGCAAAGCCACGCACCGGTCCCGAACCAAAGGCCAACAAGGCCGTGCCCGCGATCAAAGTGGTGACGTTGGAGTCCAGAATCGTGGCCCAGGCCCGGTCGTAGCCGCCGTGGATCGCCGCCTGCGGCGAGGCACCGTTGCGCAATTCCTCGCGCACCCGTTCGTTGATCAACACATTTGCATCAATCGCCATACCCAGCACCAGCGCCATCGCTGCCATGCCTGGCAGCGTGAGGGTTGCCTGCAGCATCGACAACACCGCCACCAGCAGCAGCAGATTGACCGCCAGCGAGATGCTGGAGATCACACCAAACAACATGTAATAGACACACATGAAGAGGGTCACCGCGACAAAGCCCCAGGTCACGCTGTTGAATCCCTTGGCGATATTTTCGGCGCCCAGGCTCGGGCCGATGGTGCGTTCTTCAATGATTTCCATAGGCGCGGCCAGCGACCCGGCGCGCAGCAGCAAGGCCAGGTCATTGGCTTCGCTGATGCTCATGGTGCCCGAGATCTGAAAGCGATTTCCCAGCTCGCTTTGAATCACCGGCGCCGTCAAGACCTCACCCTTGCCTTTTTCAAACAGGATGATGGCCATGCGTTTCTTGATGTTCTCGCGGCTGACATCGCGCATGGTGCGCCCGCCCTTGGCGTCCACCGTCAAGTCGACTTTGGGCTGCTGCGTTTGCGAGTCGAGGCCAGGTTGGGCGTCGGTCAGGCTGTCGCCGGTCAGGATCACCTGCTTCTTGACGATGACCGCGCCGCGGTCGCGCTCCAGAAAACGTTCGGTACCGAAGGGCACCGCGCCGCTACCCGTCACTGCGGCTTGGGCTTCGGCGCTGTCGTCAACCATGCGCAATTCCAGCGTGGCGGTGCGGCCCAAAATATCCTTCGCCTTGGCGGTGTCCTGCACGCCTGGCAACTGAACCACGATGCGGTCCAGCCCCTGCTGCTGAATCACCGGCTCTGACACACCGAGCTCATTGATCCGGTTGTGCAAGGTGGTGATGTTCTGCTTGAGCGCCTGGTCCTGTACCCGCCGCGCGGCCTCGGGTTTGATCGACGCGGTCAGCTTGACCTGTTCGCCATCGGGCGCCGAACTGACCACCAGATCAGCAAATTGATCCTGAATCAGCGCCTTGGCGGCGTCCAGTGCCTGGGTTTCCCGAAATTGGATTTCAATGACCTGGACGTTGCGCGAGATGCCGCTGTGACGGATGTTCTTTTCGCGCAAACCACTGCGGATATCGCCGGCCAACGACTCGGCCTTCTTGGTCAACGCGGCCTCCATGTTGACTTGCAACATGAAATGCACGCCGCCGCGCAAATCGAGCCCCAGGTACATCGGCACGGCGCCCAGCGAGCGCAGCCAGTTCGGACTGCGCGACAACAGGTTGAGCGCCACCACGTAACCGGGATTGCCGGCGTCCGGGTTGAGGGTCTTTTGAATCAGATCCTTGGCCTTGAGTTGCGCGTCGGTGCCATCCAGGCGGACCTTAAGCGACGTGCCATCGATCGTCGCCAGATCGGGCGTGATGCCCGCGGCCTTCAAGGCTGCTTCCACCCGGACCTGAGTCGCGCTGTCCACCTTGACCGACGACTTGGCGGCCGACACCTGCACCGCCGGTGCCTCGCCAAAGAAGTTCGGCAGGGTAAATAGCGCGCCCACCACCAGTGCAATCAAGATGATCGCGTATTTCCACATCGGGTAACGATTCATACCGCCCTACTCAAAAATGACAAAGAACCGCGACGCCCTTGTGGGCGTTGCTTATTTGATGCTGCCCTTGGGCAAGACCTGCACCACGGCACTGCGCTGCACCTGAACTTCAACGCCGTTGGCAATCTCCACCCCAAGGTGGCTTTCGCCGAGTTTGCTGATCTTGCCCAGCAAACCACCGGCCGTGACCACTTCGTCACCCTTGGCCAGCGCATCCACCATGGAACGATGTTCCTTTTGTTTCTTCATCTGGGGACGGATCATCACGAAATAAAGCACCACAAACATCAAGACCAGCGGCAAGATGCTCATCAGCGTCGATTGCGTATCGCCACCGGCGGCAGCCGGGGCAGTTTGGGCGAAGGCGGAAGAAATAAACACGGACAACTCCACAAAGAAGGGGACAACACCAGGAGACTCACTCCCCCTCACGGATGCCGTGAAACGGGGACAGTCAACCTTTCATTGTATGCGGGGTGAGCGTGCGCTTCCTGCTGCGTGAGCCGATGTCCGGGGTGGCCCGCCATCAGCGAACCCCGCCCAACACCCACTCAGGCGGCCAGGCGCGCTGGCACCGAACTGCGAAACCGCGCCAGCAGGGCCTGCCAGTCTTGTCTTGCAGCCGCCAGCTTACGCGCCTTGACGTGCCCGTAGCCATTGATCTGCTCCGGAACACGGGCAATCTCGACGGCCAGCTTGACTTGACCGGCATCGCCGAAGTTGCCCAGGGCGGGCAACAATTCCTCGACACACGCCTTGTACTCACCTATCAGCGCGCGCTCCTGGCGCCGCTCGTCGGTCCGGCCGAAAACGTCGAAGGCACCGCCGCGCAACACCTTTAGCGGCGCCAACAGCCTGAACAGGGTCAACATCGTCGGGCCGAACTTTTGCTTTTGCAGTTCACCCCGGTCATTCTTCTTGGCCAGCAAGGGCGGCGCCAGGTGGTAGTGCAGCTTGTAGTCACCCTCGAACATGTCACCAATGCGTTGGTGAAACGCCGCGTCCGCATGCAGCCGGGCCACTTCGTACTCATCCTTGTAGGCCATCAGCTTGAACAGATTTTGGGCGACCGCCTCGCTCAGCGCCAAACTGGCGCCACGCACCGCCTCCGCCTGACGCACTTTGGCCACAAAGGCCTGGTAGTCCTGCGCGTAGGCGACGTTCTGATAGGCCGCGAGGAACGCCATTCGTTTGCCCACCAGCTCGTCCAGAGTGGACTTCCTCTTGAACTCGATCACCTGACCCGGATCGAGCAGACCCTCGACCGCGCTCCAGTTGTGCGCCGCCTGGCGACCCCACTCGAAGGCGGTTTTGTTTTGCTCCACCGCCACCGCATTGAGCTCGATGGCACGCAGCAACGATGCGCGGGACAGCGGCACCCAGCCCTTTTGCCAGGCGTAACCGAGCATCATGGGGTTGGTATACAGACTGTCCCCCATCAACTTGACGGCGGCCGCGTCGGCATCAAATGCCCCCACCGCGTTGGCACCGACCGCCTTCGTGATCTCATCCGAGCAGGCCTGCGCCGGGTTTTGCCAGTTGCCGTCCTTGACGAAGGCCGCCGTGGGTGTGCTGTGCGCGTTCAGGGCCACGCGGGTACGGCCGTTTGCCATCCGCAGCACGGTTTCCTTGCCTGCCGTGACAATCGGGTCGCAGCCCATGATCAGATCGGCCGCAGCCATGCCGACACGGGTGGTGCGAATCGCCTCCTGGGTGGCGCCAATCAGCACATGACTCCAGGTGGCGCCACCCTTTTGCGCCAGACCGCCTGCGTCCTGCGTGACGATGCCCTTGCCGTCCAAATGAGCCGCCACACCCAACAATTGCCCGATGGTGATGACGCCGGTACCACCGACCCCCGCGACGACGATGCCCCACACGTCTTGCTGAGCGCCGCCCAGCGACGGCACTTGCGGCTCTGGCAGTTCGCCAAGGCTTGCTGGAGTCGCCGCGCCCTTGGCTGCCTTTGACCGCTTCTTCAACTGCCCACCCTCCACCGTGACAAAGCTCGGACAGAAGCCCTTGACGCAGGAGTAGTCCTTGTTGCAGGTGGATTGGTTGATCTGGCGTTTGCGGCCAAACTCGGTTTCCAGCGGCTCCACCGACAGGCAATTGGATTGCACGCTGCAATCACCGCAACCTTCGCAGACCAGTTCGTTGATGACCACGCGCACAGCAGGGTCCACCAGGCTGCCGCGCTTGCGGCGACGGCGTTTTTCCGTCGCGCAAGTCTGGTCGTAAATGATGACGGTAGTGCCCTTGATTTCTCTGAATTCTCGCTGGATGTGGTCGAGTTCGTCGCGGTGGTGCACCGTGACGCCCTGCGCCAGCGTCAGCCCGGCGTACTTCTCGGGCTCGTCGGTCACCACCACGCACTTGACCACGCCTTCGGCGCACATGGACTGGGCAATCTGCACCACCGAGTGTCCCTCGGGCCGCTCGCCGACCTGCTGCCCACCGGTCATGGCCACGGCGTCGTTGTAGAGGATCTTGTAGGTGATGTTGACCCCGGCGGCGATGCTCTGGCGCACCGCCAGCGAGCCGCTGTGAAAGTAGGTGCCATCGCCCAGATTGGCGAACACGTGTTGCTCGTTGGAGAAAGGCTGTTGCCCGACCCAAGGCACGCCCTCCCCGCCCATCTGGGTAAAACCCACCGTGGCGCGGTCCATCCAGATCGACATGAAGTGACACCCAATACCGGCCATGGCACGCGAGCCCTCGGGCACCTTGGTTGAAGTGTTGTGCGGACAGCCCGAGCAAAACCAGGGCTGGCGATCAACCTTGACTTCCAGCACCTGCATGGCGCGCTCCTTGGCCTGCAGCAAGGCCAGGCGCGCCTCAATGCGCGCCGTGGTGTCGGCATCCACGCCCAGGCGCTGGATACGTTGCGCCAAGGCGCGCGCGATCAGTGCCGGCGACAAATCGGCATTGGCGCGCAGCAGGGTGTGCGCGGCGGGGTTCGGCACCGACCACTCGCCACCGCTGAAGTCGCCTTCAATCTCGTCGAACTTGCCCAGCACCAGCGGGCGCACGTCGCTGCGCCAGTTGTACAACTGTTCTTTGACTTGGTACTCGATCACCTGGCGTTTTTCTTCGATGACCAGGATTTCTTGCAGCCCGGCCGCGAATTCCCGTGTCGACTGCGCCTCCAGTGGCCACACCACGCCGACCTTGTGCAAGCGAATGCCCAGTCGTTGGCAGGTGGCGTCGTCCAGGCCCAGGTCGATCAGGGCCTGGCGCGTGTCGTTGTAAGCCTTGCCGCTGGCGATCAGGCCGAGGCGATCGTTTTGGCCCTCGATCACGTTGTAGTTGAGTCGGTTGGCCCGAATGTAGGCCAACGCCGCATACCACTTGAAATCGAACAGGCGCGCCTCCTGGTCCAACGCGTGGTCGGGCCAACGAATGTGCACCCCGCCCGGTGGCATTTCGAAGTCGCTCGGCATCGTGATCTGCACCCGATCTGGATCAATCTCCACCGTGGCGCTGGACTCGACGATCTCCTGAATGGTCTTCATGCCGGCCCAGACACCGGAGAAGCGGCTCATGGCGAAGGCGTGCACCCCCAGGTCCAGGATCTCCTGCACGGTGGCGGGGAAAAACACGGGCGAACCACAGGCCTTGAAAATATGGTCGCTCTGGTGCACCGCCGTGGAACTCTTGGCCACATGGTCGTCGCCCGCCACCGCAATCACGCCGCCCCAGGGCGTGGTGCCGGCCATGTTGGCGTGTTTGAACACGTCCGAGCAGCGGTCCACGCCAGGGCCTTTGCCGTACCAGATGCCAAACACGCCATCAAACTTGTTGCTGCCGGGCGGTGCAAAACCCAGTTGCTGGGTGCCCCACAGCGCGGTGGCCGCCAGCTCTTCATTCACGCCCGGCTGGAACACGATGTTGCGCGCCTGCAGGTACTTCTTCGCCTTGACCAGCGCCTGGTCATAACCACCCAATGGCGAGCCCCGGTAACCGCTGATGAAACCACCGGTGTTCTTGCCAACACGCTGATCGCGCAGTTGTTGCAGCATGGGCAGCTTGACCAGCGCATGCACCCCGCTCATGAAGGCGTGCCCCTGATCCAGGGCGTATTTGTCATCCAGCGTGACGGTTTCCAGGGCTTTGCGGATGTGCTCGGGTAACGGTGCGTTCATGGCGGCTTGTCTCCAGGGAAACGGCAAAGGTCACCGCGGCGGCGGCGGTGATGAATCGGCTCAAGCCGCTGGGCGGCCTGGACATTTTGACGGGAAAGTGTATGCCCACTGGCCGGATAGGTGTATGCGTTCTTTGCCGCGTAGGCGACAGTTTGCGCAATAATCTTTCTCGAAAGCGACGATATGGAAACGCTCGACAAATTTGACCTGGCGATCTTGAACGAATTGCAAGCCGACGGGCGACTCAGCAATGCCGAACTCAGCGGCCGCATTGGCCTGAGCGCCGCGCCCTGCTGGCGCCGCGTGCGCGCGCTGGAAGAGGCCGGCTACATCAAGGGTTACCGCGCCGAGATTGACCGCCAAAAAATCGGCTTGGGCGTGCTGGCCTTCGTGCGCTTGGACGCGGATCGCAACTCCGGTGATGTGACCCGCGAACTGGAAGAAGCGATTCAAAAGATCCCCGAGGTGGTGTCTTGCCACTACATCAGCGGCGCCGGCACCTTTGAGTTGCAGGTGGTGTCCCGCGACCTGGACTCGTTCTCGAAGTTGGCCCGCTCGGTACTGATCAACTTGCCCAACGTGAAGGACCTGCATACCAGTTTTTCGCTGGGTGAAGTGAAAGCCAGCAGCGCGCTGCCGCTGGGGCACTTGGCCGGCTTGGCGCACGACACCGGTTGAACTCGGCGCCCGCATCTCCGGGCGACGGGGCGGCCAAACAGCAGTTCCACCCTACTTGGGCCACAACACCCACAGCCGTAGCGGCTGCTTGAGCCGACCCGCCAGTTCGCCCGCCTGCGCCCCCCAGCCCGCAAAGTAGTCCGCTCGCAGCGCGCCAACAATGGCGCTGCCAGTGTCCTGAGCCAGCACCAGCTTTTCCAGGTTGGCAGCGACTCCGATGGAGGCCAACCACACTGGTGTGCCATACGGAATGCTGCTCGGGTCTACTGCGATGGAGCGTCCCGGTGTCAAGGCTACCCCCTGCGCCCCGCGCGGGCCAAAGCCGGCGTCGAGATCGGACAGCGGCTCCTCACGAAAGAACACCATGCGCGGGTTGCTCCACAACATCTCCTGCACGCGTTGCGGGTTCTGGGCAATCCAGGCGCGAATACCAGGCCAGGACGCATCACGCACCGCGCCCTGCTCCAGCAACCAACGGCCCACGCTGCGGTAAGGTTGCTCGTTGTTGCTGGCATAAGCGACCCGCAGCAAGCGCTGTTGCCCGCCCGGCTCGGTAACACGCAAACGCCCCGAGCCCTGGATCTGCAGGATCAGCGCATCGACTGGGTCTGCCAGGTAGGCAATCTCGCGCCCCTTGAGCGCGGCTTGGGCAGCGGGCAGGGTGTCTATCTCTTGCCGGGAGTACCAGGGCTTACGCTGCGCCAGACCGACTGGCGTTTGGTACAGGGGCACTGAAAACCCCGGACTGGACAGACGCGACGCCTCAAACATCGGCTCAAAATAGCCAGTCAACAGGCCGGGCCCCTCGTCAACCAAGGCCTCCACCCGGTAGGGCTGCAAGCGGGTGGTCATCCAGCTCAACTGCTCATCAGCGCTGCCAATGCTCAAGCGGCGCACCTCGGGACACAGGGCCACAAAGGCCGCTGGCGGCCGCTCGCAGCTTCTCAACCAGGCATTCCAGGCTTCGTGCAAGGCGTCTTGCCCGAAACCGGGCAATTGGGTCCACGGCACGGCGATCCAGCGACTCTTGCCTTGCAGCACCGGCGGCAAGTTGGACAAGACCACATCGGACGGAGAAGCCGCGCTACGATCGAAGGGACCAGGCCGGGGCGCGCTGGCGCAGCCAGCCAGAATTCCTACAATCGCGCCACTCACCACATTGCACAGGAGTCGTTTCATGGTGTTGATTCTGCTTGAAGCCTTGGGTGCGCTAACCCTGCTGCTGTTGATTGTGTGGTGGACCATGTTTTCGGGTCGCAAGAACGGCGAACCGCCGAGCCGACCTTCGGCGGACGCCGCCGAGTCGACCAGCGTCAAACCACCACAAACCACCGCGCAGGACCCACCCGGGGGTCGTGGACGCTACTGATTTCGTAGCAAGTTGGCCAATTCCACGGCCGACTTGACGGCCATTTTCTCGAATACGCGGGCACGGTGCACCTCCACCGTGCGGACACTGATGTCGAGTCGGTCGGCAATCAACTTGTTGGGCAGCCCTTCCACCACCCAACGCATCACATCGCGCTCGCGCTCGGTCAGTTCGGCCAGACGTTCGCGCAATTGCGCTTGCTCGCGCCGAGCCGCCATGAAGCTTGCGGACTGCGTGAGCGCCTGTTCAATGCGGTCAACCAGGGCATTGTCCGAAAACGGCTTCTCGCAGAAATCAAACGCGCCTCGCTTGACCGCGTCCACCGCCGTGGGGACATCCGCATGGCCGGTGAGGAAGATCACCGGCATGGCATGGTGCTGCTGGCGCTGCACCACCCAGTCAAACAGGGCCAGGCCGCTCATACCGGGCATGCGCACGTCGAGCAACAGGCAGCACGGCTGGTTCGGTGGCGAGCGCAACAACGCTTGCTGCACGGCCGCGGCGCTGTCGAACACTTCACTGACCAGATGCCGAGAGCGCAGCAGCCAAGCCAGCGCGTCGCGCACGCCCACATCGTCGTCCACCACGTACACCACTGCGTCTTTGACCGGTTGCATGGCGCAATCTTAAGTCCTTGCGGGACAGACCGCAGTTACACGCAGTGAACCAGCTCTGTCCTCAACTGATCAGTGTCGCCGGGGCCGCTGGCAGGGTGAACTTGAACACCGTGCCTTGCGGCTGGTTGGGCTCGAAAACCAGCGCGCCACCGTGTTGCTCGACCACCGTGCGGCACAGGCTCAGTCCCAGACCCATGCCCTCGTCCTTGGTAGTGAAGAAAGGGGTGAACAACTGCTGTTGTACCTCTGGTGCGATGCCCACCCCCTGGTCGCTGACACGAAACTCAATCCAGCGCCCGGCCCCAGCGCCGCGCACGCGGCCAACCTGTATGCGCAACCGCCGCTCCACGATGGCGCCGTGGTCCATCGCCTGCATGGCATTGCGGGCCAGATTCAGCAATACCTGCTCGACCATGGTCCCGTCACAAATCACCGGTGGCAAATCAGGTTCCAGCTCGATCTGCACTTGCACCGACAGCTTGCGCGCCTGCAGGTTGATCAAGGGCCGGATGTCGTCGAGCAGCGCCTGGGGTGCAATCGCCGCGCGTGCCTGATCGCGCCGACGCACGAAATCGTGCACGCTCTTGATCACTTTGCCGGCCCGTTCGGCCTGCTGCGCGATGCGCTGCATGGCTAGCGTCATGTCGGCTTGCAGACCCAGCTCGGCCGAGTTGGCATGCTGCAACAGATTGAGCGAGCCGGTGGCGTAACTCGAAATCGCCGCCAACGGCTGATTCAACTCGTGGCTAAGCAGCGACGCCATCTCGCCCACCGTGGCCAAACGGGCGGTAGCCTGTAGCCGGTCCTGGCTGGTGCGCGACAACTCCTCGATGCGGCGCTGCTCGCTGATGTCCAGAAAGGCGCTCATCCAGCCGGTTTGTTGTCCCTGGGCGTTGATCAGCGGCGCTTCGATGATGAGCACCGGTATGCGCGTGCCGTCCTTGCGCATGAAGACCGACTCATAGCCCTCGCGCGGCGGCAGGTTGCCGGCCATGCGGATGGCCTGGCGTTGCTGGTACTCCCCGACAAACTCGGGCGGCCAATAGGGAGCCGGAATACCGTGACCCAACAACTCCTCGGCGGAAAATCCGACCATCAGGCAAAAAGCCGGATTGACATAGGTAATTCGCCCTTGCAGATCCCGCGCCCGCAGTCCGGTCACCAGCGAGTCCTCCATCGCCTTGCGAAACGCCAACGCATCGGCCAGATCGCGCTCGGCCTTCAGGCGCCGGCGCGCGTCCTTGCCGAGCAGCGCCATCACCGACAACAGACCCAGTGACATGGCCGCCACCAATGCCGTGAGGACGTTTGGAAACAGGTCGGGCGTGCCACGCCAACTGTCCAGCCGCAACACCAGATTGGCGCCCGGCAAGTCCACCAACTGCTGCGCCGTAAAAGCCCGATTGCCGCGCCTGGGCGAGACACGCATGGCCAGCCGCGTGCCATCGCCTTCCGTGAACGCCAGTTCATAGCCGCGGGTTTGCGGGCCGGTCTGCAAACCGCTGAGTACTTCATGCAAGGAGTAGGTCGCCACCAGGTAGCCACTGGGTCTGCCACCGGCTTCCAGGGGAACACACAGGTCCATGACTTCCACGCCCAAGCCATCGACCGACGGCGCAAAGAAGCTGCTGGCGTAGGCCGGGCCGTTAAGGCGGCGCGCCGTCGCGCAGGCTTGCGCCGCCTCGGACTGCGCCACGTCGTGGCCCAGCCGGTCAAACACCGGCTGGCGATACGGCGTGTCGACCTGGCCGAGCAGTTGCATGGCGTTGTCGCGCCGCTCGATACGGACCAGTTCCCGGTGCTGGCGCAACATCGCGCCGGCTTCGTCAATCCATGCACCAGGACGGGCCTCACCGGCCGGCAGGGCCAACAGGCTTTGGGCATTGCGGGTAAAAGTCGCTCGCACGTCGGTGACGGCATCGGCGGCATCGCGCTCCAGTCGATTCTGAATCTGGCTGAGCTCGTAGCGCCCGGCGAGCCACACCAGCATCGCCAACAAGGCCACCACCAACAGCACCAATGCCGTCCACAACACCGGGCGGCGCTGGGTCGAACTCGGGTGAACCGCTGACACCGGGACGCCCCTACAACACGCGGTGCGACAAAGCCGGCAATTGGCCGCGCAGCGTTCGCAGTCGCTCGATATCGAGCTCGGCCAGTACTACCCCCGCGCCTTGCGCCTGCTGCGCCAACACCGCCCCCCAGGGGTCCACCAGCATCGAGTGGCCCCAGGTGCGTCGGCCATTCTCATGCACGCCCCCCTGCGCCGCCGCGGCAACGTAGGCCAGGTTTTCGATTGCCCGCGCGCGCAGCAGCACCTCCCAATGGTGTGCGCCAGTGGTGTGGGTAAAGGCGCTGGGCACCAGCAACAGCTCGGCGCCGGCGAGCGCAGGGGCCCGGTACAGCTCGGCAAAACGCAGGTCGTAGCAAACACTCAGACCAATGCGCCAGACATGGCCATCACGCGAGGGCAACTCAAACAGCACCGGCTGTTGACCGGCAAGCAACACCCGCGACTCGTCGTAACTTTCGCTACCGTGCTGAAAGCGAAACAGGTGAATCTTGTCGTACCGCGCGATGCAGTCGCCGGCGGGGGAATAGACCAGCGAGCTGTTGTAGACCCGCCCGGACTCGCCTGGCTGGGCGGCCGCCAACGGCGCCAGGGGCAAGGTGCCCGCCACCAGCCAGAGCCCCAGTTCGCGCGCGGTGTCGGCCAGAAACGCCTGGATCGTGCCCGTGCCAAACACCTCGCTGATGGCCAGCTTGTCGGTATCGCGCTGGCCCATGATGCAGAAGTACTCGGGCAACACGGCTAGCTCGGCGCCCTGTTGTGCCGCCTGCCGCGCCAACTGGCGGGCGACTTTCAGGTTGGCGTCCAAGTCGACGCCCGAGACCATTTGTAGTGCCGCGACCTTCACTTGCTGCTCTCGCTGGGTGGTGGTGCGCCGGGCGCGGGCTGGACCTTGCCGGCGGGGCTGCGCCGGTCGACTTTGGTTATCCGCGGGTCGGCCCAGCTCCCATCCACATGGAACTCCTGCGTGGCGGCTTCAATCAACGGCTTGCGCAGGAATATCTGCGCCAAGAAAGTCCCCAATCCAATCGCCGGGTTGATCGCGGTGGCGATCAGCGAGGCGGTGCCCGCATTGACCTCGGGCACCACCACGACCCGGATGTCCTGCGTTTCCTTGGCGATGTCGGCGCTTCCATCCATCAACACGGCCGCGTTGACACCTTTCATCTGTAAATTGTTGGTGTTGGCGATACCCTGCTCGATCACCACGTCGCCGCGAAAGAAGTCGAACGCAAAACCTTCACTGAACACATCGCGAAAATCCAGCGCCAAGCGCCGGGGCAAGGACTGCAGACTCAAGACCCCCAGCAACTT
>CXWL01120983.1_pt1 | contig 16274 bp, 13 predicted proteins | sample 590931 | NCBI WGS metagenome assembly CXWL01 (sample SAMEA3498368, study PRJEB10139) | groundwater metagenome | biome: water well; material: biofilm material | place: Germany | collected 2015-04-27 | reverse complement strand
ATTGGCGCATCATACAATTAATGGTTGTAGAGTGAATTCTGGAGATATGATGGGAAGTGGAACTATTTCTGGACCAACTCCAGATTCTTTCGGTTCAATGTTAGAATTATCTTGGGGTGGAAAAAATCCAATCAAAATGAATGATGGTTCGGAACGTAAANNTATCAGAGGATATTGCCAAAATAATGAGGTTAGAATTGGTTTCGGAGAAGTGTCAAGTAAATTATTACCCGCTTTAGATTTAAAATTTTAAAGTAATGAAATACACATTTCTTTTATTTACTTTAATTTCTACAACTTGTTTTGCGCAGAAACCTTGTGAAAAGGATTCTGTTTACAATCAGTTCGATTTTTGGGTAGGTGAATGGAATGTTTATGCTAAAAATGGACAATTAGCAGGAACCAGTAAAATCACTGAAATTCTAGATAATTGTGTGATTTTAGAAGAATGGACATCGGTTGGTGCGCAACAAGGATTAGTATTTTCAGGTAAAAGTTTTAATTCGTATAACGCCTTAACCAAACAATGGCAACAAAATTGGATCGATAATACTGGAGGAACAACAGAGTTTTTAACTGGTTTTTTCAGTAATAATGTGATGCAATTTTTAAGTCGTCCTTTTCCCAACGGAAAAAATATTTCAAGTATCAGAAGATTGTCTTTTTTTAATTTAAAAGATGGAAAAGTGCGTCAATTTGGTGAAATTTCATCCGATGATGGAAAAACTTGGACAACTGAATATGATTTAGAATACAGAAAAAAATAATTTAAGCATACTATTTACCTATAAATAGATTAAAACAATTTTATGAAGAAAATTACAGTATTTTTTATTGCCTTATTTTTAGTATCTTGTGGTGTGAAGCAAACACAATCTATGTTGAGTAATGGCGATTACGATGGCGCTATCAACAGAGCATTAGACGGATTAAGAACGAATAAAAACTCAAAAGGAAATCAAGATTACGTATATCTTTTAGAAGAAGCATTCGCAAAAGCGAAAGAGCGTGATTTAAACGATTTATCGTTATTGATTAAGGAAAAAAATCCAGCAAATTTGGAGAAAATCTATAATTTGTATACGCAATTACACAATCGTCAAGATAGAATTAGAGGTGTTTTACCTTTACGATTAATCAAAGAAAATAGAGATGCTATTTTTCCTTTTAATGATTATTCTAACGACTTAATTGCTAGTAAAGCCGATTTGTCTATTTATTTATACGACAACGCAAAAAAACTACTTTCTTCAAAAAATAAATTAGTCATTCGTGAAGCTTATGATGATTTGGCTTATTTAGATAAGTTAAATTCAAATTATAAAGACGTTCGGGATTTAATGGATAAAGCACAATTTAGAGGAACTGATTTTGTGTTAGTTTCAACTAAAAACGAAACCAATATGGTTATTCCAACTCGTTTGCAAGATGATATGTTAGACTTTAGCACGTACGGAATCAATGATAAATGGACTGTTTATCACAATAAAAAGCAAAAAGAGATTGCTTATGATTTTGCAATGATTGTGAACTTTAGAGAAATTAAAATCTCACCAGAGCAAGTTCGTGAAAAACAATTCGTAAAAGAAAAACAAATCAAAGACGGAACAAAACCACTTTTAGATTCAAATGGAGTTCAGGTTAAAGATTCTGAAGGGAAGCCAATGTTTGTAGATGTGATGAAAAAGATTACGGCAAGTATTTATGAATTCACTCAGTTTAAATCGGTGCAAACTACTGCTAAAGTGGAATACATGGATTTAAATAGCAAACAATTAATTGATGCCTATCCTTTATCAAGTGAATTTGTTTTCAGTTACATTTATGCAAATTACAATGGTGATAAACGTGCTTGTGAGCAAGATTATTTTCAATATTTCGATAGAAGAGCGGTTCCGTTTCCAACAAACGAACAAATGGTTTACGATTCTGGAGAAGACTTAAAAGCAAAATTAAAATCTATTATTACAGGTAACAGATTTAGAAGATAAGATACCATATATTAAACTTTTATTAAAAGCGCATTTGAATTTCAAATGCGCTTTTTTTGTATAATTGTTTTTGCAAATATTTGATTTTTAATAAATTCTGTTATTTTTGTAAGATTAATTTTAAAAAAAAAATAATCATGAAAAGAAGATTATTAATTCTTTCTGCTTTGGCGAGCAGTCATTTCATTTTTTCTCAAAGTATAGAAAAAATGAATCGTGTAGATGTAGATGGTTTCTACACTAATCCTATTGTTTCTCCTAATGGAGAATTTACTTTAGTAACAGGTCATCATTTTAAAGGTGTCTATGTTTTAAATCTGAAAGCAAATGAAATCACACAAATTTCCGATAAAGAAGGAAGTGGTTATGGTTATTCTTGGGATAACAATAACGAAATGGTGTATTTCAAACAAAAAGAAGCAAAAGAATATTTCTCAGATTCTAAAGTGTATAGTTATTCTTTGCAAACTAGAGTAACGACTTTAATGCCAGATATCGACATCAATATGTTGTCATCTTATCACGGTGCAGTAAAAAATGCAACGAGTCAAATTGTGGTTTATACGAATATGACGACTCTTAAAATTGAAGCGAAAGACTTAATTTCGAAAAGAAGTTGGGTTGTGACTTCAGAAGAAGGACAATATTACAATGCACTTTTATCTCCAGATGGAAAAAAAGTTGCCGTTCATAATGGTTCAGATATCTATGTTTACGATGTGAACGGAAATGGTAAAGGTCAAAAGATAGGAACTGGAATTGCGACATCTTGGTCGGCAGACAATCAACATTTAATTGGTTTTTTAGATACGAGTGAAGACGGTCATAACGTGACAAATTCTGAGTTGTATTTATTCGATATCAAAACCTTAAAATCGAGAAAAATAACGAATACGGAAGTGTTATTGGAAATGTTTCCAAGTTTCATAGGTAAAGACAAAGTGCTTTTTACGGATGATAAAACGGGTGCGATTTATACTGCTAATTTAAAAATGTAATTCCGATGAAAAATATATTTAAAATAGTATTCGCCGTATTGTTTACAGTAAACGTACAATCGCAAATTATAGTTATTGATCCAGGACATGGATATGGAGCTACAACATCTGACAATCCAGATGGAAGAACAGCAACTGAAATTGAAACAGCATTGGAAGTCGGTTTACGAACTCGAAATTTAATTCAAAACAGTTGCACTTGGACGGTTCAAATGACAAGAACCACCAATTTAAATAGCTGGGTTTCGGTAACACAACGTGGACAAATGGCAAATAACTGGAATGCAGATAGATTATTGAGTATTCATTGTAACGCAGGTGGCGGAACAGGTACAGAAACTTTTTATTGTACGCAAGATGACACCAACACACCTCCAGATGTTGCTTTTGCTCAAAAGATTCAAACGGATATGGTTTCTGGTGGTTCTTGGAATAACAGAAGATGTGTGGAAGACAATAGTTTCTTAGCCTACCATTTAGGTGTTTTAAGATATTCTGCAGCAACAGGATGTTTAAACGAAATTGGTTTTGTAGATTCAGCTGATGCTACCAAATTAACAAGTTCAACTTGGAGAGATTCGTTTGCTTTATCGTATTTCAATGCTTTAAAATCTGATTTAAATTTAACTTGCGCAACAACTCCAATTCCAGGAGCATTTACACTAACTGTAACTCCAGAATGTAGCGGAACTTCAACTAGAAATAGATTGACTTGGACAACTTCTGCAAATGCAACTTCTTACGATTTATATAGAAACGGTGCTTTGTATGCAAGTAATGTTGCTGGAACCACTTATACGAATACTGCTGTAACGGCTGGGACTTCTTATTCGTATTACCTAAAAGCTAAAAATACTACAGCTACTCAAACCACAAATTCAAACGGAACACAAACGGTTGTAGCTTTAAATTGTGCAACTCTTGGAACGTTTACAATATCTGCAACAGCTGAATGTAGTGGAACAACAAGTCGAATCAATTTAACTTGGACCGCTTCAACAAATGCAACATCTTATGATGTGTATCGAAATGGAAGTTTATATGCTTCTGATGTAACGGGAACGCAATTCTTAAATACATTTATTACAGTTGGAACAACTTACACCTATTCCATGATTGCTAAAAACACTATTGGAACCTTAGCCAATTCAAACGGAAATGTTTCTGCAACAGCAATTGTATGTGCTCCTGGTTCGTTTACTGCAACTGCAACGCCAACTTGTAGTGGAACAACAAGTGCAATTAATTTGACTTGGACAGCTTCTGCAAATGCAACTTCTTATGATATTTACAGAAATGGAAATTTATATGCTTCAGATATTACTGGAACTTCGTTTTTAAATACCTATTTAATTACCGCTGGAACCACTTATACCTATTATGTAAAAGCGAAAAATACTGCGGGAACTTTAAATAACTCTAGCGGAACGTTATCTGCAACGGCAACAAATTGTTCTGGTGGGAAAATGTCTGACGGGAATGATGTAAAAGATACCATTATAATTTCATTATATCCGAACCCAACCGATGGAATTTTGAATTTAGAAATCAATAAAACCGAAGTTCAAAACATTAATTATATGATTATAGATGTAAACGGAAGAACAATAAAAGAATCAAATTTAGAAAATGAAAGAAGCATTAATCTTTCGCAATTACCACCTGCAACTTACTTTATAAGAGTGGTTGTTGACGGACATGAATTTGTAAAACAAATTGTGAAGAAATAACAACTAGTTTTAATAAATACAAAAAGCACTTTCGATTTCTCGGAAGTGCTTTTTTTGTATAATTGTTTTTGCAAATATCTAATAAATAAACTCCAATAACAGAATTATAATAAAATAATTATATATTTGAAAAGCGCTACTTTATAGCGCATATCCAACCAAAACAGATGTATATACGCTATAAAAGTAGTGGGTGTATACAAGTTATTAGTGACTCTAAAGAAACGATCAAAAACAAAGACGAATCAGAAAATGAAATTATTCTCATTTTTAAATAAAGACATTAAAAAATCGATATACAAGTGCTCTTGTTGTGGACAAGTTTATAATGAATTACCTCTTTGTTTCGGGTCAGAATTCCCTGATTATTACTTTTCTATTCCTCCAAATCAAAGAGAAAAAAGAATTGAACTTAAAGAGAGTTTGTGTGTTGTAGATGAACAATATTTCTTTCATCGCGGTAGACTGACAATTCCAATAATTGACCATAGCGAAAATTTAATTTTTAATGTATGGACTTCAATAAGTGAGGAAAATTTTGGAAGACGAATGGATTTGTGGGAAGACCAAAATAGAATCAATGAAGAACCATATTTTGGTTGGTTACAGACAATTGTACCAACTTACGGGAATACATTAAATATCAAAACAATTGCAATAGAACAGATAGTTGGGTTAATTCCAGAAATTAAATCTATTGAAGAGAGACATAGTTTGACAATTGAACAAGAAAATGGGATAACCTATAAAAGAGCTGTTGAAATTGTAGACGAAATAATGAAGCAGCAACACAAATCAAAATAAAGAACAAAGTGCTACTTCTAACAATGGTTTAGCACAATAGCTAAATTTACAATAAAAAACACGTTCGATTTTGCTTCGCCTGTTCGCACTTTGTGCTCGAGTTCGTTGGAAAATATTATATTTGCAAGAAAATAATCTGTTCAGAAGTTCGCAACCATACCAAGAGCAGGAACATTGTGCAACATGTTGAATAAACTGAATAAATTAATTAAAAAATTGAAATGAAAAAAAATCTACTTATCCTGTTTTGCATTGTTGCGTCCATAAATAAAATTCACTCTCAAACAAACTGGGACTTATTAAACCCAAAACCTACAGCAAATACCGGAAAAAATATTGAATTTGTTTCCAGTAATGTAGGTTATATAATAACATCTAATGAGTTACTTGAAACAATTGATTCTGGTGTGACATGGTTAAAAAAGCAAAACATATCTAGTGGGAATGATATTAGTTTTTATGGATCACTTGGATATATTGTTGGAAATGACGGTTATGTATTAAAAACAGATGATAGTGGGGCAAATTGGGGTCAAATAAATACTGGTTTTGATACTTCTTCATTTAATACGGTAAATATTATTGATAACAACATTATTATTTTATCTAGTTCCAATAGTATTATCAAATCTAACAATGGTGGATTAACTTGGCAAAGTTTTGCAATTCCAAATGTCACAGTGGTTAAAACAGCTTTTACTAGTTCATTAGTAGGTCATGCCTTTTGCAACGACGGAATGATTTTAAAAACAATTGATGGTGGAGTAAATTGGTATGTAACACAAAATTTAAGTACATCATTAACTGATTTTTTTACAGTTTATTTTGTTAATGAAAACGTAGGTTTTTCATCACGAAATTCTAATAGTTTGTATAAAACCACAGATGGTGGCGAAACTTGGATACAAATTTCAGGAACTAACGAAGCCATATATGATTTTCATTTTTTAGATGAAAATAATGGCTTTGCCACTGGTGATCATGGCGCCACCTATAAAACAACTAATGGAGGAACTACATGGAATCAAATATTTTTTCAGAATGGATTTGTATACAATACTTCCATGTATGGAATTTATTTTCAAGACAGTAATATTGGATTTGCAACTGGTGCTAGAGGACGAATAATAAAAACAATAGATGGAGGAGCCACTTGGTCACAACATGCTGTAACTTATAATGATTTTAATGATATTAAACTCTTTAATAATGGTATAGGTTTTGCTAGGTCGAGAAATGATTATTACAAAACCACCAATTTTGGGGATAATTGGTCTTATATATCTAGTGTAAATCATTTTAGTTTTTGTAATGGATCTTATTTTGTTAATGAAAATGTTGGATATTCTATTGGTGGTGGATCAAGCAGTATCTCTGGAGATGTATTTAAAACAATAGATGGTGGAATTACATGGAATCAATTAAATATTTATGCTGATGAAGGATTAAATTCAGTTTTTTTTATAAATGAAAACATTGGTTTTGTTTCTGGTGGTTTTAATCAAAGAAAAGTAATGAAGACCACAAATGGTGGTTTAACATGGACACAAGTTTTAAATCATAGATTTGGTCAAATACAATTCATAAATAATGATATAGGATATGCAAATCTAATTGGGTATTCTAATGGTGGAATGTATAAAACTATTGATGGTGGAAATACTTGGAATATAAGTATTGAAGTAGATAAACAAATTAATGCTTTTGATTTTATAGATGAAAACAATGGGTATTTTGTTGGCGACCAAGGATTAATTTATAAAACCAACAATGGAGGTACTAATTGGGAAGAACTAAATATTCCATATGATTGGTATACTGAAGTAAATTTTTATACAAAGAATGTAGGTTATATAGCAGATGAAGAAGGAAGGCTTTATAAAACAGAAAACGGAGGATTAAATTGGCAAAATCTTACTCAACAATATGCAATAAACTCAATTGAACTTATTAACGACAAAATATACACTGCTGGTACAAATGGTAAAATTTATAAAAGTAATATAACATACCAACCCATAGTTTTGAATATTAATCCTGCAGAAAATGTAACTAATTCAACTGTAAGTTTAACTGGTAATGCTGCTTCTAATGGACAACCTATTTCAAACATTAAATTTGAATATAGTTTAGATAACTCTTTCAACAATAGTGTTTCAACAACACCTAATACTGTTGCTACAAATGATTCTTCAAATCTTTCAATTAATTTAATAAACTTGCAATCAAATACAACTTATTATTATAAATTAACTGGGTTAGTGAATTCTACTATTAATTCTAGCCAAATTTTAAGTTTCACTACACTTCCCGATTATGAAATAACAACAAATGTTACTTATAACTATTCATCAACTACTGCACAAATTTCAGGTAATATAGTTTCTAATGGGTATAATATTACAAATGTTGAGTTTCAATATGGTACGAGTTCTAATACTCTCGATAATACATCAACTGGCACCCTAACATTTGTTTTAGGAAATACAACGGAAAATATTACAGCAAGTTTACTTAATTTAGAACCTCAAACACAATACTTTTATAGAATAAAAGCAATTCATCAAGGACAAGTAATATACGGTAATGTCATATCCTTTACAACTTATCCCGAGTATAGTATAAACCTTTATAATCCAAATATTAATGGAAATAATGTTGGATTATCAGCACACTTAACATCCTATAATAAAGATATAACCAATATCGTATTTGAGTATGGCAATCTAAATTATGAAAACAATATTTCAACAAATCTTTCACAAATTAACGCCAACAGTTCTAACTATGTTAGTGCAACAATTTCTAATCTTAATCCCAATTTGAATTACTGCTACAGATTGAAGGCCAAGCATAATGGAGAAGTAATTTATAGCAATGAAAGGGTTTTTAATTTTTCAGGAAATATTATAATCGCTAGTGGAACAATACAAGAAACTGAAAATGCAATAGAATTAAAAGGCTTAGTTAATAGTTATGGAGCATATTTGACAGATATTCATTTCGAATATGGAGTAACAAGCAGTTTGGGTTCATCAATATTTGGAACACCAAATTTAGTTTATGATTTGAATACTAATTTGATAACGGGTTTAATAAGCAATCCTTTGGAAAATCAAACATATTTCTACCGATTAGTGGCTACTCATAATGGAAATTTAATTTATTCAGATATTTACCAATATAAAACACTAGGAAATACATACACCGAAAAAGAAATAGTGCTATATCCAAACCCAGCAACTAATTTTTTAAATATTAAATCTAATAGTTCTGATAAAGTGAAAGATATCGAATTTTATAATACTTTAGGTAATCGTGTTTATTGTGTAAATGTTTCAAATTTATCTGATATAAAAATTGATGTTTCAAATTTAAAAAAAGGGATTTACTTGGTGAAATTAAATTTTGAAAATTCCAATGTAGCTTCTTCGAAATTAATTATGAATTAAAAGCACGATTGCCCAACTGCGGTTTAGCACAATAGCTACAGATATAAAAACAAAAAGCACTTTCAATTTCTCGAAAGTGCTTTTTTCGTATAATTGTATTATTAATGCCCCAAAAAAACAAAACCCAATAACTGATTTGTAATAAAATAGCTTTATATTTGATAGGCGTTACTTTAAGCGCTTATCCAACCAAAACAGATGTATACACATTATAAAGTAGCGAGTAAATACAAGTTTGCCGCTATTAAATCTAACTAAAATTAACTAAAAATGAAAAAACAATATTTTAGCATTTTGCTTGTTTCACTATTTTTTATAAATGGATTTGCACAACAGTTTAAAGCCAGCTATTCCTCAACCGTTTTTGATAAACCATTTACAGGAAATGTGATAGTTTATATGTCAAAAGAAAACAAAGAGCCTAAAAACGGCGCTGTTGGTTTGGAAAGTTTTCCCTGCTTTTCGGTTGCAGTAAAAAATATACAGCCCGGACAAGCCATAACTATAGATGACAAAGCAATTTCTTATCCTACTGTCCTTTCTGATATTGAACGCGGAGAATATTATATTCAAATTGTGTGGGACAGAAACCTTGGCGGACGCGCTATAGGAGAAAGTCCAGGGAACTTATTTAATCCTTCTGAAAAGATTACTATCACAAAAGATATCAAAAAAGTGTTCAGCATTACTTCAACACAAATGATTCCAGTACATCCAGATTTTAAGAATACGGATTTTGTTAAAGAACTAAAAGCACCATCTGCATTGCTAACCCAATTTCATGGAAAATCAATGACTGTTGATGCAGCAGTTATTCTTCCAAAAGAATATTATACAGAACCTAACAGAAAATTTCCAGTACTGTTTAACGTTTCAGGTTATGGTGGCGATTATCATAGGTATTCAGGTAATGCTACACCAAGTAAAGCAATTGACAGCATCCCTGTTATTATGGTATATCTTGATGGAAATTGTGCTTTAGGACATTCAGTTTATGCAAACAGTGATAACAATGGACCTTGGGGCGATGCGTTAACAACTGAGTTTATACCCTTACTTGAAAAAAACTTTAGAGCCAACGGTGCTCGATTGTTAACGGGTCATAGTAGTGGTGGCTGGACAGTCTTATGGCTTCAAACACAGTATCCAAAAGTATTTGACGGTTGTTGGTCAAGTTCTCCAGACCCAGTCGATTTCCGAAGTTTTCAAAAAGTAAATTTATACGAAGACACCAACATGTTTTACGATAAAGAAGGTTCTCCACGTTTGGTGGCGACAGTAGCAGGCTTTTTCCCTTGGGCGACCATGAAGACAGCATATCAAATGGAAAACGTGGTATATCGTGGAGAACAAATGCATTCTTTTGATGCTGTATTCAGTAAAAAAGGAAGTGATGGAATACCAAAAAGTATATGTAATAGTAGTACAGGAATGATAGATACTGCTGTATTTTCGAATTGGAAAAAGTACGACATTGCTTTAAACCTAAGAAATAACTGGGAGTCTTTAAAACCTGTATTGGATAATAAAGTGCGTATTTCAATAGGTAATCAAGATAATTTCCTTCTAAACTATCCTGTACATTTACTAGAAAAACAGATGAAAGAATTAAATTCTAACTTTCAGTTTGCTTATTATCCCGGAGATCACTTCACCTTAAACACACCTGAATATAAGAAAGATGGTAATGAATTTCTAAAACAGAAATATAAAGAATGGCTTGCTAAATCTAAAACAGAAAAAAAATAACAACTACAGACTTAGGAACGTTAGCTGTTATTATTACAAGACCATAAAAAATATTAATTAAAATTATCAAACAACGGAAAATTCAAAACTGTAAAAACGCTAATTATGATTAATCAAATAAAAAAATTCGAGAAAAATGCTTTGGCTTTAGAGTTATTAGAAACATTTACGGAAGCTGATGCCTTGCTTATTGAACAGCTTTTCGAAGAAAAACTGAACGAAGGGTATAAACACGTAAACATACTTATTAAGGTTAAAGATATGTCTGTTCTTAAGGATATGAATTTGAAAGCCTTTTTACAAGGTGAATTATGGGGAATCAAACACTTCGGTAAAATAGGACGTTGTGCTGTAGTATCACATTCGGGTTTTATGGAGACGGTAGTCAAAATTGAAAACAAAGTCCTTCATTTGTTTAATTCTGCCTTGGAAGAAAAATATTTTGATCATACACAATTAGACGAAGCCTTAAAGTTCATAGCACCTAATGAATAAATTACAAACTCCAATGTTTACGATTCTGGAGAAGATTTAAAAGCAAAATTAAAATCTATTATTACTGGTAACAGATTTAGAAGATAATTTACCAATAAAGTAAAGTTTTAGTAAAAGCGCATTTGAATTTCAAATGCGCTTTTTTTGTATAATTAATTTAGTAATATCCCAAAAAAACAAAACCCAATAACTGTTTTGTAATAAAATAATTATATATTTGAAAAGCGTTGTTTTACAGTGCATATCCAACCAAAAAAGATGTATATATGCGATAAAGTTGCGGGTATATACAAGTTGTGCGCAATTTTTCCCCACACCAACAAAACCTATGTTAATGAACAAAATTTCAATTTATTTCCGAAAAAGAAAAAGCAAACTAAAGAAATGGTTTATAAAATACTTCCCACAATATTTAAAGAAAGAAGCACATCCCCTAAAACCTATTGTAACTAGAGGAAAATCTAAAAAACACATGATGTCGATTACTGGTAGAATCATTGAAAGCCTATCATATTCTATGTTAGTTTTAATCACAACTGTTGTAATCGTTTCTTCAGCCATGTATTATCAAAATCAAATTTGGTTAGATAATCAAGGTAACATTGTAAAACGCGATTTTTTTGATTGCTTGTATTTTAGTATAGTTACATTTACCTCATTAGGTTATGGTGATATTGCACCCGCTGGGTACTCACGTTTAATAGCTAGTCTAGAAGTGTTTTCTGGGCTTTTTCTTGTAGCTATTTTAGTTGGAAAAATTGCATCTGAACGACAAACTGCTTGGGTACAGCTAATTTATACAAGTATAAATCAAAAACGTCTGACTCAATATAAGAAATCATTGATTAAGAAAATTGAAGAATTGAGAGTTGCAATTGAATCAAGAGATGAAAATATTCTTGATAGTGAAGTACAAAATATTTTCCCTTTTATTGCGGGTATTAAAAATTATCTTCTATTTAATTCAAATCAAGGAAACCTTGCTTATTTTGGAAATAAATCCTCATTAAGAAAATTATATTTATCCATTTTCAATCTACAAACAATACTTATTAAAATCTATAGATATGAAAAACTCGGTACACAATCAAACGAAGAAATAGAAAAAACTCTTGTAAAAATATATGTGATAGCTGCTCATATGCAGAGATTCCATAAAAAACACACCAGAGTTTTGCCCGTAATACAAAGAATACTTAACAACCATGACTTTTTCTTAAGCGTCTACAAAGAAGTTCAAAATCAGTTGGATGGACATAATCGTAGTACTCGAAGAATGTCAGAAGATTTAATTAATAAAGTCTTTGCAAAATTACCACCAAAACCTTGGGAAAAAGGCGTGCATAAAAAAATTGCAAGTGAATTGAATATTTCAAATTCTCTTTGCACATCCTGTATTGATGAACTTACAAATTGCGGGAGAATAAATTAATGTTTTACACCAAAAACTGCTCACAACAGCGGTTTGGCACAATAACTACTTTTACAATAAATAACAACGTTCGATTTTCCGCTGGAAAATCTTATCTTAGCAAGAAAATAATCATTTCACGCAGCCGCTAATGCTCTAAACCGCGGAACGTTAGTGGTAATCTTAATAAACTATGGCTACAAAATTAAGTAAAGAGATTGAATATTTTGAGCTACGAAAAGCTGGTAAAATATATGTCACAAAATCATTTCCATATTTTCATGTTAGAGGCCTTGTCACAAATGAAAAAAGATATGTAAAAAAGGTTTTCGAAAAAGAATTAACAAATGAATTTGTTGAAGTAGAGGGCGAAATTATTTTAAAAGAGTTTCCAGTATTTAGAAATAAATATCAAGTTAGTGCTATTGTTTATTCAAGGAAAGACATTAATTTAATGGAATTCACATTGCAGAGATTTACAGTATCTGAACAAGATGGATTCTCACCAATAAAAGACGTTAGTTTTTCATTTACACAAGATGAATTTACATCTTTATTAAAGTTTCTTAGTGATTTAAAATTTCTAGATTACTCAAATAAAGAAAGATTTGTTATAGACGAAAACTCAATCCCTGAAAATAAAATATTACTTAATTTATCTAAACCTGACCCTAGTAAAGTTTTAGTAGATAAAGATTTAGGAGAACTAGTCAATCAACTTTCAAAACTTAAAAATAACGAGAGAGAGGCATTGCTTGAAACCTTAAAAAATACAGTGCTAACAAAGGCAGACTTAGATATTCTAACAGGAAGGAAAGATGGGCTGACCAAGTTTAGAGAAAATTTAAAAGATACATCAAAACTTAGCGAATTAGAATGGCAAAAATTTTTCAAAAATAATTCGTGGATTTTTGGCTATGGTTTAGATTATAAATTTTTAAATATTCTGCAAAAAGAGGCTTCAGTTTCCTCTACTGATTTGGATGGTAAGAACGAGGTTAAACTAGATTTTTTATTGGCTGACAATAATTTTACTGTAATTGTTGAGCTAAAAAGGCCAGACACAAGTTTGTTCGACAATGAAAAAAATCGTTCGGAATCTTGGAGATTATCAAAAGAATTGACATATGCAGTTTCACAAATTTTATCTCAAAAAGCAGAATGGGAAATAAATTCATCTAGTAAAAATTTTGATGGATTAGGAAATCCAATAAACCAAATAACAATAGATCCAAAAGCCATATTGATAATTGGTCACTCGGAACAATTTAAAGGTCAAACTAAACAAGATTTAATAAGAAAAAAAACATTTGAGCTCTATAGGCGAAATTTAAGAAATATTGAAATCTACACATATGATGAACTCTTTGAAAGAGCCCAATTTATTGTCAGTGATTCTGAATCCAATGAACTACCAGTTCAAGATGAAGGAAAAAATGATTTACCCTTTTAAAAACTACTGCTAATAGCGGTTTTATGCTAGTGCAAGTTTTGTTATAAATTCAAAACTTGTTTTCATAAAACCTTTATCTTTAGCTCGAAATTAGTGTTCCTAATCTTGCACCAGAAGCAAAGCTACGGGACATATGCGATATTTTAAAAATTAAAAAACAAATTATGCAATATATTCAACCAAAAGTCTACGAAAACTCTTTTACATGTCCGCATTGTGGAGCAATTGCCAAGCAAGATTGGTGGCATAAAAGATGGCAAGGAGATTCACCTTCAGGGTATACCGATGATGAATATACGATTAGAGTGGGCACATGTCATAATTGTAATAAACAGAGTTTATGGATAAGTGAAAAAATGTATTATCCTGATACAGGAAATTCTCCTTTTCCAAATCCGGATATGCCTGAAGAGGTACTAAAACTTTATGCAGAAGCTTCTTCTGTTCATTCAAAATCACCACGAGGAGCTGCGGCGCTATTAAGATTAGCAATTCAAGTGCTATGTAAAGAATTAGAGGAAGAAGGAAAAAACATTAATACTGACATTGGTAACTTAGTTAAAAAAGGATTACCGGTTATAGTTCAACAATCATTAGATATTGTTAGAGTAACCGGAAATGATGCTGTACATCCTGGCCAAATTGATACTGATAATCCCGAAACAGTAGCACAACTTTTCAAATTAATAAATATAATTGTCGAATATATGATTTCGTTGCCTAATCAAGTTTCTGGAATTTATAATTCTTTACCTAAAGATAAAATTAAGGGAATTGAGGATAGGGATAAAAAGTAAAAACCCTGCTACCGCGCGAAATAAGATTCGACAAAGTCGTAATACGCCCCGATAGCGCGGATTTGCAATCCGTGCCCACTCCTAAATCAATTCGTTAAATCTGTGTAATTTGCGGCTAATACATAATACACTCCGACAAAGTCAAACAACGCTCCGACAATATCTAAAAACGTTCCGACAAAGTCTAAAAACGCATCGGAAAGTTCTAAAAACACATAGGGAAGTTCTAAAAACGTATCGGGAAGTTCTAAAAACGTACCGGAAAGTTCTAAAAACGCATCGGGAAGTTCTAAAAACGTACCGGAAAGTTCTAAAAACGTACCGGAAAGTTCTAAAAACGTATCGGGAAGTTCTAAAAATGCATCGGAAAGTTCTAAAAACGTATCGGAAAGTTGATAATGCGTATCGGAAAGTTGATAATGCGTATCGGGAAGTTGATAATGCGTATCGGAAAGATGATAATACGCATCGGAAAGTTGATAATACGCATCGGAAAGATGATAATGCGTATCGTAAACAAAAAAACCTTCCATTTCTGAAAGGTTTTTAAATATTCTAAAATCAAATCTTCGCAATCCAAATCGTAAATCCCAAATCTCTACGTAAACTGTTTCAAATCATCTACAGAAATACCATCATGCGATTCATTAAAAACCGCTTTACCATTTCGAATCACTACAATTTGTGGCGATTGATGTACTACATTATAGCGATGAGCAATCTCGTTAGATAAATCTCTGTAGTTTAATAAATCCAATAAAAACCAATTCATTTTATCTTCTGAAAAATTATATTCAGCATCAAATTGTTTTAAAGCAGTTCGACTAATAAAACAACGCGTGCTGTGTTTAAAAAGTACCACTGGTTTGGTATGTGAAATTTCGTCAATTTCATCAAATTGTTCCATCGTATTTAATGTAAAAAATTTAACTTCTACATTTTCATTTTGACTTTCTTCAGATTTGTTATCTCCAAAGATATTTTTAAATAAGCTCATATTTTGTCATTTTTTAAGACATTTTGTCGTAATTTTAAGGTATAAATTCTTAAAAATCAGACATTTTGTCTTTTAATTTGATTTGGACTATAAATTGACCAAATTCTGGACAAAGATACTAATCAATTGTATAACTCGTTGAGTGTAATTAAGTTTTTAAAATAATTTTGCCACGAATTTTCGAATTATTTCGTCCCGATGTTTCGGGATCATCAAGGATGAACAAATTTTTACGTTCGTTTTTTTAAAAATTTGTGAATTCGTTGCAAAAAGTCAAAAACATTACATTTTTAATAATTAAACCCAACGGGTTTGTATATAATAATGTTAGCTAAATCATAAAATATGAACTTAAATAATTTAACCATTAAATCGCAAGAAGCTGTTCAATTAGCAC
>CXWL01000049.1_pt1 | contig 16274 bp, 18 predicted proteins | sample 590931 | NCBI WGS metagenome assembly CXWL01 (sample SAMEA3498368, study PRJEB10139) | groundwater metagenome | biome: water well; material: biofilm material | place: Germany | collected 2015-04-27 | reverse complement strand
GAAGGAGAAAGTCTGAGTCAGTCTGTCACCCCAGACCATGAAATGCCGCTGTTCAACAACGGCAAATTAGGTAGACGCGCAGCTAAAGATATAGGTGATTATGGTGGGTGTCCTATTACTTGTTTGATTTCTGTGGGCACACAAGATAAATACGCGAGATTGCGAGCAATTGCTTGGGCTGATGGATCACTAGAACAAAAATATCCTAATAGCGTTCGAGTGTCTGTAGCAAAAGAAAGAAAAGCCATTAGACTACGGAAGCTTGTATCTGAGCACCCAGAACTTCGACTATGGGAAAGCTTTTCTGGAGGCATGTGGCACTTTCGTATTTATGGCATTCATTTTAAAGCTTTGTCTGGTGATATGCTTTCATGGGATTTAGACACTAGATGTGCATTCCTGGAAGAACTTCCTTTTTGGGATGGGGATCAAGGCAACAGATGCTTTAACACTGATTTATCTGGATTAGAGATTATTCAAGCTGTGNNGAACAACAGTATGCTCATTATGAAAGCATAGATCGTAGTTCATCATTTTATACAGGTAAAGTCTTCTGCCCAACTGTCCCCTCTGGCCGTTTTTTGGTGCGACGCAATGGAAAAGTCTCAACAACCTTTAATTGCCGACACGGACTTAACTATCGAATGGGTCCAGATCGACTCGCGACAACCACAGGTCTTCCACTCCATGAGTGTCTCAGGCACTATCAAATGTACCACCACATCACACCTGAACTTCAGCGTTGGTGGCAGAGACTCGAACGGGAAGTCCGTCAAACTAGATGCTTATTTAATTCGTACGGCGGACGACTTTTATTCATGCAGCGATTGGATGATGCTGCTCTCGAAAGCATTGTCGCATATCGCCCGCAAAGCAGCATTGGTGTCAAGGTCTCTCGTGTGATGTATCAGTGCCAGGAAGACGACAACTGGCCGTTGCATACGCATGTTCTTCTAAATGTCCACGACAGTTTGACTTGCCTCGGCCCACCTGATACAATGAAGACTGCATTGGCGATTATGAAACGATACGCCGAAGAACCTGTGCCTATAAATGGAGAACAACTAATTATACCAGCAGATTTGGCTATTTCAGAAGCAGATGAAACAGGAACACATAGATGGAGCACACTAAAGAAGATACGGTTAGACTAAAAATAAAATCTCGTCCAGGTTTATACGTTTTAATAGATAAAGAAGATTTACCATTACTAGGTAATCGCTCTGTGTTTTTAACCAAAGGTGATTATCCTGCTGTCGGCATTAATCATCGGCCAATAGTATTGCATCGCATTGTCTTGAAGTATAAAGGACGAAAAGATATTGACCACAAAAATAGGAACAAACTTGATTGTCGAAAAGGAAATTTGAGAATTGTTTCACGATCAATAAATATGCTAAATAATTGTAAAGAGTGCGTCCAAAGGAATGGCTCTGGATGGATGGCAAGGATAACAGTAAATTATAAAGGAGTATATTTAGGAACTTTTCGAACTAAAGAAGCGGCAATTAACGCGGTTTATATCAAGAAAAATGAGCTAGGTATATGAAAAACTTCCCTCAACTTCCCACCCCCAATGCCTGTACCGCAGAAGCCCAACACATCATCTCCGGCTGCAACGAGATCGTCAAGTGGATGACAGAGCATCGTAAAGTCAACCACCCAGAAGAACCCCCGTTGCTTCGTATGATCGTTGTTTGCGACCATGGAGAAGACTACATGCCGTTGATTGCCTTCGCGGGGCAAGAGCCCACCAGCCCCGAGTATGTCAGCGACCTGCTGACGAAGGCGTGGAGTGCGATGACGGAAGCAAGGACGGAGCATTGAACAATGAATGAACTAGAAGACCTTGGGTATGATACTAAGGTGGTCATGCCGAAAGCGGCTACGCTAGACGATGTGGTGATGAAGCTGGATGTTCTCATAGATCGCATTGACGCGCTTAACTACAATCTAGGTTATTTGATAGAACTAGCCAGGAATCGCCGCTGATGTACACCTTCTCAACTNNCTAGAAGCCTACGCAGACAAGCTAATGTGGCTATATAGGAGATTAGATCGTGACAAATAGTATGACTTTTTGGCTTACCGTAGGCAAATGGGGGCTGGTTTTTGCTATATTGACGGCCACACTCCTGTTGTTTTTCGCTTGACAAACATTCCCAAACAAGGTATACTTTCCCATGTCAGCAATCGTAAGACAGGCAACCGAGACCGATTTTGCGCCATTGCTGGCCTTGGTTAAGCAAGCAATTCCAGAGACTTACTTAGCCGAGGTTCCTGTAGACTCATCAGCCGTCAAACGCTGGCTCTTTGCATCTGAGTCGCAGAAACATCTCTACTGCATCAGGGTGGCTGAGCTAGACAAGAAGCTAGTCGGTTTTATCTTTGCGGGCATGGCCCCGGTGTTCTTCAACCCCGCCCACCGCATCGCCGATGAATGCCTCGTCTACGTTCATCCCTCCGCTAGGATGTCTACCATTGCCCAGGACCTCTTGTGGTCCTTTATGGAATGGGCCGGGGACAATCTAGCTAAGATCACGCCGACTGGTAAAGCCGATAGCGCATCGGAGCTTTTGACCAGGATGGGCTTCTCGCGGATAGGTTCAGTCTTTATGCGAGATACATCAAATGGGCGGCGGATCAGTCCCGGCACCGGCACCAGCACCTGACCACTACGCGGAAGAGACTTCCCGAGTAGCAGCCGAGAAGGCTGATCGAGAAGCTCGCGCTGGCACGGCACGGACGGCAGCTACAGGCGTAGCACGCTCTGATGCTGAGACGGAGGCCACTAGGCGCGGGTTGAATCCTGCGGACTATAGCTCCCTCATCGACCGCGAGATCAACCAGATTCTCGGTCTTGTTCCTGCCGACGAACTCAATCCGCAGAGCTACTTCAACGACTTTGGCAAAAACACGTTTGCCGAAGAGGAAGGTGGCAAACGGAATCAGTACATCGCGGATATCAATCGCGTGGCTCCGACGGGCTTTGAGTCTACACGGACTCCAGATAGCATCGTTGATCCTATCATTGAGTCTATCATCGGTGAGCAATATGGCGGCGCCAAAGGGCAGCTTGAGGCTGCTCGTGCTCGTGGTGGGCTGACAGATCAGGGCTTCGGCTCGGCACTTGGACAGCTAGACACCCGCCGTGGCGGCGCCCGTGCTCAGTTCGATCCTGTCGTTTCCAGTGTTCTTGAAGGCGTCCGTGGGGCGCAGCGCGATTATGCGAGCACTGGACGAGAGCAGGCTGGAAGTACTCAGTTAGGGCAGACTTTTGATCTCTCTGGCTTCGAGACAGGGCTCAGTGGCGTCGAGAGCCGCGAAGAGGGCGCCATCGACAGCCGCATCCGTTCGCTCGGGCCTAGTTCGTTGTTCAATGTCGGTGAGCTGTTGAATCTCGGTGGTCAAGCCCAAGGCCCACAGAACGCACCAATCATCGCCACGCCTAGAGACCAACAGCGACGCCAGCAACAGCGCGGGCTTGGTACGACGGGGGCTTTCTAGATGGACCCTGTAACGGCAGGCATTCTCGGCTTAGGCACACTCGCTGGTGGCGTTTCCAGTCTCTTTGCTGGGCGCCAACAGCAACAGCTCTCTATGCAGCAGCTTCTTGAACAGCGCCGCGTTGCACAGCAACAGTATGAGCTTCAGACGGCGGGCCAAGAAGACGCGCGCGGCAATCGTGTCCGCTATGTTCCTGGCGTTGGCTGGCGAACGGAAGCCACGCCGACGACTCGGGCACTCTTGGGTGCCGAGGACACCGAGAAACTCCAGCAGCTCCGTCAAGATGCACCTCTTCGCCGCGAGGCCCTGAACCGCTCGGCTCGTCAAGGCCGGGCGCTGGAACCGGCGACCGATGCCGCTATTGCGCGCCTCTCCGGGCCGCGCACCGATCCGCGCGCATTTGCCGCAGAGTACGCCCTGAACGCTGGTCGTGGAGCCCAACGTGGACTGGACGATACGATTGACGCTGTTGGTAGGACTGCTGTCCGCACTGGTAATACCAGCAACACTCGCGCTCTCACCGATCTTGGCCGTGAGCGTAGTCGAAGCACACAAGACGCCATCACACAAGGAATGCTCCAGGGTCGTACCGCTGGAGAAAACCTGCGGTCTAGTGAAGATCAACGACTGCGCGGGGACGCATTGAGCCTCATCAGCGGGCAGCCTTCTATCCAGCCCTTTGCCCCGGTGCCTGTGACCGAGCCCGGTGTGAGTCCAATGGGCGCGCAGGCTGCGGCTGGCAAGTTTGATCCTGCTACGGCTATGTTCGCTGCTAGCAAGTTGATCCCTGGCGCCACATCGAATCCCTATAGCCAGCTTGCAGATGCCGGGCTCTTCGGTGGATTGCTATACGATAACCTTCGTAAGAAGAACAATAACACATACGAAGTTGGGGGTAAAGGCGCTACCTCTGGCGGATATACAGCGGGGTACTAATGGCTGAAATCGGTGTTCCTGCTGGGCTAGCGGGTCTCTTCGAGCCTAATCAAGCAGAAGTTGCAGCGGCTAAGTTAGACCGGCCATTCTTGATTGGCGCGTACGGCCTTGATCGTATCGCGGGTCGTGGTCGTGTCGAAGAGATGGCGAATCAGACTAACGCCATCAAGACGCTTCTTGCCATGCGTAAGATGAAGCAAGATCGCGATAAGGATGCGCTGCATTATGTCTCGCAGGCGTCGGTGCTAGAGCGCCAAGATGATCCTTCTGTCGGGCTGAATCAAGCACTCAAAGCCTATGGCATCGACCTCCCGCCGTCCGTCCGTGGCTTCCCTGAGTCCGTCATCGCACGCAATCGTAAGCCGAGTGGCTCGATCAATCTCGGCGATGACACCGAGTCTGTGGTCACTGAAGGAGCTATTAATGCTGCGGGAGAACGCGTTCCTGTAGGAACTCCAGGTTCAACGCCCACAACGATCACACAGAAATCAAAACGCAAGGTCGGTGTTCCTGGGGCGCCTCCGCAGGCAGCGCCAAAGGCCGCAGCGCCTAGTGGCCCCAAAGCAGGCGATCCCGTCATCGGCCCCGATGGGAAACAAAAGATCGGCCCTAATGGGCGCCCGATGTTCTGGAAAAATGCTCAATGACCAAGCTCGTCCCGGTAGAGGCTGAGCCGGATGAGCTTCCCACTGATCCGGCTCGTATTGGCCCCGAGCTAGCACACAGACTTCTATCTGGCAAAGAAACTCCTGGGCGGTTGGCTAAGTCAACAGCCGCAGGGGCTTTAGGTTTGCCTAGTTCGTATCTGAACCTCGGGGCGCTGTTGGCCTTGGGCTCTTCATTTGTGCCAGCGCACATCGACGCTAAAACGCAGATGTCCATCGCGGAGATTCTGACGAAGAAGGCCGAGGAACAGAAACAGTGGTCTAGACGCACCGCAGGACTACCAGATGGCCCGAAGACTGCCTACGAGCGCGCAGGCGAACATGGCGGAGCCGCGCTAGTTGATCCACTTAGCTATCTATGGACCGGAGTGGGCCTGCCGAAACGGATTGGCTTCGGTCTTGCTCCCAGCGTAGGTGCGTCGATTGGTCTCGGTGAAGTACTAGAGCCTGCGCCAGAGGCGCGCGTGGTCGGCAATCAGCCCCCCACACAAGCGGCCACAAGTCCTGCGGTTGTCCCTGCTAGCAGCCCCCCAAAGGGCCTTGTGGAAGAAGAGGCTGAAGCGCCAGCGGCGCCGGGGTTGGTAGAAACAGAGGCTCCTGCGCGTGGATGGAATTCAGTAGATTATGGTCTTGGTGTCGCAGGGGCAGTTGCAGCGGCGCTTCTGGCCCGCAAGGGCTTGAGGGCAGTTGGCTTGCTAGAGAAGCCTGTGCCCGGCAAGGCGCTTGAGTCTATCGGACAACCGCTAGATGCCAAGGTGCCACGTCAGAGCGCGACGACGCCCGGAGAGTTGATCGCCACAGAGCAAGCTGATAGCACTGCTGTCGTGCGGAGTCAAGTTGCTCGTTCTACTCAGGGCCTCCCGCCCGGTGCACCCATCGAGAGCCTGCAACAGACTGGCCGAGATGTCTATACGACTGGCATCCCTGATGTAGAGACCTTTGGCTCGCGGCAGTTGCTCCTGCCGAACAACGCCCCGACGATCCCGGCTGCGCCATTTGCGCCGGGCACGACTATCGCCCAGGCTGTCAAAGACACCGATGCGCTGATCCCGCGCTCGACTCCTGCACAAGTCGGCCTCCGTATGTCCCACGGCTTCGAGACCGGCCAGATCGACATCGCCGGAGGCACCCGGAGCTTCCAGATCATCCCTCCCAAGAAGCAGCTCACTGACTGGGCCATGGCAGGCCCCGACGTAGCTAAGAACGTAGACGAAGCCCTTGGTCTAGGTCGCGCGCTCGATGCCGCCGAGAAGGGCAGTGCGCCTATCTTGACTCGACTGTTTGGCCCGAAGCAAACGACGCAGACCGCTGCTGGCGTCCCTGTTCCGCATCCCTTCCCTGGCAAAGTCGATCCCGCGATGCTTGCTCAACAGCAGGCCCGGTATACGCAACTTATGGCCGATCCGAAGGTCTATGAGATTGTGACTGGCATCCAGGGCAACCTCCGTGCGATGATCCAAAATGCTGTCCATGCTGGCATCCCGCAGAGTAAAGTCAACCAATTCCTCAAGGCCAATCCGCGCTTCGTGCCGATCCAAGAGCAGGGCAAAGAAGCCCGCAACCCCAATCTCCTTGGTCGAATGGATCGCTTCTTCCGCGAGCTAGGCGAAGTCGATCCGCACATGAAAGACAGCATGGCGAAGTTCGATGACTTTATGACTGCGACGAAGGTACACGGCCAAGGCGTGCAGAATCCTGCTAGCTTCGCCGACACTTATCAGCGGTACTTCGCAACGTACTACTATGCGATGGAGCGGAACCACGCCAAGCGCTCGGCTTTCTACTTCATCCGCAATAGCCGTGATCCGCTGATCGCGCAGTCGTTCAGTGTCTACAGGAAAGGTGACAAGGGCGCTCCGGCGACGACTAATTGGTTCTGGGATGGTGAAGCCCTGATGGGTGTTCACTTCAAAGACCCGCTGATGAACACCGCGTTCAAACTGAACCCGCATGACATCAAGTGGCAGACCGCGCACAAGATGAAACAAGGCTTCCAGCAAGGCACTACCGGCCTGCTCAACCCTACATGGTTGTTCCTGAAAGGCGTCTTCTTCGATCATGGCTTCGGTGCGGCTCTTCGGCCAGCAGGATCGAAAGACTTTGGGGGTATCTCTGGCATTCTGACTGCGGGGCGGGGCCGTATATCTATTGACCCTACGAAGGTCGCACATAATCTGCTGGCTGGCATGGGTCGGACGCTCGCTGCCAAAGGTAAACTCGCTATCGCCGAAGCTGCCGAGCAGGCTCTAGCACGAAACCTAGGCCCGATGTGGTCGAAGTGGTACGAAGCGGCCAAAGGCCCTGGCTCTGTTAAGCGTCTAGCACAAACCATGCGAGATGCCTACGTCGATAGCACCTATGCTTGGGCTAAACGTGAAGGCGTCGTCGGGCAGACGCAGTTCTTCGAGCGCAACCTTGCGATGAACACCTCGCGTCTGGAACAGATGGTCCCGGCGTGGAGCAAACTCGGCTACCCTGTAGACAAGATGCACTCCATCTACATGTTCTACAAGAACCTGATGGAGTCAGCCGCGCAGAGTTACAAGATTCAATACATGCATTACAACCGGGCGCGACCGGGAGTTGCAAAGGAAGCGGCTGATCTATTGGGCACCTTCACGCGTCGTGGCATCGGCAAAGGAATCGAAGGGACGCCATTGTTGCGGGAGGCCCACGATCTGAGCCAACAGGCTGGCAACGTTGCAGCTCGTGCCTTCGGTGGTCGCTATGCTCGCGAGGCTGGGCAGGCGTTGATGGATTCGATTCCGTACTACAACGTCTTCATCCAAGCGACGAACAAGCTGGCGAAGCGCATGGCCTCGCCCAGTGGGGCTAGTGGCCTCCTTCAAAGCGCCATCTTGCCTGCGGTTGCCGCTCAGCTCTATATGTCCTATGATAAAGAGTTGTCCGATTGGTATCGTCAGCTCCCTGGGCAATATCGCGCCTCGACGCTGTTCATGCCGCTCCCTTTCATGCAACACCGCCCCGTCCACGAGCGCGTGTTGGCGATCCCAATTGCGCCCGAGTTCGGCATTCTCCATGCCGTGACTAGCTATGCGATGGCGGAGTTCCTAGGGACGAATACTAGCTATCAGCAAGACGACATCCGCGATAGCATCTCTCAGTGGCTCAACGTGCCGTTCATCGGTGGGGCTGGGATGCCTCCACTTGTTGTAGCCTTTGGTGCCCTTGGTGGCCTTGATCTGCGCGGTAGCCGCGTTCAGTCCTTCGAGGGCTCTGCTGGCTTTGGGCCGAACCCGCTGTCGCTGGACAGCCTCACTCGCAAAGAACGTTCGACTGGTGCTGGCTTTGCCGCTCGTCCAGGTGCAGCCCTTCCTGCTGAAATGGAAGGCTTCATGCAAGGGCTCTTCGGTACAGTCGCGTCGTTTGCCATCGGGGGCCTTGATAGCTGGACGCAGGCTGCTCGTCGCAAGGAAGACCCCGGCCTCGCCACTATCACGCATCTCGGCAACGAGACTCTACGGAAGATGCCCGTCTACAAGCCCATCCATGGCTTCCATGCCGAGCAGGCCATGTCGAACATGAAGCGCCGCCTGGGCGAGAAGGGCCAGCTTATCGACCGCATCTCGAATACCGCTGAGGCCCTCATGCGTGGTGGCCGGACTAGCATCCAGCGTCCTGCGGAGAACTATCTCCAGCCGGAACAGCTCCAGTCCTTTATGCGCGATCCTGTCTATATGCAGCGCATCCTGGCGGTCAAGCGCGTGTTTGAGCTGGACCCTGCGTTGAAGCGGGTCCAGGGTGACAGGAACATCTTGCGTAGGGAGTTAGAATCTCTCGGAGGGCAGCGGCCTCTAACACGAGAACTCCAGCAGAAGATCAACGTGCTTCGGGCACGGGAGCTTGGTCTGTCGGAGCGACTGTATGATCTAGTGAAGGCGAAGGAGCAGCGGCTAGGCTTCCGTCTTGAGGACGTTGACCCTGCGAGAGTGCTATCAAAGCCTCCCGGCACTGGCCCGCGATAACCGCGTATCCGGCCATGTCGTCATAGTGGTCTTTACTGTACCCACCCTTGGTCCGGGCAGCTTTTAGCAGCATCATCATTACCGCCACCTGCTCCGGGCTCAACAGCACGCCCAGATATGCACTCCAAAGCGCTGCGATGTTGCAGTGGTTCTGGAACGCTGGGCCGTGTGTTGCTTGACGGCTTGCGATTAACTCGTGCGAGTTCATCTAGAAGGTCCTTCTCATTGAAGAAGATATCGCCGCCAGTCGTCAGTGCGAAAGCGTACATCTGATCGAAACGCTCGGGCGCCTTATCGAACAAGAAATAAACTGGCTTCCCTTTACCGATCATCCAGCCTGCTTCTAGATGAGCAGACTTCCCAGCAGGAAGCACAAGAACAGCAGCACTGGCGCGAGACAGATGATGATAGTCGAAGCCAAAAACGTGTCGTGCGGCCCAGCCTTTAAGGGCTTGTTTGTAATCATGGCCGCGACTAGTCTCATAGTGCTGCCAAGCGTCGTCAGCTTCCGGTCCTGCGGCGTGCCAGTCATCGAAGACCTCCAGTCCGAGCGCGCGGATTTTCTGTGCGATTTCAGGAATTGCCTGATTTCGCAGTGAACCAATCAGATAGATGCACATTAGAACCGTCGCTGTGGGGGTTTGACAGTCGATCCGCTATGCGCCATCCCACGATAGTCGCTTTTCGCGATGGCCTTTACGGAGCGGAACCAGCGTCCGCAGTCGGCGCAGTGGAGTTGTTTATATAAGCGAGTGGCCGCAACTTTGAAGCCTCGGCGCTCAATGTGTATACTACCGCACGAAGGACACGCATCTTGCTCTCCCGTGAATAAAGCTCTGGGAGGTTCTTTGTCAAGCCAGGGACGGAGCCGATCAAAAACTTGTTCCAATACGAGCACATCGCGGCGGCAATGGTCAACCACTTCTCGGATTGCTCCTCGGTCTCCATGAGCAGCTCTGAGCCAGCTATCATAGTCAATGGCGCTTTTAGTGTCTTTGGTTCCAAGGAACTGTTCAAATGCCGCCAGCCTGTTTGAGTGAAGTTTGAATTGTTTCCGGGCCGCTTCCCAAAGGTCCAGGTGATATTTAGGCGCAAGCGGTCCTAACCTGTGCTTCAACATCTTCGTCTCGATCATCGGAACATCGAAGCGCTTCCCGTACCAGCTCACCACATAGTCTGCTTCGTTCCATGTTTTAGCGAACTCGGTAACGAGGTCCTTATCGTCTAGCATATTCTTGTTACTGTCGAGAATGGTAGGCACGGAGACCTGCTTCTGTCCCCTCCACTTCGATCCAATGCACAAGATCGTCCCAAACGTCGCGTTGAGCCCCGTGCTTTCTATGTCAAAAAACAATATCCTAGGTTCAGCCATTCTTCACCAAATCACAAGCATGTTCAACTTTGACAGCAACACCGTAAAGAGCCCCACGGAAATAAGCATTGACAACGCCAACGATCATTCCGTTTTTATCAAACAACCCGCCGCCGCTGTTGCCGTGCCAAACACGCATATTAAGCAAAATGACCTCGCCCCACCCGGCATCGGCACTATCAATCATTCCCATTACGTCCCCAGGAGCGTAGACCCAACGGAACGTCTCGGGGTGGCCGATAGTATAAACAGGCTCTCCTGCCCAGGTAGGCTGGTCACAACGGAGGGCAGCATATACAAAAACATCCGTGCTGTCAATAGAAATTAGAGCAACGTCGTGTTTGTCGTCATCTTTGATGAATTTGCCCTTGTACATCCGGCCATTCCGCATGACAACAGTGACATCTTCCCCTATGTTGCCGCAATGCCCAGCCGTGAGAACGAGCCCCTTTGAAGAAATCACTGTTCCAGAGCAATGTCCGCTGGACATCTCTACTCGAACTGCGGCAGGATTGTCACTAGGTTTAGCGGGGACAATAGCAACAGAACAAGCTGCTAAGAGTAAAACACCAAGTGCTGCAAAAAGACGTTTCATTAGACGCCCTTAATTTTTTCCCAACTTCTAAGCCCGGCCACACCGAGCATGGCACTGACGAGCCCAATCAGTTCGTTCAGGTCGGCAGACGGTAGTGCGGAGAAATTCGGGTCGATCAGATAAGAGATCGCATCGACTAGCGGTCGGATCAGGAACTGATATGCGATACCAAGCCCACCGCACCAGCCGATGAAGGGGCGCCACCCGGCGACAAAGAGACTGGCACTTTTGGCCTCTTCTTTATTGAGTTCAATCTGTCCGGTGTCCACCTGTCGCATGAACTCGACAAGAGCAGCCTCGATAGCTAGTCGGGCTTGGGCTTCGGCGGACTTGTCGTGAAAATACCCACTGATGCCGGAGACGATGGAGTTGACGAGGCCGAGGATGGCGGCTGCACCGAACATATTCGTTTGCCTTTAGACAGAGAACGTTGTAAAGTAATGGCTTTCTTTGGTATCTCTATAGCCCCTGAGACTTGGGACCACTTATGGTCGAGTGCGTCGATGTGAGCTGCCAGGATGATGCTATCAGGGGTCTCGCGAACCAGCCAGCCTACAGAGTACACTTTTAGGCTGCCACTCTCGGTCTCACTCTTGTCGATCCACGTCGCGCGGCGGAACGGCGCAGAGCTGTCCAACCATTCGACATAAATCAGACGCATGATCTTTACCCAAAGAGCCCACGGAGAACATTCAACGCCCGCGCCAGTGTCGGATCAACCAGCAACAGCGCCTCCAGAGCCGCAGAAGCCATAGCGTCCAGATCGCGCTCAGGGATGGACTCGATAGCTTGGCGCTCTGGCGCGCTAGGAACAGGTTCAGGCTGCGGTGTTGGGATCGACGAAGCCGCCGACCACGCTTGCCACCATTGTCCGCCGGTACTCGGTGACTGCCATTTAGCACGGTTGAGCCAGCCTTTGAGGAATTTGTTGTTAGCTGGGCGGACTACGCAGATTTGTTTGTACCATTCAACCCGCCAGTTGTATAAGGTTGAAACAGCTCTAGCTGGCCCCAAACTCCCGACCCAGTCTCTATGAGCTGCGACTGTCTTAGGCCCAACAACGCCGTCAGGATTTCCGCCAGCAAGAAGTTGCAGCGCTTTAATTCCACGTACAGGTCCGCTGCCCCAACCGATGTCAGCGGCAACGTCGATGGTTGGCCCCCAGTCAAATCTGTTGAACCCTGGGCCTCTGTAATAGTTTTGCTCATATACTCTCGCTGCATCTGTTAGACTGATAGCCTTCATCATCTGCGGCGTTATGTCGCGCACGGGCCTATTAAGAAACTGAGCCCAAGCCCCAGGAGTAACCCCACGCATAGTACCAACCACAAGTCCGCTAGCCAGCTTAATATTACCCGAGTCTGCGGGGTCATCTTGATAAAGTCCTTCCCACTTTTCGATGCTGAGCTTGAACGCGTCGATTGGCTGGAGCATTAGACGACTTTCAGGGCCATGTTTGTCAGCAGCATTATAGCAAACCCTAAGGCTGAATACAAGACCCATTCTAGGCGAGAGAAGCGTGACAGGATTGCTTTCCTAAATGTAATGCACTCTTTCTCATGGCCGTCGAGGCGGACATTTGCTCGGAGGGCTTCTAGAAGAGCTTCACGTTCTGACATGATATTAGCCTAACTGATAAACGACGCAGCGACCATTTCCGCCACGACCTCCGGCACCACCAACTGTGGTGCCGCCACCACCGCCTCCCCCGGCGCCTCCACCAAGACCACCCACCCCACCTATTCCACCAGTGCCAGAATCTTGCGATCCTCCACCTCCGCCACCTTGGCCGCCGTTGAGAGTGCCGCCGTCAGCGCCAGCACTACCAGCGCCGCCATTTACAGCGCCGCCTGTACCACCGCCACCGGAACCATCAGATACGGAGGTTTTGTTGTTGCCTCCTTCTTGCCCGACGCGCTCGACATTGGCTGTATCTAACGAGCCCCCAGCGCCTCCGCCTCCTCCTCCGCGAGTTGAACAGCCACCTGCGCGTGTTGCCGCACCACCGCCAGTTGGGACACCTCCACCAGAGCCTCCTCCCCACTCGGAGGGATAACCTTGATCATTTGCAAAAGAAGCGGCCCCTCCACCACCAGTCGTTCCATATGTAGGCGTTCCTGTAGAATCAAGAACTCGTGGATGGCCTCCATCTACACTTGTAGTGCCTGCCCCAACGAGTCCAGCACTCATTACCCCGCCGCCAGAGCCTCCTGGTTTATTGTTGCCTGAGCTACCACCATTGCCCCCACCGCCGCCATAAGCATAAAGCTTAGAGCCAAAGTCACTATTGCCACCAGATTCTCCGTCTGCTCCTAATCCAGCAGACCCACCAACGCCGCCACCACCGCCCGCACCGACGTTTACCGTTTCAATCGAAGACAGATCGCTAGCTAGATATATGAACTCGTTGAATGCGCCGCCTCCTGCGCCAGTACCACCCTGACGAACCGCTCCCGCAGAGCCTCCGGCACCGCCGCCACCACCGCCGCCGCCTCCCCACAGGCGCACCAAAATCAACTTAGCGCGCGAGTTCTTGTTCCACGTCTGAGAGTTTCCAGGCGTGAAGGTATTTGTCGTGAGAATCGTGGAAAGCGTGCCCGACCAGAGTTGCCAATAGGAAGGATGCAAAGTGCGGTCAGTCGCAAACGTGCCACTCGCGGCGCTAGTGTGAGCAACAAGATTTTCATAGACAACATTTGTCGTGGCGTCTATAGCTATATCGCCAACGGCAAAGACTGTCGAGTTTGCCCATACACCAGTGAAGCCACTAGTGCCCAAAAAGCGACCAAGCAACGAGTCAAGGCTGTTCACCAGCTCTTCATAATACGACTGCCAAGGCGTCTGCCCGAAGGCAGGCTTTGGGAATTTGAAATTAGTCGTGCGGGTGACTGCGGGCATCTTACGTCACATCGACTTCGGTGCCGACAACTTGGATTGTCATGGCGGTTGCAGCTTCACCACCATGGGTATATGACACAATATCACCAGCGGACAGATAATAAATCTCTGGTCCAGGGGCCACTGTCGTCGAAGTAGACGCGCCAGTAGGAGCTGCGGCGCCGGTAATCATACTTGCGCTAGGCGTCGAATAGATGTAGTGTGAAGCAGTCGTCGCAGCTTTAGCCCAGACAACGCAACCATTCACCGTCACCAGCAACGTCCCTGTACCACCAGCGCCTACCTGACAGCGATACATGATGCTGACTTTGGCAGCCTTACCGGAAGGAACAGTATACACCGTGGTCGTTGCGACAGTGAGAGCCGAAGCCTCACCAAGAACGCCAATAACAGTAGCCATAAGAAGTCCTCTATAGAGTTTTAGTTGAGATGGAGCCAATCGCCATCAACCAACCAAGGCTAGTTTCCTTGAAGAGCTGATTGATCTCGTTCTTCGCTGCGAGAAAGTTCGCGCGCATGTCGCTCTTCTGGACTTTCACGTTGTCCACAGGAACAGTCGCTACAATGCTGGATGATGTTGCCATTTAACGCCTCAAGCTGCCATTGGTGTACGAGATCGAGAAGGCAGCGATTCTCAGATTCTCCATGGTATCGCCTTCAAAACGCAACTTGCCAATCTTGAATCGAGCAGGCCAGCGATAGTTCTTCGGAAGGTTCGAGCGATGCCCGCCGCCGAATTGATTTTGGCCGTATCCGTCCACGCCGTAGCCGCCTTGGCCGCCACCGACGAAGTTTTGTGACAGGGCGGGCAGGAGAAGAGAGTCTTCACGAACGTAGCCAAGATCGTCATCGAAGAGATAGCCGTCAGTGTGGTCTTCACCGGGGTCGGTGAAGTCATTGTAGGTATCGTCGATGAACATCTTCGCTATAAATTGACCAGCACCCGAAGCATCGACGGAAAAGAACGTAGACTTCTTCAAGGACATGCGCTTGTCGAAGTCGGCCCACGGGAGTTCCCAAGCCCAAGTAATCGGAAGGCCGCTGTCGTCGCCGTAAGGGTAGAAGCCGGTATGATCGGTGAACTTGGTATCGTCGCTAAAGGTCTCTTGATCGTTCACGTACTCACGATACAGAGGATTAGCTTCTTTGCCGTAGCGAAAGATGTCGTAGTCTGAAGCGAAGAAAACGTTGTTCTGTAGCGTCGCACAGCCCGCACGCCAATTCCAATACTTTGCTTCCGCCCAAGCACCAGGACGGCCTACGGTATAAATGAAACCACGACTCTCAGTTGTATAGTCGTACTCATCGTGGTTAGGCACGAAAAGCATCCACTGTTTTTCGTTAGGATTGTTGACCGCAAAGACACGATCTTCAAGTGTGCCTTCAGAGAGAGACTGTAGTGCCTTTTGTATCTCAGGCTGGATCAGTTCGCCAGCATCTTCACCGACAAGACTTGTTGACAACTTGGCGCGCGTGATATAGTTCACGTTGTGGTTGCTCGCCATGAAGATGTCTTCGACCAAGGCGTGCATGGTGCGGTGGCTTACGCAGCCGAAGCCCTCGATGACATCCGTGACGATGGGCTGATGGACAGTGCCCGCAGTGTTATAGACCCCGACTTGAACAGCGATCACGACCTCATCGAAGCCTACGACGAGGCGATCTCGATAGAACTTGATACCACGAATAATGTCACTGCCATTGGTGACTTTAGAGCTAAGGTTGAATTGCACGGCGTCGTTCGGGGCGGCATCGCCAAGGAACGTGCCAAGTGCATCGGCATGGCCAATATGCAACAGAGCAGGATTTAGAGGATCACCTGCAATGACAAAGTAGCCGAAGTCGTCGCCTACAGCGGCAGCGGCATAGCGCCCGATAGGCGTGTTGAGGTTGCTACCAGTAGCTAAATCGTACAGATACTGTACGTTGAGATATTTGTCTACAACCAGTGGCTTGTCGATGCCGTTACAGATGACAAGCTTGTTCTTGAATGGTGTCAGTGACGCAAAGGTTAGATTAGGCGTACTGCTGTGGTGCCATGAATGCGGAGAGCCAGCCTGCCCGTGTGCAATGTCTTCATTCCAGATTTCAAAGATCGTCCCTTGACCGTTTACGGCAAACACAGCCCCATGAGAAGTCACACCAACAAGATAGGTGTTATAGTACTCCATGTTGATGATCTTGCCGATGCCAAGGGACTCGATACTCGCGAACCACTCTGTGCCCCAGCGAGGGCCGATGGTGCCATCTGTCTGGCGCAGAGCATTCCGCAAGACACGACTGTACCTCGGGGACATATTGAACTCGTTGTCCAC
>CXWL01074053.1_pt1 | contig 16277 bp, 12 predicted proteins | sample 590931 | NCBI WGS metagenome assembly CXWL01 (sample SAMEA3498368, study PRJEB10139) | groundwater metagenome | biome: water well; material: biofilm material | place: Germany | collected 2015-04-27 | reverse complement strand
TTCGCGATCCGCGAAGGCGGCCGTACCGTCGGCGCGGGTGTGGTTGCAAAGGTGATCGAGTAAGAAAAAGAAAAGATTGAAAGGCGGGGCGGAGAGGGTTTGACTTCTCTGTTTCACCTTCTCTCTTCACGAGTTTAGGCCAGTAGCTCAATTGGTAGAGTATCGGTCTCCAAAACCGAGGGTTGGGGGTTCGAGACCCTCCTGGCCTGCCAGTTTGTAAAGTAGAAACGGACAGTTCGCACATGGCTGACAAGATAAAATTGCTGGTTACCTTCCTGCTGGTTGTGGCGGGTGTGGTTGGCTATTACGCGTTGCAAGACAATGCTGCTGTGTTGCGTGTTGCATCAGTACTTTCTGGTGTACTTGCGGGTGCCGCCATGTTCTGGACAACGGAGCAGGGTAAGCAATTCTTCGGCTTTGCCAAAGATTCGGTGGCCGAAGCCAAGCGCGTGGTTTGGCCGACACGCAAAGAAACGATACAGACCACTGCTGTAGTGATTCTGTTTGCAATTGTGATGGCGTTGTTCTTGTGGGCGGTAGATGCGAGTCTGTTGTTGGTCGTCAACACATTGATGGGACGGAGCGAGTAAATGGCCAAACGTTGGTATGTGGTGCATACGTACTCGCAGTTCGAAAAAAGCGTGCAGCGTGCTTTGCTGGAACGTATTGAACGCACTGGGGTGCAGGACCTGTTCGGCCAGATTCTAGTGCCGGTCGAAGAGGTTGTGGAATTGAAAGCGGGTCAGAAGACCATCAGCGAACGCAAATTCTTCCCCGGATATCTGCTGGTCGAGATGGAGATGACCGATGAGACATGGCACCTGGTGAAAAACACCCCCAAGGTTACCGGTTTCCTCGGCGGTTCGGCAATGAAGCCGTCCCCGATCAGCCAAAAAGAAGTCGACACTATCATGCAGCAGATGCAGGCCGGGGTTGAGAAGCCGCGTCCCAAAGTGTTGTTTGAAGTGGGCGAGGCGGTGCGCGTTAAAGAAGGTCCATTCACAGACTTCAACGGCATGGTTGAGGATGTCAATTACGACAAGAGCAAGTTGCGGGTTGCGGTGACCATTTTCGGTCGTTCAACGCCGGTGGAATTGAATTTCGGGCAAGTCGAAAAAGCCTGATAAAAATAGCGCCGAGCAATCGGGGCAAAGATTTTTTAACGGGGAGCATATCGGAGTGGTTGCGGTATGCGTTTAACCCACTAAGTAAGGAGTAGCGACGTGGCAAAGAAAATCATCGGCTTTATCAAGCTGCAAGTCCCGGCCGGCAAGGCCAACCCAAGTCCTCCAATCGGCCCGGCACTCGGCCAGCGCGGTTTGAACATCATGGAATTCTGCAAGGCGTTCAACGCGCAGACCCAAGGCGTCGAACCGGGTTTGCCTATCCCGGTGGTGATCACCGCGTTTGCGGACAAGAGCTTCACTTTCGTGATGAAGACACCGCCCGCGACCATTCTGATCAAGAAGGCCGCCGGTGTGCAAAAGGGCAGCAAGACACCTCATTCCGACAAGGTCGGCAAGTTGACACGCAAACAAGCGGAAGACATCGCCAAAGCCAAGCAGCCCGACCTGACGGCGGCTGACTTGGATGCCGCAGTACGCACCATCGCCGGTAGCGCGCGCAGCATGGGCATCACAGTTGAAGGGGTGAAATAACATGGCACTGTCCAAACGTTACAAAGCACTGGCCGCTAAAGTGGATCGCAACAAACTGTATGCGCTGGATGAAGCACTCAAATTGGTAAAAGAGACTGCCAAAGCCAAGTTCGACGAGTCGATCGACGTGGCAGTGAATCTTGGCGTCGATGCCAAAAAATCAGATCAATTGGTTCGCGGTTCGGTCGTGTTGCCCAAGGGCACCGGCAAGACTATGCGCGTGGCCGTGTTTGCGCAGGGAGCCAAGGCCGAAGAAGCCAAGGCAGCAGGCGCGGACATCGTTGGTTTCGACGACCTTGCAGAAACCATCAAAGCAGGCAAGATGGACTTTGACGTCGTGATTGCCTCACCTGATGCGATGCGCATCGTCGGTCAGTTGGGTCAGATCCTCGGCCCGCGCGGTTTGATGCCAAACCCAAAGGTTGGAACTGTGACGGCCGATGTGGCAGGTGCGGTCAAAAATGCCAAGGCCGGACAAGTGCAATATCGTACCGACAAGAACGGCATCATCCAGTGCACCATCGGGCGCGCATCATTCGCGCCGGAAGCATTGCGTGAAAACTTGCTGGCGTTGATCGACGCACTTAACAAAGCCAAGCCAGCCACTTCCAAAGGTGTATATCTGAAGAAAGTAGCCCTCTCCAGCACGATGGGAGTCGGTATCCGCGTCGAGCAGGCAAGTTTGGTCGTATAAGAAATTTTTGAATTTGGCGGCAGGGGTTCATCTTCTGCTGCCAATTGTTCTTTGACTGCTGGCGTGATTGGCAGATTATCAAAGACCGTTGGTGTCGAAGGTCGATAAGACCGGAGATCTAATTGACGCAAGTTGCGTCGGCCCACGTAGATGGTGTGCCCGCGAGCAGGTGGTTTTGTATTTGCCTGACTTGAGGACGCGGTCGTTAATCAGGGTGTATCAAACTTCGGTGCGATATCCCAAAGTGAGAATGGAGGAAGACTTTGAGTCTAAATCTGCAAGAAAAGCAAGCGGTCGTCGCGGAAGTCAGCGCACAAGTGGCGCAGGCTCAGACCATCGTTTTGGCTGAGTACCGTGGCATCGCAGTCGCTGACATCACCAAGTTGCGTGCCAATGCGCGCAACTCGGGTGTGTACATTCGCGTGTTGAAGAACACGCTGGCGCGTCGCGCGGTGCAGGGTACGCAGTTTGAAGCGTTGGCGGACAAGATGGTGGGTCCGTTGGTTTACGGTATCAGTGCCGACCCCATCGCTGCCGCGAAAGTGGTGCATGAGTTCGCCAGAACCAATGACAAGCTGGTGATCAAAGCCGGTGCATACAACGGCAAGATGTTGGACAAAGCGGGTGTTTCCGCCTTGGCCACCATTCCTTCCAGAGAAGTGCTGTTGGCGCAACTGCTGGGACTGTTGCAATCACCTGTGTCCGCTTTGGCGCGTGTACTTGCGGCAGTGGCGGAACAAAAAACCGCGACCGCTTAATTTATTTCGAACATTTAATTTAGGAAAAACAAAATGGCATTTGATAAAGACGCATTTTTGGCCTCGTTGGACACTATGTCCGTGCTTGAACTGAGCGAGTTGGTGAAGGCAGTAGAAGAGAAATTCGGCGTGTCGGCCGCAGCAATGTCGGCACCTGCTGCCGGTGGTGGAGCTGCTCCTGCCGCTGCTGCAGAGCAAACGGAATTCACCGTGGTATTGAAGGCAGCAGGTGAAGCCAAGGTGAACGTGATCAAGGTGGTACGTGCTATCACCGGTCTGGGTTTGAAAGAAGCCAAGGATCTGGTTGATGGAGCACCGAAGCCCGTGAAGGAAGGTGTCAACAAGGCGGATGCCGATGCAATCCTGAAACAGCTGATCGAAGCTGGCGCAACTGCTGAAATCAAGTAAGCAGTGTGCCGTGTGAAAGGCTGACGGAGTACCCGTCAGCCTTTTGCCGCTTCTAAAAAAGAAATTTGAATTTGCGGTTTTTCCGAACCAGAAGCCAACGGTTAGCAAGCGTCAACAACGCTTTCTGCCCCTTGTCTTTTCCAACTGTCGTGGAGATTTTATGAGCTACTCTTTCACCGAAAAAAAACGTATTCGTAAGAGTTTTGCAAAACGCAAAGGCGCTTTGCCGGTGCCATTTTTGTTGTCCACTCAATTGGAATCTTACAGCGCATTCCTGCAGGCTTGGGCTCAACCCGAGCAGCGCAAGAATGATGGTCTGCAAGCCGCATTCAATTCGATCTTCCCGATCGAGAGCCACAACAAATTTGCACGTCTTGAGTTCGTCAGTTATCAATTGGGCTTGCCGCCGTTCGATGTGCGCGAGTGCCAGCAGCGCGGCCTGACGTATGCGTCTCCGTTGCGTTCTCGTGTTCGATTGACCATTCTTGACAAAGAAGCCTCGAAACCCACCGTGAAAGAGGTGAAAGAGCAGGAAGTCTACATGGGCGAGATTCCGCTGATGACCAACACCGGCTCGTTCGTTATCAACGGAACCGAGCGTGTCATCGTGTCACAGTTGCACCGTTCTCCCGGTGTGTTCTTCGAACATGATCGCGGCAAGACACACGCCTCGGGGAAATTGCTGTTCTCTGCACGAGTGATTCCGTATCGCGGCTCTTGGTTGGATTTCGAATTTGACGCCAAGGACTACGTCTATTTCCGTATCGACCGCCGTCGCAAGATGCCGGTGACCATTCTGTTGAAGTCGCTGGGTTTCACGCCGGAACAGATTCTGGCCGCCTTCTTCAGCAACGACACTTTCCATTTCGGCAAGAAAGGCATTCAGTTCGAAGTTGTACCCGAGCGTTTGCGTGGTGAAATCGCCCGCTTTGATATCGAAGGCAAGGGCAAACTCATCGTCGCCAAGGACAAACGTATTACCGTGCGTCACATCCGTGAGATGCAGGAAGCGGGCATCGACAAACTCACCGTTGCCGACGATTTTCTGATTGGTCGTGTGCTTTCGCAAAATCTGGTGGACAAAGAGAGCGGCGAGATCGTCGCCAACGCCAACGACGAGATCACCGAGACATTGCTGGTGAAAATTCAGGAAGCGGGCATCAGCAAGATCCACACGCTGTACACCAACGACCTGGATCAGGGCGCTTTCATGTCGCAAACGTTGCGCACCGATGAGACGACCGACCAATGGACGGCACGTGTGGCGATTTATCGCATGATGCGTCCCGGCGAACCCCCTACCGAAGAAGCGGTGGAGGGTTTGTTCAACGGGCTGTTCTTCAATGAAGAGCGTTATGACTTGTCCAGCGTTGGGCGCATGAAATTCAACCGCCGTGTCGGACGTACAGAATTGACGGGTGCCGTCACCTTGTCCAACGAAGATATCGTGGAGGTGGTCAAGATTCTGGTTGAGCTGCGCAATGGTCGCGGCGAGATCGACGACATCGACCACTTGGGTAACCGTCGTGTACGCGCCGTGGGCGAATTGGCGGAGAACCAGTTCCGCGTCGGTCTGGCGCGCGTCGAGCGCGCCGTGAAGGAGCGTCTGGGTCAAGCCGAAGCGGACAACCTGATGCCGCACGATCTGATCAACGCCAAGCCGATCTCGGCTGCGGTGAAAGAATTCTTCGGCTCCTCGCAACTGTCGCAGTTCATGGACCAGACCAACCCGTTGGCCGAGGTCACGCACAAGCGTCGTATCTCCGCTCTGGGACCGGGCGGACTGACGCGCGAACGTGCGGGCTTCGAAGTGCGTGACGTGCACCCGACCCACTACGGCCGTGTGTGTCCGATCGAAACGCCGGAAGGTCCGAACATCGGCCTGATCAACTCTTTGGCGCTGTATGCACGCACCAACGAATATGGCTTCATCGAAACACCGTATCGCAAAGTGGTGAAGAGCCGTGCCACCGACGAAGTGGATTATTTGTCCGCGATCGAAGAAGGCAAGTTCACCATCGCCCAGGCCAACGCCGAGCTGGACAAGAAGGGACATTTCACCAACGACATCGTGTCTGCGCGGCAACATAATGAATTCGTGCTCGCCGAGCCGGACAAACTGGAATACATGGATGTGGCCCCGGCACAGGTGGTGTCGGTGGCTGCCTCGCTGATCCCGTTCCTGGAGCACGACGACGCGAACCGCGCCTTGATGGGTGCCAACATGCAACGCCAGGCGGTGCCGGTGCTGCGTGCGGAAAAGGCACTGGTCGGGACCGGTATCGAGCGTACCGTGGCAGTCGACTCCGGCACGGCTGTACAAGCGTGGCGCGGTGGGCGTGTGGATTACGTGGACTCCGGACGTATCGTGGTGCGCGTCAACGATGACGAAACCGTGGCCGGTGAAGTGGGCGTGGACATCTACAACCTGACCAAGTACACCCGTTCCAACCAGAACACCAACATCAACCAGCGTCCGCTGGTGCGCGTGGGCGACGTGATCGCGCGCGGCGACGTGGTGGCGGATGGTGCCTCGACCGACATGGGCGAACTGGCGCTGGGGCAGAACATGATGGTCGCGTTCATGCCGTGGAACGGTTACAACTTCGAGGACTCGATTTTGATCTCCGAACGCGTGGTCGCCGAAGACCGCTTCACTTCGATTCACATCGAAGAACTGACGGTCATGGCGCGCGACACCAAGCTGGGTACGGAAGAAATCACGCGCGACATCCCTAACCTGTCCGAAGCGCAGATGGCGCGTCTGGACGAGTGCGGCATCGTGCATATCGGCGCGGAAGTTGGCGTGGGCGACGTGCTGGTAGGCAAGGTCACCCCCAAGGGAGAGACGCAATTGACGCCGGAAGAAAAGCTGCTGCGTGCGATCTTTGGCGAGAAGGCCTCCGACGTGAAAGACACCTCGCTGCGCGTGAAGGCCGGTATCTCCGGTACCGTCATCGACGTGCAAGTATTCACCCGCGAAGGTCTGCAGCGCGACAAACGCGCACAGCAAATCATCGACGACGAATTGTCCCGTTACAAGAAGGATTTGGCCGACCAGATGCGCATCGTTGAGGCCGACTTGTTTGCGCGTCTGGAAAAAATGCTGCACAACAAGATTGCCAATGGCGGACCCAAGAAATTGGCCAAGGGCACCAAGTTGAATAAAGAGTATCTGCACAGCGTTGAACATCACCAGTGGTTCGACATCCGTGTGGCGGATGACGAAGTCGCTTCTCAAATGGAGCAGGTCAAGGAAGGTTTGGCGCAAAAACGCGTTGAATTTGACGCCGCGTTCGAATTGAAGAAGAAGAAACTGACCCAGGGCGATGAACTTCAAGCCGGTGTGCAGAAGATGGTTAAAGTGTATGTGGCGGTGAAACGCCGCCTGCAACCCGGCGACAAGATGGCCGGTCGTCACGGTAACAAGGGTGTGGTGTCGCGCATTGTGCCGGTGGAAGACATGCCGCACATGGCCGACGGTTCCCCGGTGGACATCGTGCTGAACCCGTTGGGCGTGCCTTCGCGTATGAACATCGGCCAGGTCTTGGAAGTGCATCTGGGTTGGGCCGCAAAAGGCTTGGGCAAAAAAATAGCATTGATGCTGGAAGCACAAGCCAAGATTGCCGACGTGCGCAAATTCCTGGGCAAGATCTACAAGGGAGAACAAGCGGAAGAAATCGAGCAATTCAGCGACGAGGAAGTGCTGGAGATGAGCCGCAACCTGCGTGCGGGTGTGCCGTTCGCGACACCGGTTTTCGACGGAGCCAGTGAAGAAGAGATCAAAGACCTGTTGGCATTGGCGGACTTGCCGACCTCGGGTCAGATCCAGCTTTACGATGGGCGCACCGGCGACGCATTCGACCGCAAGGTCACCGTGGGTTACATGCACGTGCTCAAATTGCACCACTTGGTCGACGACAAGATGCACGCGCGTTCGACCGGTCCATACAGTCTGGTGACGCAGCAACCGTTGGGCGGCAAGGCCCAGTTCGGTGGACAGCGCTTCGGTGAGATGGAAGTGTGGGCGTTGGAAGCGTACGGTGCCGCGTACATCCTGCAGGAAATGCTCACCGTGAAGTCGGATGACGTGAACGGACGAACCAAAGTGTACGAAAACATTGTCAAGGGCGATCACAAGATCGATGCCGGCATGCCGGAATCGTTCAACGTCCTTACCAAGGAAATCCGCTCCCTCGGTATCGACATCGATCTGGAACGTCACTAACGGGCATTGCGATGCCAACTATGATAATGAAATCGCCATGCCCGTTCCCTCGCCCCAACCCTCTCCCGCAAGCTGGCGAGGGGGCGAACGAATCGCTACGCGAGTTTCATAATTACGACCGCTGCGCTAAAGGTTAACAAGGAGTTCGCACAATGAAATCAATATTGGATCTGTTCAAGCAAGTCACGCAAAAGGAAGAATTCGACTCGATCAAGATCGGATTGGCGTCACCGGAGAAAATTCGTTCCTGGTCATACGGCGAAGTGAAGAAGCCGGAGACCATCAACTATCGTACTTTCAAGCCCGAGCGCGACGGCCTGTTCTGCGCCAAGATCTTCGGACCAGTAAAGGACTACGAGTGCCTGTGCGGCAAATACAAGCGCCTGAAACATCGCGGCGTGATTTGCGAAAAGTGCGGCGTCGAAGTCACACTGTCCAAAGTGCGTCGCGAACGCATGGGTCACATCGAACTCGCTTCCCCGGTTGCACATATCTGGTTCCTCAAGTCGTTGCCGTCGCGTCTGGGTATGGTGCTGGACATGACACTGCGCGACATTGAACGCGTGTTGTACTTCGAAGCCTATGTCGTGACCGAGCCGGGGATGACGCCGCTGAATCGCGCGCAACTGCTGTCCGAAGACGATTACATCGCCAAGATCGAAGAATACGGCGATGAATTCACGGCAGTGATGGGCGCGGAAGGGGTGCGCGCATTGTTGCGCGCGCTGGACGTGCCGTCCGAAGTGGAGAAGATCCGCGCCGAATTGGAAGCGACCAGCTCCGAGACCAAAATCAAGAAATACGCAAAACGTTTGAAAGTGCTGGAAGCGTTCATGCAATCCGGCATCAAACCGGAGTGGATGGTGATGGAAGTGCTGCCGGTATTGCCGCCGGAGTTGCGTCCGCTGGTACCGCTGGACGGTGGCCGTTTCGCCACGTCTGATTTGAACGATTTGTATCGCCGCGTCATCAACCGTAACAACCGTCTGCGCCGCCTGCTGGAACTCAAAGCGCCGGACATCATCGTGCGTAACGAGAAGCGCATGTTGCAAGAGTCCGTCGACTCTCTGCTGGACAACGGCCGTCGTGGCAAAGCCATGACCGGTGCCAACAAGCGTCCGCTGAAATCGCTGGCCGACATGATCAAGGGCAAGGGCGGTCGTTTCCGTCAGAACTTGCTGGGCAAACGCGTGGATTACTCCGGTCGTTCCGTGATTGTGGTGGGCCCGCAATTGAAACTGCATCAATGCGGTCTGCCCAAGAAAATGGCGTTGGAACTGTTCAAGCCGTTCATCTTCGAGCGTCTGGAAAAGATGGGTCTGGCGACCACCATTAAGGCCGGCAAACGCATGGTCGAGGCGGAAGAGCCTATCGTGTGGGACATCCTGGAAGAAGTCATTCGCGAACATCCGGTGATGCTGAACCGCGCACCGACGTTGCACCGTCTGGGTATCCAGGCGTTCGAGCCCATCTTGATCGAAGGCAAGGCGATCCAATTGCATCCGCTGGTTTGCTCGGCGTTCAACGCCGACTTCGACGGTGACCAGATGGCTGTACACGTACCGCTCTCACTGGAAGCGCAGATGGAAGCACGCACTTTGATGCTGGCATCCAATAACGTATTGTCACCCGCCAACGGTGAACCCATTATCGTTCCGTCGCAGGATATTGTGCTGGGTCTGTACTACATGACACGTGCGAAGGAAGCGGCGTTGGGTGAAGGCGCGATGCTGGCTGACGTCTCCGAAGTGTTGCGCGCTTATCGTTCCGGCCAGGTCGATCTGCAAGCCAAGGTGCAGGTGCGTATCAAGGAAGTGGTGACCAACGAAGCGGGCGAAACCGAAGACAAGTTCACGCGCTACGAGACCACCGTGGGACGCGCCATCTTGTCCGAACTGCTGCCGGTCAATTTGCCTTTCAGCTTCGTCAACAAGACGCTGAAGAAGAAAGAAATCTCGCGCCTCATCAACGCCAGCTTCCGCCGCTGCGGTTTGCGCGACACAGTGATCATGGCCGACCAACTGATGTACACCGGTTTTGCCTACGCGACCCGTGCGGGAATTTCGATCTGCGTGGACGATATGCTGGTGCCGCAACAAAAGAACGAATTGATCGGTGCTGCCGAGAAAGAAGTTCACGAGATCCAAACCCAATACACTTCCGGCTTGGTCACTCAGGGCGAACGTTACAACAAGGTGGTGGACATCTGGGGCCGTACCGGCGACCAAGTGGCCAAGGCCATGATGGATCAATTGGGCGTTGAGCCTGTGATTGATCGTTTGACCGGCGAAGCCAAAATTGACAGCAAAGGCAAGGTCGTCAATCAGGAGTCGTTCAACTCCATCTACATGATGGCCGACTCCGGCGCGCGCGGTTCTGCGGCGCAGATTCGTCAGTTGTCCGGTATGCGCGGCCTGATGGCGAAGCCGGACGGGTCCATCATCGAGACGCCAATCACCGCGAACTTCCGCGAAGGTCTGAACATGTTGCAGTACTTCATTTCCACGCACGGTGCGCGTAAGGGCCTGGCGGATACGGCGTTGAAGACGGCGAACTCGGGTTACCTGACGCGGCGTCTGGTGGATGTAACACAGGACTTGGTGGTGATCGAGGTCGATTGCGGTACCAGCAATGGCCGCTCGATGAAAGCTCTGGTCGAAGGCGGCGAAGTGATCGAAGCTCTGCGCGAGCGCATCTTGGGTCGCGTCATCGCGGCGGATGTAGTCAATCCGGAGACCGGCGAGACGGTGTACGAAGCCAATACCCTGCTCGACGAAGACAAGGTGGAGCTGATCGAGACGCTGGGTATCGACGAGGTGCGCGTGCGCACACCGTTGACCTGTGATACGCGTTACGGTCTGTGCGCCAAATGTTATGGCCGCGATTTGGGTCGCGGCGGTTTGATCAACGTGGGCGAGGCAGTAGGTGTAATTGCGGCGCAGTCCATCGGTGAACCGGGTACCCAGCTCACCATGCGTACCTTCCACATCGGTGGCGCGGCGTCGCGTACCGTGGTGGCCAGCCAGGTCGAGAGCAAGTCGAACGGCCTTGTCAAATACAGTCCGAACATGCGCACGGTGACAACTGCGCGCGGCGAATTGGTGGTGGTGGCGCGTTCCGGTGAAGTGATGGTGACCGACGATCATGGCCGCGAGCGCGAGCGTCACAAAGTCCCTTACGGTGCCAATCTGACCGAACGTGAAGGTACTTCTGTCAAAGCGGGCGCAGTGCTGGCAACCTGGGATCCGCACACCCGTCCGATCATCACCGAATACGCGGGTCGCGTGCGCTTCGAGAATGTAGAAGAAGGCTCTACGGTTGCCAAGCAGATCGACGAAGTCACCGGACTTTCCACACTGGTCGTAATCGATCCGAAGCGTTCCACAACCGCCGGCAAAGGCGTGCGTCCGTTGGTGCGATTGCTGGATGAAGCGGGACATGAGATCAATATCGCCGGAACCGATACGCCAATCTCGGTGACGTTCCAGACCGGCTGTATCATCACCGTGGAAGACGGTCAACAGGTGGGGGTAGGCGACGTATTGGCGCGTATTCCGCAAGAAAGCTCGAAGACACGCGACATCACCGGCGGTCTGCCGCGTGTCGCGGAATTGTTCGAAGCACGTTCACCCAAGGACGCGGGCATGTTGGCCGAAGTCACCGGCACGGCTTCCTTCGGAAAAGAGACCAAAGGCAAGCAGCGTCTGGTCATTACCGACACGACGGGCGAGGCGCACGAATTCCTCATTCCAAAAGACAAGCATGTACTGGTACACGACGGACAGGTCGTCAATCAGGGCGAAATGATTGTTGATGGTCCGGCCGATCCGCACGATATCCTGCGTCTGCTGGGCATCGAAGCACTGGCGCGTTATATCACCGACGAAGTTCAGGACGTGTACCGCTTGCAGGGCGTGAAGATCAACGACAAACACATCGAAGTGATCGTGCGCCAGATGTTGCGCCGTATCGCGATCGTCGATGAGGGTGATACAACTTTCATTCCCAAGGAGCAGGTGGAGCGTGCCGAGTTGTTGCAAGAAAACGAACGCGTGATAGCACTGGGCAAAGAACCCGCCACATTCCAGTACATGTTGCTGGGTATCACCAAGGCATCGTTGTCCACCGATTCGTTCATCTCGGCAGCTTCTTTCCAAGAGACCACGCGTGTGTTGACCGAAGCGGCCATCATGGGCAAGAAAGACGACTTGCGCGGTCTGAAGGAGAACGTGATCGTAGGCCGTCTGATCCCCGCAGGAACAGGTTTGGCATATCACGTGCTGCGCCGCAAGCAACGTCTTGGTCTGGATATCGCACAAGGTGCCGGACTGGTAAATGCAGAAAGTAGTGCGGAGGCACCAGAAGGCGTTTAGTTGTCTTGACAGGTATTGTTTACGTCAATAGAATGCGCGGTCTTTTTAGTCCGCGCATTTCTGTCAGTGCAGTGCGTCTACCGGTAAATGTAGTCCAATGTTTGAAAAGTAAAGTTCTTTTAATAACCAAGTTTTCAGGAAGCGAAGATAAATAATGCCAACCATCAACCAGTTAGTGCGCAAGGCTCGTACGACGGAAGTCATCAAGAGCAAGGTACCTGCGCTTGCCGGAAGCCCGCAAAAGCGCGGCGTTTGTACCCGTGTCTATACCACGACACCGAAGAAGCCGAACTCGGCCTTGCGTAAGGTAGCCAAAGTGCGCCTGACTAACGGTTTCGAAGTCATTTCCTACATCGGCGGCGAAGGTCACAATTTGCAAGAGCACAGCGTGGTGTTGATCCGCGGTGGTCGTGTGAAGGACTTGCCCGGTGTGCGTTACCACATGGTGCGCGGCAGCTTGGATACGGCCGGTGTGAAAGATCGTAAACAATCGCGTTCCAAGTACGGTGCGAAACGCCCGAAAAAAGCGTAATTCCGAATTAGTCAGATATAACTGAGGTATTGATATGCCAAGACGTAGAGAAGTCCCCAAACGCGAAGTCCTGCCGGATCCAAAATTCGGTAACCAGGATCTTTCCAAGTTCGTAAATGTATTGATGACAGCGGGCAAGAAGTCGGTTGCCGAGCGCATTCTGTACGGCGCACTGGAACAAGTCGCGAAGAAGAGCGGCAAGGATCCGATCGAGGTGTTCAATCAGGCGATTTCCAATGCCAAACCCCAGGTCGAAGTGAAGAGCCGTCGCGTGGGCGGTGCCAACTATCAGGTTCCGGTCGAAGTGCGTCCGTCGCGCCGTATGGCGCTGGCGATGCGCTGGTTGAAAGAGTTCGCGCGCAAACGCGGCGAGAAGTCCATGGGTATGCGTCTGGCGGGCGAGCTGATCGATGCTTCGGAAGGTCGCGGCGGCGCAGTCAAGAAGCGCGAAGAAGTCCACCGTATGGCGGATGCAAACAAGGCATTCTCACATTTCCGTTTCTAAAAAGTATATTAAGTTAGGTAATTTATCGTGGCACGCAAAACACCAATCCAACGCTATCGCAATATCGGCATCAGTGCGCACATTGATGCGGGTAAAACTACGACTACCGAGCGCATCCTGTTTTATACGGGCGTGAGCCACAAGATTGGTGAAGTGCACGATGGCGCAGCCACGATGGACTGGATGGAGCAAGAGCAGGAGCGTGGGATCACCATCACTTCAGCGGCGACCACTTGTTTCTGGAAGGGGATGGATAACTCCTATCCGGAGCATCGTTTCAACATCATCGACACCCCGGGACACGTTGACTTCACCATTGAAGTGGAGCGTTCCATGCGTGTGCTGGACGGTGCATGTATGGTGTACTGTGCTGTCGGTGGCGTGCAACCTCAATCCGAAACGGTTTGGCGGCAGGCGAACAAATACAAAGTGCCGCGTTTGGCCTTTGTGAACAAGATGGACCGTACAGGGGCAAATTTCTTCAAGGTGGTTACGCAGATGGAAACCCGTCTGAGGGCAACTCCTGTTCCAATCGTGATCCCTATTGGTGCGGAAGAGGGCTTCACGGGCGTCGTAGATCTGATCAAGATGCGCGCGATCATCTGGGATGAGGCTTCTCAAGGCATGAAGTTCGAATACAAAGAAATTCCGGCTGAATTGGTGGCAAGCGCCAACGAGTGGCGTGCAAAGATGGTCGAGACTGCCGCTGAGGCGTCCGAGGAGCTGATGAATCAGTATCTGGAAAATGGCGACCTCACCGAAGAGCAAATCATTTTGGGTATCCGCACGCGTACCATCGCTTGTGAGATCCAGCCGATGTTGTGCGGTTCTGCATTCAAGAACAAGGGTGTTCAGCGCATGTTGGATGCGGTGATTATGTTCTTGCCATCACCCGTGGATATCCCCGATGTGACAGGCATGACCGAAGAGGGTGCGCCCATCACGCGTAAAGCCGATGACGGCGAGAGTTTCTCGGCGCTGGCATTCAAGCTGATGACGGATCCGTTCGTGGGCCAACTGACCTTCGTGCGTGTTTATTCCGGCGTGCTGAAAAAAGGCGACACCGTTTACAACCCCATCCGCGGTAAGAAAGAGCGTATCGGCCGTATCGTGCAGATGCATGCGAATGATCGTATGGAGGTTGATGAGATCTTGGCTGGCGATATCGCCGCCTGTATCGGATTAAAAGATGTGACCACGGGCGAATCGCTGTGTGACGTGAACAAGCCGATCATTCTTGAGCGCATGATATTTCCTGAGCCNNCGTACGGATGAGGAGTCTGGTCAGACCATCATGTCCGGCATGGGCGAGTTGCATTTGGAAATCTTGGTTGACCGCATGAAGCGCGAATTCGGCGTTGAGGCCAATGTAGGTGCGCCTCAGGTCGCGTATCGCGAGGCGATCCGTAAGCCAGTGGAAGTTGAAGGAAAATACGCCAAGCAGACCGGCGGTCGTGGTCAATACGGTCACGTGTGGATCAAGATGGAACCGAACGAGACTGGCAAAGGCTTTGAGTTTGTCGACGCGATCAAGGGCGGTACCGTTCCGCGCGAGTTTATTCCCGCAGTGGAAAAAGGCTTGCGCGAATCGTTGCCGAGCGGAGTTCTAGCCGGGTTCCCGGTTGTGGATGTCAAAGTTACGCTGTTCGACGGTTCCTACCACGATGTGGACTCCAACGAAAACGCGTTCAAGATGGCAGCTTCAATGGCATTCAAAGACGGTATGCGCAAGGCCAGCCCGGTATTGCTGGAGCCGATGATGTCTGTAGAAGTCGAAACGCCGGAAGACTACACCGGCACGGTGATGGGTGATCTATCCTCCCGCCGAGGCATGGTGCAAGGGATGGACGACATGATTGGTGGTGGCAAGACGGTGAAAGCGGAAGTTCCTTTGGCGGAGATGTTTGGTTACTCGACCTCGTTGCGTTCTGCAACTCAAGGCCGCGCGACCTATACCATGGAATTCAAGCACTACACCGAAGCACCAAAGAACGTTGCTGAAGCAGTGATGAGCAGCAAGAAATAATTTTTATACAGTAGTTGGCACTTAGTTGGATTTATCTTGATTAATAACCAGCAATTGAAAATAGTAGCCAATAACTGTTTGATACTGAGATAACCATTTAATTCGAGGCGATATCATGGCAAAGAGCAAATTTGAACGTACCAAACCGCACGTAAACGTAGGCACGATTGGCCACGTAGACCACGGCAAGACCACCCTGACAGCGGCGATCACCATGGTGTTGTCGAAGAAATTCGGAGGCGAAGCCAAGGCCTACGACCAGATCGACGCGGCGCCGGAAGAAAAGGCGCGCGGCATCACCATCAACACCGCCCACGTCGAATACGAAACCGCCAACCGCCACTACGCGCACGTTGACTGTCCCGGACACGCCGACTACGTCAAGAACATGATCACCGGCGCGGCCCAAATGGACGGCGCGATCCTCGTGGTCTCCGCCGCCGACGGCCCCATGCCGCAAACCCGCGAACACATCCTGCTGGCGCGCCAAGTAGGCGTACCGTACATCATCGTCTTCATGAACAAATGCGACATGGTTGACGACGCCGAACTGCTGGAACTGGTCGAAATGGAAATCCGCGAACTGCTCTCCAAATACGACTTCCCCGGCGACGACACCCCCATCGTGCACGGCAGCGCCAAGCTGGCCGTCGAAGGCGACCAAAGCGACCTGGGCGAACCCGCCATCTTCCGCCTGGCCGAAGCCCTTGACACCTACATCCCGACACCCGAGCGCGCCATCGACGGCGCCTTTCTGATGCCCGTGGAAGACGTATTCTCCATCTCCGGACGCGGCACCGTCGTGACCGGCCGTATCGAACGCGGCATCGTCAAAGTCGGCGAAGAACTGGAAATCGTCGGTATCAAGCCCACCCTCAAGACCACCTGCACCGGCGTCGAAATGTTCCGCAAACTGCTCGACCAAGGCCAGGCGGGCGACAACGTCGGCGTATTGTTGCGCGGCACCAAGCGCGAAGAAGTCGAACGCGGCCAAGTCCTGTGCAAGCCGGGCAGCATCAAGCCGCACACCAAATTCACCGCCGAGATCTACGTGCTGGGCAAAGACGAAGGTGGCCGTCATACGCCATTCTTCCA
>CXWL01014829.1_pt1 | contig 16278 bp, 15 predicted proteins | sample 590931 | NCBI WGS metagenome assembly CXWL01 (sample SAMEA3498368, study PRJEB10139) | groundwater metagenome | biome: water well; material: biofilm material | place: Germany | collected 2015-04-27 | reverse complement strand
CCCGATCGACCAGGTCGCGAACAGGAGCCCCGCCTCGAGGCGGGGCTCCTTCGCGTCCAGGGCACCTCTCGAACCCGGGGGTCCGTGTGCCACACGCCGCGCCCCACCGGGTCACGCTCACGGGTAGGTGCGTCCGTGAGCCACACGCCGCGCCTGACGGCGCGGTGCTCACGGACAGTTGGAGATCGCGGCGGTCAGGGTCGCGGCGGTCAGGGGCCCGACCGGTCAGAGCTGGGCGACGATCTCGGCCATCAGCTCACCGGCCTCGGTCGGGTTGAGACCCACGCGCACACCAGCCGCCCGTAGCGCTTCCATCTTGCCCTTGGCCGTTCCCTTGCCGCCGCTGGTGATCGCACCGGCGTGGCCCATCTTCTTGCCCTCGGGAGCGGTGACACCGGCTACGTAGGCGCTCATCGGCTTGGTGACGTTGGCCTTGATGAACTCGGCGGCCTCTTCCTCGGCCGAGCCGCCGATCTCGCCGATCATGATGATCGCGTGCGTCTCGGGGTCGGCCTGGAACTCCTTCAGGCAGTCGATGAAGTTCGTGCCCGGCACCGGGTCGCCGCCGATTCCAACGCAGGTGCTCACGCCGATGCCACGCTGCTTCAGTTCGTACAGCGCCTGATAGGTGAGCGTGCCCGAGCGGCTGACGATGCCCACGTTGGGACCCGCCGGAGTGGGCACCTGGGCGATCTCTCCGGCCGTGATGCCGATGTTGCACTTGCCGGGGCTGATGATGCCAGGGCAGTTGGGGCCGAGCAGGCGGGTGCCCGGGAAGTGGCGCACCAACGTGTTGTAGACCTTGGCCTCGTCCTGGGCAGGGATGCCCTCGGTGATGCAGACGATGAACCCGATGCCTGCCGCGGCGGCCTCGAGGATCGCCGCCGGAGCGGCCTTCGGAGGGACGGCGATGAACGACGCCGTGGCGCCGGTAGCGGCCACCGCCTCGGCCACCGTGTCGAACACGGGGATGCCCGCTACATCGGAGCCGCCCTTGCCTGGTGTGACCCCGCCCACCACTTTGGTTCCGTAGGCCTGGTTGCGAAGCCCGTGATACCTGCCCTGCCCACCGGTGAGGCCCTGGACGATGACCTTGGTGTCGGCGTTGACGAAGATGGCCATGATCAGTTGCTCCGGTTCTGAGTGCCGTGCTCGTCGGCGATCGCAGTGGCGTTGGCGATGGCGACGGCCGCACGGGCGGCTTCCAGCATCGTGGGTTTCGAGGTGAGCTTCGAAGCGGGGATGCCGGCATTGGCCAGGATCTCGCGGCCCTGTTCGGCGTTCGTGCCGTCGAGGCGGATCACGATCGGCGCCCGCAGAGCGACCCGGCCGAGTGCCTCGACGATGCCATTGGCCACCTCTTCACCACGGGTGATCCCTCCGAAGATGTTGATGAGGATGCTGGCGACGTTCTGGTCGAAGTTGATCACCTCGAGCGCTGCCGCCATCATGTCGGCGTTGGCACCGCCACCGATGTCGAGGAAGTTGGCCGCGCTGCCCCCCACCTGGTTCACCACGTCGAGGGTGCTCATCGCCAGACCGGCGCCGTTGGCGATGATGCCGACGGTGCCGTCGAGGCCGATGTACTGCAGGTCGTGGGAACGAGCCAGCTGCTCGCGCTCGTCGAGCTCTTCGGTGGCCCGGAACTCGTCCCACTCGGGATGACGGAACGCGGCGTTGTTGTCGAGGCTCACCTTCGCATCGAGCGCATGCACGCCTCCGTCGGGTCGGAGGATGAGCGGGTTGATCTCGGCGAGGTCGCAGTCGCCCTCGGTGAAGCAGCGGTAGAGCGCGACGAGCATCACCGCCACACCATCGACCGCCTGCGCATCGATGTGCGCGTCGACCGCGGCGGCGCGGGCCGCATCGAGCGAGATGCCGTCGACCGGGTCGATGTGCAGCAGCACGATCGCCTCGGGATTTTCGAGTGCCACCGTCTCGATCTCGATGCCGCCTGCCGCGCTCAGCATCAGCAGGTGCTTCTTGGCTGCGCGGTCGAGCGAGTAGGACGCGTAGTACTCCTTGGCGATGTCGCTGGCGTGCTCGACCCACACGCGCTTCACGGTGTGGCCTTTGATGTCCATCCCGAGGATGCTCCCGGCATGCAGACGCACCTCATCGGCGTTGTCGGCGAGCTTGATGCCGCCCGCCTTGCCGCGGCCGCCCACCTGAACCTGGGCCTTCACGACCACCGGATAGCCGGCCATCTCCGCCGCGGCGACGGCCTCATCGACCGTGTAGGCGACGTCACCCGGCGACACTGCGATGTCGTAGCGGGCGAAGTACTGCTTGCCCTGGTACTCGAACAGATCCACTGGTGGTCCTTTCGTCGTGTCGCTTCAGCCCGGCGCGTGTGCGTCGAGGTCGTGGCGTTCGTCGAGCGCCCGTTCGAGCCACGCGGCGATCGCCTTCAGCGACGCACCCGGCCCGAAGATCTCGGCGACCCCCTGCTCGCGTAGTGCCCTGGCGTCGGCCTCGGGGATGACGCCACCGCCGAACACCATCACATCGGCGAGGTCGCGAACGCGCAGCTCCTCCATAACCCGGGGGAACAAGGTGAGGTGCGCGCCGCTCAACAACGACAAGCCCACCGCATCGACGTCTTCCTGCAACGCCGTCTCGGCGATCTGCTCCGGGGTCTGGTGCAGTCCGGTGTAGATCACCTCGAAACCGTGGTCGCGCAGTGCTCTGGTGATGGTCTTCGCGCCGCGGTCGTGTCCGTCCAGGCCGGGCTTGGCCACAACGACACGATAGGGACGGTTCACGAATCGCTGACCCTATTCGCTGTCCGGTCACCCGGCCAACCGGGCCCACGCGTTGGCTGGCGATGACGCATCGGCCAGACTGGCGAAGTGCTCGAACGTCTCCGGCCGAAATCGACGTTCGCCCGCGCCGTGCTCCCCGTGGCCGGCGGGATGTTGTTCTTCGCCTTCTTCGGCATGGTCACGTGGGGCGTCGCGGCCCTGCTGTCGGGCAACCCCGAACGGGTCAACGATCGGCTGGTCCCGCAGACCTTCGAGGTCGGCAGCACCGAGTACCTGGCCTCCCTCATCGCCGACGATGGCCCGCTGCTGTTCCAGGGGCTCATCGGAGCCGACGCCGACCGCAGCCTGGTGCTCGATCACACGGGCGACCTGGTCGGCGAGGGCTGGCGGATCCGCTACGCCTACCCGGCCGATCGCGATTCGACGTGCCACGTCACCCAGGTGAAGCACAGTCGGCAGTTCACCGACTGCGAGAACCGAACGCTGGAGGTCGACGACCTCGCCCGCCCCACCGACGTCACCCCGGTCGTCGGCGACACCGTGATCATCGACCTGCGCGTTGCCAACGCATCGTCGTCCACCACTGCGCCCAGCACGACGGCGGGATGAGCTGATGCTACGACGACACTTCCTCGCCCTGCTGGCCGCACCTGCGATGGCTGTCGCAGTCGAGGCATGCGGCGCCGATGCGAACGACCCCGACCCCGGCACGGCCGGCGCCGCGGAGCAGCGCAGCTCGGTGAAGCGGGCTGCCACCCGGCCGGCCGACTCGGTCGACGCCGCGGCCGCGCTGAACGACTTCGGCACGGCGCTGTACCGGCGGCTCGCCGCCGAGCGTCGCGGCGAGAACATCGTGATGTCGCCGGCCAGCATCGCCGTCGCGCTCACCATGACCTCGGCAGGAGCTCGTACGCAGACCCTCGCCGAGATGCTCACCACGCTCCGCATCGCCGACGGCGCCACGATCCACCGCTCGATGAACGCGCTCACCGCCGCACTCGACCTTCGCAACACCGACGACGTGACGTTGTCGATCGCCAATTCGCTGTGGGGGCAGGCCGGCCTCGTTTTCGAGGCACCCTTCCTCGACGTGCTGTCCGCCGAGTACGGCGCCGGCATGCATCTCGTCGACTACATCGCCGACACCGAGGCGGCCCGCCTGGCGATCAACGACTGGGTCGACGAGGCAACGCAGCAGCGGATCCCCGAGCTGCTGGCCCCGGAAGTGCTCACGACCGACAGCCGGCTCACGCTGGTGAACGCGATCTACATGAAGGCGGCGTGGCTCGCGCCGTTCATCGTGGAGGCCACAGCAGATGCGGCCTTCACGTTGAGCGACGGCACCTCGGCGGATGTGCCGATGATGACCAGGACGGGCACGATGTGGTTCGCCACAGGCGATGGCTGGCGGGCGGTCGAGCTCGACTACGCGGGTGGCGAGCTGGCGATGCTGATCCTGCTACCGGAGGACGGGTTCCTCGACCACTTCGAGGAGATCTTCCTGGTCTCCGACGCAACGCAGTACTTGGAACCCAAGCCGGTAGCGCTCACGATGCCACGCTTCGACATCGAGTCGAACGTCGAGCTCGGCGACGTGCTCGCGGCGATGGGCATGGCCCTCGCGTTCAGCGACGATGCCGACTTCAGTGGCATGACGACCGCCCGGAAACTGAAGATCTCGAAGGTGGTGCACCAGGCCAACATCACCGTCGACGAGCAGGGTACCGAAGCGGCGGCGGCCACCGCCGTCGTCGTCGAACCGACATCCGCGCCGTCGGGCGACCCGATCTCGTTCAACCTCGACCGACCGTTCGTGTTCGCGGTGCGCGACCGGGCAACCGAGGCGATCCTGTTCATGGGGAGGGTCAGCGACCCGATCCGCTGACGGGACAGTCAGCGATCGCCGTCGGCGATCGTCGTCAGCGATCGGCCATCGCCGGTGGCACGTTGGCAAGCAGCCGCTCCACGAAGACCTCGCTGTGCTGGTGGAGCTTGCCGCGGTTGAGGGCGACCCCGCCGAGCACGTCGGCACCGCGGCCCATCACCGCGCTGGTGAGCTTGTCGAGGGTCTTGGCCGGGTTGAGGGCGAAGGTGCAGAACACCGCCGACTTCTTGCCGCGCATCATCGGCAGCTTGCCGATCGCACCGAGCCCCCACGGCGCCTGGCCCACGACGAACAGGCCGTGCGTCCACGTGCCGACGAGAACGAAGTCGGCATCCTGGATCGCGGCATGATTGGGCTGGCGCACCCGGTCGAGCCCGGTGATCGACCAGCCCTCCTGCTGCAGCAACGCGGCGATGCGCTCTCCTGCTCTCCATGTGTTCCCGGTGAGACTCTCGACGAGGATGGCTGCCTTCATGGTCGAGATTCAATCACGTCGCACCGGCCGGCTTCCATGTAGCACGTGACACCGGTTCCGTAGGATGAGCTGATCATGACTGCCGGCAGCCTCGAAGGGCTCAACCCCGACCAGCTCGATGCCGTGGTGCACCGCGGTTCACCGCTGCTGGTAGTTGCAGGTGCCGGATCGGGCAAGACCCGGGTGCTCACCCATCGCATCGCCCACCTCATCGACGAGGGCGTGCACCCGATGCAGATCCTCGCGATCACGTTCACCAACAAGGCGGCCGGCGAGATGCGCGAGCGCGTCGCGGTGCTGGTCGGCCCCGTCGCCCGGAAGATGTGGGTGTCCACGTTCCACGCCGCGTGCGTGCGCATCCTGCGCGCCAACGCCGATCGCCTCGGCTACCCGCGCACCTTCAGCATCTACGACCAGGCCGATGCGCAGCGCCTCACCGGATACGTCATCCGCGACCTCGGCCTCGACGCCAAGCGGTTCGCACCGCGGGCCGTCCACGCCACGATCAGCCTCTGGAAGAACGAGCTGATCGGCCCCGATCAGGCCACAGCCAAGGCGTCGAACATCTTCGAACGCAAGCACGCCGACGTGTACCGCGAATACCAGGCCCGGCTACTACGGGCCGGTGCGATGGACTTCGACGATCTGCTCACCCAGACCGTCGAGCTGTTCCGCAAGCACCCCGACGTGTTGCAGAGCTACCGCGAGCGGTTCAAGCACATCCTCATCGACGAGTACCAGGACACCAACCTCGCCCAGAACGAGCTTGCCGTGCTGCTCGCCGCCGACAGCGGCGAGATCACCGCCGTTGGCGACGAGAACCAGTCGATCTACGGGTTCCGCGGCGCCGACGTGCGCAACATCAACCAGCTCGAGGACTCGTTCGAGAACCTCACCACGATCGTGCTCGACCAGAACTACCGCAGCACCCAGGTCATCCTCGATGCGGCCAACGCGGTCATCTCGCACAACGCGGCGCGGCGCCCGAAAGAGCTCTGGAGCGAGCTCGGTCAGGGCGACCGCATCGTTCGCTACCACGCCGACGACGAGCACGACGAGGCCTCGTGGGTGGTGCGCACCTTGCACTCGCTGCACGAGACCGACGCCCAGCAGTGGCGCGAGATCGCCATCTTCTACCGCACCAACGCCCAGGCGAGGGTCGTCGAGGAGTCGCTGATCCGCCTCGGGGTTCCCTACAAGGTGGTCGGCGGCACGCGGTTCTACGACCGCCGCGAGATCAAGGATGCCATGGCGTACCTGCGTGCCGCGGTGAACCCTGCCGATGAAGTCAGCGTCAAGCGGGTGCTGAACGTGCCCAAGCGCGGCGTCGGCGACACGAGCGTCGGCAAGCTCGATGCGTTCGCGGCCGCCGAGACGATCAGCTTCACCGACGCGATGCGCCGCGCCAACGAGGCCGCGCTCACCGGCCCGGCGGCTCGTGGTGTCGAGTCCTTCGTCAGGTTGCTCGACGATCTCACGGCGATGATCGACCACCCCGACCACCCGGCAGGTCCCGCTGATGTGTTGCAGACCGCGCTCGAGATGAGCGGCTACCTGGGCGAGCTCGAGGCCGAGGCTTCGGTCGAGTCGAACGGTCGCGTCGAGAACCTCGGCGAGCTGATCGGTGCGGCGCGCGAGTACACCCGGGTCGACGAGTTCCTCGAGCAGGTGTCGCTCGTTGCCGATACCGACGATCTCGACGACGACAACCACGTCGTGCTGATGACGCTCCATTCGGCCAAGGGCCTCGAGTTCCCGAACGTGTTCCTGCTCGGCATGGAGGAAGGCGTGTTCCCGCACACGCGGGCGCTCACCGAACCGGCCGAGCTCGAGGAGGAGCGTCGCCTCGCGTACGTGGGCATCACCCGCGCCCAACGCCGCCTGCACCTCAGCCATGCGTGGAGCCGCACGCTGTTCGGGTCCACGCAGTACAACCCGCCGAGTCGTTTTCTCGACGAGATCCCGGTCGAGCTGATCGAAGCCAAGGGCAGTGGCGGGGGCCGCGGGGCTTACGGCCGGCAGAGCTATCGCGACCGCGACGACCGCCGCCGCTACGGCGACCCGGCTCCGTCCAAGCGGTCGCCGGTCTCGAGCTACGACCCCGACGACGACGCGGCCGAGGCCCACCGCGAGCGAGTCGTCGAGGCCGCGCTCCGCGCCGGCAGGTCACAGCCCACGCCGTCGGGCGCCGAGGCCATCGGTCTGCGGATGGGCGACGACGTCAGCCATCCCACGTTCGGGGAAGGAGTGATCGTAGAGGTGCGCGGCGACGGCGACCGCGCCGAAGCCACGATCCGGTTCCGCGAGGTCGGCACGAAGCATCTGTCGTTGGCGTGGGCGCCACTCACCAGGCTTTGATGACCCACCTCCGCCGCTCGGCGCTGTTCGTGGTGCTAGGGGCCTGCTCCGGCGTGTTGGCCGGGTTGGCCTCGTTCGTGTTCCTGGAGGGGTTGGACCGGGTCACCGAGTTGCGGGTCGATCACGAATGGATCGTGTGGCTCCTCCCCGCGGCCGGCCTGCTCGTCGGCTTCACCTATCACCTGATCGGTGGTCGCGCCGTCGGGGGCACCGCGCTCGCGGTCAGCGAGGCCCACGCCTACACGCGGGGCGCCCCGGCGCGGATGGCTCCGCTCGTGCTCGGGGGAACGTTGTTCGGCCATCTCTTCGGTGCATCGGTCGGGCGCGAGGGAACCGCGGTGCAGATGTCGGCGGCGCTCACCGACGCCGGAGCGCGGGCCCTCCGCCTCGATCACGATCAGCGCGCCACGTTGGCCCGAGCCGCGTTGGCCGGCGGGTTCGGGTCGGTGTTCGGCGTGCCCTTCGCCGGCGTCGTGTTCGCACTGGAGGTGGCGCGACGCCGCACGTTCCGAGCGCTGCTCGCCGCGGCACCGGCCGCGTTCGTCGGGCAGTGGGTGGTCACGTCCCTAGGCCAGGGCCACACCGCTCGTCCACGCATCACGATGCCGTTCGACGCCTCCACCATCGCCAGGCTGGTCGTAGCCGGCGTCGCCTTCGGGGTCACGGCCCGCCTGTTCGCGCTCGCTGTACCGGCGTTGAAGTCGTTCATCGCTCGCACCGTCGTCTGGCCGCCGGCGCGCCCCGCGATCGGCGGAGTCGCCACCGTGCTGCTCATGGCGCTGGTCGGCCGCGACTACCTCGGGCTGTCGCTCCCCTTGCTCGACGGCGCGTTCTCGGGCGCCGAGCTCGCCTGGTGGGACCCCGCGTTGAAGTTGGTGTTCACGTGCCTCGCACTCGGAACCGGGTTCGTCGGCGGCGAGGTGACCCCGTTGTTCGTGATCGGGGCCACGCTCGGCTCGGTGCTCGCTTCACCGCTTCAACTCTCCGCGGCGGCGCTCGGCGCGGTTGGCCTCGCCGCGGTGTTCGGTGCTGCGGCGCACGTACCGATCGCGTGTGCGGTGATGGCGGTGGAGCTGTTCGGGAGCGGCATCGTGGTGCCGGCCGTGCTGGGGTGTGTGGTGGCCCGGGCCGTCGCCAGGGGCGACAGCATCTACCAGCACCCGGTCATGCCCGACGCAGCACTCGCACCGGCAGTTCGCGCGGACCACGTATCTGACCCACGCTCCACCTGACGGTACCGGGGTCGGCGAGCTCGAACTCGGGGAACCGTTCGACGAACGTCTCGACGGCGACGCGCACCTCGAGCCGGGCCAGGTTCGAACCAAGGCAGCGATGGATGCCGAGCCCGAAGGCCGAGTGCCGATTCACCTCACGGTCGATCAGCACCTCGTCGGCACGATCGAACTCGGCCGGGTCGAGGTTGGCGGCCGGGAACGGCAGCAGCACCCAGTCGTCTACCTTCATCGGGCAACCGTTGAAGTCGTGATCCTTGGCCACCATGCGGGCCATCGTGACCGGCGCGTAGACTCGCAGGAACTCCTCGATCGCCGTGGGCCAGAGGTCGGGGTCAGCGCCGAGCCGGGCAAGATCGCCGGGCGTGGAGGCGAGGTGCCAGATGCTGGAGCCGATCGCGCTCCACGTGGTGTCGATGCCGGCCAGGAGCAGCAACACGATGCTGCCACGGACATGTTCGGGTGAAAGGGGTTGATCGAAGATCGTCGTGTTCATCAGGAACGACGTGAGGTCTTCGCGAGGGTTGTCGATGTGATCTTGGATCTGACGCTCGAGATACGCGTCGAGCCGCTCGAACGCGGCCTCGCGCACGCCGGGCGCCTTGTTGACGCCTTCGAGCACGTCGTGGACGAACCCGCGGAACAAGTCGGCGTCCTCGAGCGGGAACCCGAGCATGCGGGCGATGACGTTGACGGGGATGTGCTGGGCGTACTGCACCGCCGCGTCGACCACGTCGGTGTCGGCCATCTCGTCGATCAGCTGGTGGCACAGCGCGCGGACGTCGTGCTCCCACGGATCGATCTGCTTGGGAGCGAAAGGCGGGAGCAGGAGACGACGGGCGTGGTGGTGGAACGGCGGGTCGCTGCTGATCGGCGGCGCGCCACCGATCGGCGCCTCGGCGAGGATCTCGGCGGTGCTCACGACTACCGACCGCGAGCTGAAGTTCTCGGTGTCGTAGGCGATGCGCGACACATCGGCGTGGGTGACCGGCAGCCACGTGCCGCCATAGCGATCGCTGTGGGCGACCGGGCACGTGGCCCGCAGGTCGGCCCAGATCTCGTGTGCGTTCGGGTTGTACTCCGGATCGGCGTGATCGAAGTCGGTGGCCCAGTCGTTGACCGGCCCATAGAGGCTTGTGGTGCCCTGGTCGAGTTTGTCGCTCACGTCAGTCGCCAGCCTCGGCGATGGCGAACTCGGGACAGTTGGCGATGGCCAACCTGGCCTTTGCGACCAGTTCGGGTGGCACCGTTCCGTCGCCGATCACGAGAGCCGACCCGTAGTCGTCGACATCGAAGAGCTCCGGAGCGAGCGCATAGCAACGGTTGTGGCCTTGGCACTTGTCGCTGTCGATGGTCAGTCGCATGAGCGAACCCTACTCACCGGATCTGGGCCGAATCCCTCTCGGAGGCCGAGACGGATTCGGCCCAGATCTCGGGAGGGCGGCGCCGGCTCGTAGATTGAGGCCCATGGCGTACCGGTACCTGTGGTCCCCGCTCGAACTCGGGCCGATCACCGTCAGGAACCGGATCGTGTTCAGCGCGCACCTCACCAACTACGCCCGCAACGGCCTCCCGACGGAGCAGCACGCCGCCTACTACGCGGCCCGTGCTGCCGGAGGCACCGGGCTGATCATCACCGAGGAGCACTCCACCCACCCCACCGACTGGCCGTACGAGAAGCTGATCCACGGGTTCCACCGTGAGGTGATCCCCGGGTACCGACGCATCACCGATGCGGTGCACCGTCACCGCACGCCGATCTTCGCCCAGATCAACCACAACGGCGGCCAGGCCTCATCGATGTTCTCACGGTTGCCGGTGTGGGCGCCCTCGGCTGTTGCCGACCCGTTGTTCCGGGAGGTGCCGAAGGCCGTCGATCACGCCGAGATCGACGAGATCGTGGCCGGCTACGCACTCGTGGCAGAGCACTGCGCCGAGGGCGGATTCGACGGCATCGAGCTGCAATGCAGCCACTCGTCGATCGTGCGCGGCTTCCTGTCGCCGGCCACGAACCGGCGAACCGACGAATACGGCGGCGCGCTCGAGAACCGCGCTCGTCTGCTGCTGCGGATCGTCGCCGCGGTCCGCGCCGTGATCGGCAGCCAGCTCGCCCTCGGTGTGCGGCTGTGCGGCGACGAGCTGATCGAGGGCGGCACAACGATCGACGACGCCGTGGCGGTCGCCCGGCTGGTCGAGGCGTGCGGACAGGTGGATTACATCAACACCTCGATCGGTGTGGCTACGGCCAGCCTGTTCATGATCGAAGCGAGCATGCACATCCCTCCTGGATACGCGCTGTTCATCCCGAGTGCGTTCCGCAAAGCGGTCGACCTTCCCGTCATCGGCGTCGGCAGGTTCAAGGATCCGCTGCAGGCCGAGCGAGCGCTGGCCGACGGCCACTGCGATCTCGTCGGTGTGGTGCGCGGCCAGATCGCCGATGCCGAGTTCGCGGCCAAGGCCCGCGCCGGAGCCACCGAAGAGATCAGGTTGTGCCTCAGCTGCAACCAGGAATGCGTGGGACGGATGGGTCTCAACCGCTGGCTCGGCTGCATCGAGAACCCGCGCACCGGCCGCGAGGCCGAGTACGAACGGCGCCAGCCCGCCCTCGCGCCGAAGCGACGGGTGATGGTGGTCGGCGCCGGGCCCGCCGGGCTGCAGGCGGCGATCAGCGCAGCAAGGCACGGTCATGAAGTGACTGTCTACGAGCAGCAGACGAAGGCCGGCGGCCAGGTGCGCCTCGCCGCCGGCGTGCCCAACCGGGCCGAGCTCGGCGACATGATCCGCAACCAGCTCACAGAGTGCCGGCGGCTCGGCGTGACCATCGAGTACGGCGTCGGCGTGTGGCCGGGACTCGTCAGCGACAAGCGCCCTCACCACGTGATCGTCGCCACCGGTGCCGAGCCGCAACGACCGTGGTGGGTGCCGGAAGGAACCGAGAACGTGGCCGACGTGCGCGGGGTGCTCGATGGCTCGGCCGAGCCGTGGGGATCGGTCGTCGTGGTGGACGAGATCGGGTTCCACCACGCGACCTCGGTGGCCGAGCTGTTGGCCGACCGCGGCTGCCAGGTAGAGATCATCACGCCAGGCATGGTCGTCGGTCAGGACCTCGGCATCACCCTCGACATGGAGAACTGGTGGATGCGGGCAACCGCGAAGGGCATCGGGCAATCAACCGATCTCGTGCCGATGGGCATCACCGCCGGCACGCTCGAGTTGCTGCACCACCCGACGGGCACGATGCAGCACCGGGCGATCGACTGGCTCGTGCTCGCCGTGCCCCCATCGCCCGTGGAGTGGCTGTACCACGAGCTCAAGGTCGCCGGGGTGAGCGTCGAGCGGGTCGGCGACTGCGTTGCCCCACGACGAGCCCATGCCGCCGTGGTCGAAGGTGAACGAGCAGGAGCAGGGGTGCGATGAGCGAGAAGCCGATGGTTGCCGTGGTGATGGGTTCGACGAGCGACTGGACCACGATGGTGCGCAGCGTGGAGGTGCTCGAGGAGTTCGGCATCGCCCACCACGCCCAGGTGCTGTCGGCACACCGCATGCCCGACGAGATGTTCGCGTTCGCCGAGCAGGCGGAAGCTGCGGGCCTCCGCGCGATCATCGCCGGCGCCGGCGGTGCAGCGCACCTTCCCGGAATGATCGCGGCGAAGACCACCGTGCCGGTGCTCGGCGTACCCGTGCCCTCTCGGCACCTGGCCGGCCAGGATTCGCTGTACTCGATCGTGCAGATGCCCGGCGGCGTCCCGGTGGCTACCTTCGCGATCGGTGAGGCCGGCGCCACGAACGCGGCGCTGTTCGCCGTGGCCATGCTGGCAGCCGACGACCCGGCATTGCGCCACCGGCTCCACCTGCATCGGGAAGCATTGCGAGCCAACGCCGCCTCGAGCACGCTTCCGCCCGCGTGATCCCGGCTCGACGATCGATCCCGGCGATCACCCCGCCGGCCACGCTCGGCATCCTCGGAGGCGGCCAGCTCGGCCGGTACTTCGTGATCGCGGCGCGCACGATGGGCTACCGCACGATGGTTCTCGAACCCGATCCGCACGCCCCCGCCGGCCGGGTGGCCGACGTGCACCTCGTCGCCCCCTACGACCACCAGGAATCGCTCGACCGGTTGGCCGACGAGTGTGCCGTCGTGACGACCGAGTTCGAGAACCCTCCGGCCGCGGCGCTGGCCCACCTCGAGACGCGGACCCTCGTGCGGCCGTCGGCGACCGCTATCGCGATCACCCAGGACCGCCGAAACGAGAAGCGGTTCCTCACCTCGATCGGCGTTGCGGTCGCACCTTTCGCGGTGATCGACACCGCCGCCGACCTCGTGGGGCACGGCATCGAGTACCCGGCGATCCTGAAGACGGCGCGCCTCGGCTACGACGGAAAGGGACAAGTCGTCGCTCACGATCAGCGCGAGCTCGAGGCGGCATGGCACGCGCTCGGCGCCGTGGCCTGCGTGCTCGAGCACCGCCTCGAGCTCAGCGCCGAGCTGTCGGTGGTGCTGGCGCGGTCTCCGGCCGGCGATGTCACGCACTACCCGCCGGTGCAGAACACACACGTCGATGGCGTTCTCGACCTCACCGTCTTTCCTGCAGCCGACACGCCACGCGAGGCGGCGAGCATCGCCGGCCACATCGCCGATTCCCTCGACTACGTCGGCGTGCTAGCGGTCGAGCTGTTCGTTGTCGGGCGTGGAATCCTCGTCAACGAGCTCGCCCCGCGGCCGCACAACAGCGGCCACTGGACACTCGACGGCGCGCAGACCAGCCAGTTCGAACAACAGGTCCGCGCCGTGTGCGGCCTCACCCTCGGCGGCACCGCGCCGACCTCACCTGCGGCGGCGATGGTGAACCTGCTGGGCGATCTCTGGGCACCGGGGGAACCCGACTGGGGCACGGCCATGGCCGATCCCCGCGCCCACCTGCACCTCTACGGGAAGTCCGCGCCGCGGGCAGGTCGCAAGATGGGTCATCTGACGGTGCTCGCCCACTCGCCAGAAGCCGCTGTCGAGGTGGCGCTAACCTGCCGTCGAGATGCTTGCGGGAACCTTCAGCTGGATAACTGACCTCACCGACACCCTCGGCGACTGGGCGTCGAACTGGTGGTTCCTCGGCGTCATCGTGCTGATCGCGTTCTTCGACTCGATCATCCCCGTGGTGCCGAGCGAGACCACCGTCATCATCGGTGGCGTTGCCGTGAGCACCGGTGAAGCGCCGTACGCCTTGTGGATGGTGATCGTGGCCGGTGCGGTCGGGGCCTTTCTGGGCGACAACGCGGCCTACAGCATCGGCCGTCACTGGGCGCCGCGGTTCGAACGCCGGGCCGAACGGAAGCCGAAGTTCGGCGTCCGCCTCGGCTGGGCGCACGAGCAGATCCGCGAGCGAGGAGGGCTGCTGCTCATCACCGCCCGGTTCATCCCAGGGGGTCGCACGCTGCTCACGCTCTCCAGTGGCATTACCCGCCAGCCGCGCCTGTGGTTCATGAGGTGGATCACCATCGCCGTCGTGATCTGGGCTTCCTATGCAGCCGGCCTCGCCTACATCGTCGGCAAGCCGTTCAAGGACAACCACACCCTGGCGTTCTGGGTGGCGTTCGGCACGGCGCTGGCGATCAACGTCCTCATCGAGGTTGCCCGGCACCTCCGCAACAGGCGGCGTGCCCAAGATCTCACCGTGATCTCCACCGACCCTCGGCACTGAAGCAACCGTGCGATCGTCGGCACGGCACATGTCGAGAAACGACTCGATCAATTGCCTTCCTGATCAGGCCGAGTTCTAACCTGACGCGGTGCTCGCCGTGATCCCCGTGAGAGATGGCATCTTGCCCGCCGGCGGCGCCGAGGCGGCGTGCGAGTGCTACGGGCGGGCCGTGTTGATCGGATCGGGCACCGTGGCGGCCGCAGCATCGATCGCCGGCGAGCTGCGGTGCATCGAGGCCGGCGCTTTCTCGCCGGGAGCATGGGCGCACGCGCTCGATCCCATCCTCACCGCCGAGCCGATCGTTGTGCTGCCCTCTTCGGCCGACGGCCGCGACCTCGCGCCTCGTCTCGCAGCTGTCCTCGACCGCCCCCTGTTCGCCGGAGCGATCAAGGTGACCGAGCGCGAGGTGGTCGTTGCCCGCGACGGCGGTCTCACGATGCACACCGTCGTCGCTCCGGAACGCTTCGTGGCCACGTTGCAGGTAGGCGTCCGCGGCGTCGATCCCGTCACGAGCGAAGCCACCGCGGCCACTTCGGTCGAGCTGTTGACATCGGAGACCATGCCCACGCAGGACGCCGCGGGCGCCGACGCGGGCGTCGTCGAGGTGCTCGGCCCCGACGTGGCTTCGATCGATCTCGCCGAAGCCACCCGCATCGTCGCCGGCGGCGCCGGCCTCGACGGCAGCGGCCGGTTCGACCAGCTGGCCAAGCTGGGTGAGCTGCTCGGTGCCAGCGTGGGCGCAACGCGTGTGATCACCGATCGCGGTTGGATCGGTCACGAGCGGCAGATCGGCACCACCGGCGTGGTGGTCGACCCGCGCCTGTACCTCGCGTTCGGCATCAGTGGCGCCGTGCAGCACACCAGCGGGCTCGGCGACCCGGAGCACATCATCAGCATCAACCTCGACGCGCATTGCCCGATGATGCAGCTGGCCGACCTCGCCGTCGTGGCCGATGCGAACGAGTTGCTCGACGAGCTCATCGACCTCCTGGCCACCCCCGCGATCACGCGGATCACGATGGTTGACCCCGATGGTTGACCCCGATGGTTGACACCGATGTGGTGATCGTCGGCGCCGGCCCCGCAGGATCGTGCGCGGCGATCACGCTGGCGCGACGGGGGCTGCGCGTGGTGCTGCTCGAGCGTGGACCGTTCCCGGGGAGCAAGAACATGTACGGCGGCGTGGTCTACCCGCGCATCCTCGACGAGCTGATCCCCGAGTGGTGGGAAGAGGCTCCCGTCCAACGCTGGATCACGCGTCGATCCACCATGGTGCTCACTGACACGAAGGCGCTCACGGTCGACTACCGGAGCGACGCGTGGGGCGCCGCGCCGTACAACGGAGCCACCGCCTACCGCCCCGATTTCGACCACTGGCTCGCCGGCCATGCCGAGGCGGCCGGGGCTCAGCTGCTCTGCAGCACCACGGCCACGGGCCTGCTCCGCGACCAAGCGGGACGCGTCACCGGCGTTCGCACCGACCGCCCCGACGGCGACCTCGTGGCCCGGGTCGTGATCGCCTGCGACGGGGTGAACAGCTTCATCGCCAAAGACGCCGGGCTGCATCGCCCCATCGAGGCCAAGAACTACACGCTCGGGGTGAAAGAGACCCTGGCGCTGCCCAAGCAGGTCATCGACGAGCGATTCGGGGTGCGCGGCACCGACGGCGTCGACATCGAGATCCTCGGTGGCACGAGCGGCGTCAACGGCGGTGGCTTCGTCTACACCAACCTCGACACCGTGGCCATCGGGGTCGTGCTGAAGCTCCCGAAGCTCGCCGCCCAACGACGGCGACCCGAGGACATCATCGCCGCGCTGAAGGCACACTCGGCGATCGCCCCGCTGGTGGAGGGCGCCGAGCTGAAGG
>CXWL01123588.1_pt2 | contig 16279 bp, 16 predicted proteins | sample 590931 | NCBI WGS metagenome assembly CXWL01 (sample SAMEA3498368, study PRJEB10139) | groundwater metagenome | biome: water well; material: biofilm material | place: Germany | collected 2015-04-27 | reverse complement strand
CGTGCGCGACAAGGCCGACAACTGCATCATCGTCTGCTCGATCGAAAACCTCGACCCGATGGGCGTGCACACCGGCGACTCGATCACCGTGGCACCGGCTCAGACGCTGAGCGACAAGGAATACCAGATCCTGCGCAACGCCTCCCTGGCCGTGCTGCGCGAGATCGGCGTCGATACCGGCGGCTCGAACGTTCAGTTCTCCATCAATCCGAAGGACGGCCGCATGGTCGTCATCGAGATGAACCCGCGCGTCTCGCGTTCGTCGGCGCTGGCCTCCAAGGCCACGGGCTTCCCGATCGCCAAGGTCGCGGCCAAGCTGGCCGTGGGCTACACGCTCGACGAGCTGCGCAACGAGATCACCGGCGGTGCCACGCCTGCGTCGTTCGAACCGTCGATCGACTACGTGGTCACCAAGATCCCGCGTTTCGCCTTCGAAAAATTCCCGCAGGCCGACTCGCGCCTCACCACGCAGATGAAGTCGGTGGGCGAAGTGATGGCCATGGGCCGTACCTTCCAGGAATCGTTCCAGAAGGCGCTGCGCGGCCTCGAAGTGGGCGTCGATGGCCTGAACGAGAAGACGCAAGACCGCGAAGTGCTCGAAAAGGAACTGGGCGAGCCCGGCCCCGAGCGCATCTGGTATGTGGGCGATGCCTTCGCCATGGGCCTGAGCGTCGATGAAGTGTTCGCGCTGACCAAGATCGACCCGTGGTTCCTGGTGCAGATCGAAGAGATCGTGAAGATCGAACTCGAGCTGGAAACCAAGTCGCTCGACGACATCGACAAGGACACGCTGCTCGCGCTCAAGAAGAAGGGCTTCTCCGACCGCCGCCTCGCGCGCCAGCTGAAGACCACCGACACCGCGATCCGCGAAAAGCGCCGCGCCCTAGGCGTGCGCCCGGTCTACAAGCGCGTGGACACCTGCGCGGCCGAGTTCGCGACCAACACGGCCTACATGTACTCGACCTATGAAGACGAGTGCGAAGCCGATCCGACGGACAAGAAGAAGATCATGGTGCTCGGCGGCGGCCCCAACCGCATCGGCCAGGGCATCGAATTCGACTACTGCTGCGTGCACGCCGCACTTGCGATGCGCGAGGACGGCTACGAGACCATCATGGTCAACTGCAATCCCGAGACCGTGTCCACCGACTACGACACCTCCGACCGCCTGTACTTCGAGCCGCTCACGCTCGAAGACGTGCTGGAAATCGTCGACAAGGAAAAGCCGCTCGGCGTGATCGTGCAGTACGGCGGCCAGACGCCGTTGAAGCTCGCGCTCGACCTCGAGGCGAATGGCGTGCCGATCATCGGCACCTCGCCCGACATGATCGACGCAGCCGAAGACCGCGAGCGCTTCCAGAAGCTGCTGCACGAGCTGGGCCTGCGCCAGCCACCGAACGCCACCGCGCGCACCGAACCCGAAGCGCTCGAAAAGGCCGCGGCCCTCGGTTATCCGCTTGTGGTGCGCCCGAGCTACGTGCTCGGCGGCCGCGCGATGGAAATCGTGCACGAGCAGCGTGATCTCGAGCGCTACATGCGCGAAGCGGTCAAGGTGAGCAACGACTCGCCGGTGCTGCTCGACCGCTTCCTGAACGACGCTGTCGAATGCGACGTCGACTGCATCCGCGACGCCGAAGGCGGCACGCTGATTGGCGGCGTGATGGAGCACATCGAACAGGCCGGCGTGCACTCGGGCGACTCCGCCTGCTCGCTGCCGCCCTACAGCCTGAGCGCCGAGACGATCGCCGAGCTCAAGCGCCAGAGCGCTGCCATGGCGGCCGCACTGAACGTGGTCGGCTTGATGAACGTGCAGTTCGCGATTCAGCAGAAGGACGGCAAGGACGTCATCTACGTGCTCGAAGTGAACCCGCGTGCATCGCGCACCGTGCCTTACGTGAGCAAGGCCACCGGCATCCAGCTCGCCAAGGTGGCGGCACGCTGCATGGCCGGCCAGTCGCTCGCATCGCAGGGCGTGACCAAGGAAGTGACGCCGCCGTACTTCAGCGTGAAGGAAGCCGTGTTCCCGTTCGTCAAGTTCCCGGGCGTGGACACCATCCTCGGCCCCGAGATGAAGTCGACCGGCGAAGTGATGGGCGTGGGCAAGACCTTCGGCGAAGCCTTCGTGAAGTCGCAGATCGGTGCGGGCACGCACCTACCGAAGTCGGGCAAGGTCTTCATCTCGGTGAAGAACAACGACAAGGCGCGTGCCGTGGAAGTGGCGCGCGGCCTGGCGAAGCTGGGCTTCGAGCTGATCGCGACCAAGGGCACAGCCGCCGCGATCGCCGCCGCGGGCATCGAATGCGCGACGGTGAACAAGGTGACCGAAGGCCGTCCGCACATCGTGGACATGATCAAGAACAACGAGATTGCGCTGGTCATCAACACGGTGGAAGAGCGCCGCAACGCCATCACCGATTCGCGGCAGATCCGCACCTCGGCGCTGCTCGCCCGCGTGACCACCTTCACCACGATCTTCGGCGCCGAAGCTGCGGTCGAAGGCATGGGCTTCATGGACGAGCTGGGCGTCATCTCGGTGCAGGAGATGCACGCGCAGCTGGCGGCGGTGGCCTGAGCCTGAGCGCCGTCATGCAAACCCAGCTCGTCGAACTGGACCTGAGCGACTGGAACGCGGCCACGCCCAACAAGGCGTGGATCGCGGAGCTGGAAGCGGGCAAGGTGCTGTACTTTCCGCGCCTGGGTTTCGAGCTGCTGCCCGAAGAGCGCAGCCTGCTCACGCCGAGCCTGCTGTCGCCCGACGTGCGCAACATCAGCCTCGACGCCAACGGCAAGCTCAAGGGCGCCGTCGGGGACGAGGCGGTGCAGCGCACCGCGGCAGCGATGGTGGGGCGGTTCCGTGCGCAGGCGCAGCAGCTGATCCACGGCCTGCTGCCGCACTACACGCCGGCCTTGCGGCTCGCGCCCACGAGCTACCGGCCGGCGCAGGTCGAGACGCGCGTGCAGTCGTGGCGTGCGGACGACCGCCGGCTGCACGTCGATGCGTTTCCGTCGCGCCCCAATTACGGCGAGCGCATCCTGCGCGTGTTCACCAACGTCAATCCCGAAGGCGCGCCGCGCGTGTGGCGCGTGGGCGAGCCTTTCGAGGACATCGCTAAGCGTTTCCTGCCGCGAGCCAAGCCCTACGTGCGCTGGCAGGCCAAGCTGCTGCAGGCGCTGCACGTGACCAAGTCGTTTCGCAGCGAATACGACCACCTGATGCTCCAGCTGCACGACGGCATGAAGTCGGACATGGCGTACCAGGAGACTTCACCGCAGGAGAAGGCCGAGTTCCCGCCGGGTTCGGTGTGGGTGTGCTTTTCCGACCAGACCTCGCACGCCGTGATGGCGGGCCAGTACATGCTCGAGCAGACCCTTCATCTGGCCGCTTCGAAGCAATACAATCCCGACTCGAGCCCGCTCGCCATCCTGAGCCGGCTGACCGGACGCAATCTCGTCTGATCTGTCCCCCCAATCGACCGCCGAACGGCATCGTTCGGCGGTTTCGCTTTATGGAGAACCAAACATGGCCACCATTCCAATCACCAAGCGCGGTGCCGAAAAGCTGCGCGCCGAGTTGCACCAACTCAAGACCGTGGAGCGCCCCTGGGTCATCAACGCGATTTCCGAAGCCCGCGCGCAGGGCGACTTGAGCGAGAACGCCGAATACGAAGTCGCCAAGGACCGCCAGGGCTTCATCGAAGGCCGCATCCAGGAGGTCGAGGGCAAGCTCTCGGCTGCGCAGATCATCGATCCGTCCGAGCTCGACGCCGGCGGCAAGGTGGTGTTCGGCTCGACCGTGGAGCTCGAGGAAGAAGAGTCGGGTGAAGCCGTCAAGTACCAGATCGTGGGCGAGGACGAAGCCGACCTGAAGCTGGGCCTCATCAACATCTCCAGCCCGATCGCCCGCGCGCTGATCGGCAAGGAAGAGGGCGACACCGCCGAAGTACAGGCCCCGGGCGGCCTGAAGCGCTACGAGATCGTGGCCGTTCGCTACCTCTGATCGCACCGACGATCGATCCATCGATGAAAGACCGCCTGGCCCTGCTGCTCGCCGCCTTCTGGTGGGGCAGCCTCACGACGATCGGCTTCCTGGTGGTGCCGATGCTGTTCGCCAAGCTAGGCAATCCGGCGGTTGCAGGCAACTTCGCCGGACAGCTGTTCGAGGCGCAGAGCTGGGTTGCCATCGGCTGCGGCCTGATCCTCTTGATTCATTTCCGGAGCAAGGCCGACGAGCGCATGGACGCGGCCACGATGACGTCCATCGGCATCGTCCTGGGCGCTCTTTTGCTGGCACTGCTCCAGCAGTACGCCGTGGCGCCGCGCATCCTGGCGCGGGACAACCTCAAGCTGTGGCACGCCGTCGGCAGCGGCATGTATGTCGTGCAATGGGTGTGCACCCTGGTTCTGCTCTGGCGCATGGGCGCTCGGCCCACCAACCGCTGAAACGGCGATGGCGGCTTTCGCCGCCATCTATTCACTCATTCTTTCCAGAACTTCGCGACCCAGTTCGCGGGCCGGATGTAGCGGAACGCGCGATTGCGTCGCCCCGCCAGCGCATCGGGCGGATTGCACTCGCCATGAAAGATCATGATCCGTGCGCCCTCGGGAACGAAGGGCTCTTCCCAGTAGTTGGTCGGCCAAGTCGGAATGCCGTGGTACTTGAAGCTCGGGCACCACGCTTCGGGCCAGTAGGAAAGCTTGCCCTGCTTGTGCAGGAAGTCCGACAGGTAGGCCTGCTCGTTGCGGTGTTCGGCCTGCACCTTGTCCATGTTGGCGCGGAAATGCGCAAGCACGTCGGCATGGGCACCCAGCTCGAAGCGGTAGACCGATGAATTCCCGGTGATCCGCTCGCGCCGCCAGGGGCGGGCGTAGTCGTGAATGATCAGGAATTCGCCTGGCTGCGCGAAGAAGGCGTCCAGGCTGCCCACGACGACCACATCGACGTCCAGGAAGAGCGCCGTGCCTCGCAGGCCGTGCAGGTCCTGCTCGAAAGTGGTGAGCTTCTTCCAGGCGCCATCGCGCTGGCCGGGGGCCAATTGCAGGTTCAGCGGCGGGATCGGCAGGCACGTCACTTCAGGCCGGATGCCGGTGCCGTCATCGGTCAGGCAGACGAACTTGAAGTCGCCGCTGAGATTGCGGCGCACCATCGCATAGAGGCGGTTGACGTATTCGGGGCCGTATTTCGTGCCCCACTTCATGCAGAGGATATGGCGCTCGGCGCCTTGCGCTGCCACCCAGCTCAGTCCGATTGGTTGCGCTTTTTGGCCGACAGCGGCCGCTTGGCCTTGGCGCGCTTGATGGTGCCGCCGGGGGTGAGACGTTGGTTGCCAAGTACGCGCAGGGTCTTGATCTCGGGGCGCTGGCCGCCGCGCTTGCTGTACTTCAGGACCTTGACGTCGCGCGGGCCGGGCATGCGGTCTTCATCGACCACTTTTTCTTTTTCGGGTATCGGACGCCAGAGCACCAGCAGCTTGCCGATGTGCTGAATGGGGGCGGCGTTGAGCTCGTTGGCGAGTTCTTGCAGCATGGCGTCGCGGGCGAGGCGGTCGTCGGAGAACACACGCACCTTGATCAGGCCATGGGCCTTCAGGGCGGCGTCCGCCTCCTTTTTCACGGCAGGGGTGAGCCCGTCTCCACCGACCATGACGATCGGATCCAGGTGGTGAGCTTCGGCGCGGTGCACCTTGCGCTCGGCAGGGGTAAGTTGAATGGCGGGCATCCCCGTATTATCGAGGGTAGAAAGCACCTCCTGAGCCGCCGGGCCGTTCCCAAGGCGAATACCGCAGTGCGGAGCACGGAGGTTCCCAATGAGCACCAAAGCAAAAAGCAAAAAAGTCAACAAAGCCTGGCTTCACGATCACATCAATGATCCGTATGTGAAATTGGCCACGCGAGAGGGGTATCGCGCACGCGCCGCCTACAAGCTCAAGGAGATCGACGAGTCGCTGGGGCTGGTCAAGCCGGGCCAACTGGTGGTCGACCTGGGCTCCACGCCCGGGGCCTGGAGCCAGTACCTGCGGCGGCGCATGTCGCCCGAGGGCGCGGCGGTCGGCACGCTGAACGGCACCATCATCGCGCTCGACATACTGGCGATGGAGCCCATCGAGGGCGTCACATTCATCCAGGGGGATTTCCGCGAGGCGGAGCTGCTGGAGCAAGTTCTCGGGGTGTTGGCGGGACGGAAGGCCGATCTGGTCGTCTCGGACATGGCGCCCAACATTTCGGGCATCCATTCGGCCGATGGCGCCCGCATTGCGCATCTGATCGAGCTTGCGGTCGATTTCGCCCAGCACCATCTGAAGCCCGAGGGCGCTCTGGTGGCCAAGCTTTTTCACGGCGGCGGCTATGACGAATCGGTCAAGCTGTTCAAGGCCAGTTTCCGTACCGTCAAGCCGTTCAAGCCCAAGGCGTCGCGCGATAAATCGGCCGAGACCTTCCTCGTCGGGATGGGTTTGAAGGCCGTGGATACGCCTTGATACCTTGCCGCTACGGGTCGTCAGGGGACGCAAACCCTTGTCAGGCTATGGCTGCTTTAGGGAAATGCCCGTTTTTCGCAGCTTGAAAAGCCTAAAATGGGGCGCAATTGCGTACCCATAGCGCGTTTTTTCACATCCTCGTCACGCGCTTTCGACTGGAGCTTCGTTTGAACAATCAGTGGTTTTCCAAAGTTGCCGTATGGCTGGTCATTGCCATGGTGTTGTTCACTGTGTTCAAGCAGTTCGACACCCGCGGCGGCGTCGGCTCTGGCGCAGTGAGCTACTCCGAGTTTCTCGACCAAGTTCGCGGCAACCAGATCAAGAGCGCCGTCATTCCCGAAGGCGCCGGCGGCGGCGAGATCGTCGCTGTCACCAATGACGATCGCAAGATCCGCACGACCGCCACCGTCCTCGACCGCGGCCTCGTGGGCGACCTGATCGACCACAACGTCAAGTTCGACGTCAAGCCGCGCGAAGAGGGCTCGCTCCTCATGACGCTCCTGGTGAGCTGGGGCCCGATGCTCCTGCTGATCGGCGTCTGGATCTACTTCATGCGGCAGATGCAGGGTGGCGGCAAAGGCGGGGCGTTCAGCTTCGGCAAGAGCAAGGCCCGCATGATGGACGAGAACAACAACACGGTCACTTTCGCCGACGTCGCAGGCTGCGACGAGGCAAAGGAAGAGGTCCGCGAAGTCGTCGACTTCCTCAAAGATCCGCAGCGCTTCCAGAAACTTGGCGGCCGCATTCCGCGCGGTTTGCTGCTGGTCGGCCCCCCTGGCACCGGCAAGACGCTGCTGGCCAAGTCGATCGCCGGCGAAGCCAAGGTTCCTTTCTTCTCGATCTCCGGCTCCGACTTCGTTGAAATGTTCGTCGGCGTGGGCGCTGCCCGTGTCCGCGACATGTTCGAGAACGCCAAGAAGAACGCACCCTGCATCATCTTCATCGACGAAATCGATGCGGTGGGTCGTCAGCGCGGTGCCGGCCTCGGCGGCGGCAATGACGAGCGCGAACAAACCCTGAACCAGATGCTGGTCGAGATGGACGGCTTCGAAACCAATCTCGGCGTGATCGTGGTGGCTGCCACCAACCGCCCGGACATCCTGGACGCCGCGCTGCTGCGACCCGGCCGTTTCGACCGCCAGGTCTATGTCACGCTGCCCGACATTCGCGGCCGCGAACAGATCCTCGGCGTGCACATGCGCAAGGTCCCGCTGGGCCAGGACGTGAACCCGAGCGTCATCGCCCGCGGCACGCCCGGCATGTCCGGCGCCGATCTCGCCAACCTCTGCAATGAAGCAGCTCTCATGGCCGCTCGCCGCAATGCGCGCGTCGTCGAGATGCAGGACTTCGAGAAGGCCAAGGACAAGATTTTCATGGGCCCCGAGCGCAAGAGCATGGTCATGCCCGAGGAAGAGCGCCGCAACACGGCCTACCACGAGTCCGGCCACGCCCTCATCGGCAAGCTGCTGCCCAAGTGCGACCCGGTCCACAAGGTCACGATCATTCCGCGTGGCCGCGCCCTCGGCGTGACCATGAGCCTGCCGGCGCAAGACCGCTACAGCTACGACCGCGAATACATGCTCAACCAGATCAGCATGCTGTTCGGTGGCCGCATCGCCGAAGAAGTGTTCATGCACCAGATGACCACCGGCGCCAGCAACGACTTCGAACGTGCGACCTCCATTGCCCGCGACATGGTCACGCGCTACGGTATGACCGATGCGCTGGGCCCGATGGTCTACGCCGAGAACGAAGGCGAAGTGTTCCTCGGCCGCTCGGTCACCAAGACCACGAACATGAGCGAGCAGACCATGGAAAAGGTCGACGGCGAAGTGCGCCGCATCATCGACGAGCAGTACGCCCTGGCGCGCAACCTGATCGAAGCGAACAGCGACAAGATGCACGCGATGGCGAAGGCGCTGCTCGAATGGGAAACCATCGACTCCGAGCAGCTCGACGACATCATGGCCGGCCGCGCACCGCGTCCGCCCAAGGACTGGACGCCGCGCACGCCGCCGTCGGGCAGCGGCGGCAGTGGCGGCACGCCGGCGGTCAACACTGACCCGGCGCCGACCGCCGCTTGAGGTGGGCTTGAAATCAAGCAACAACGGGGCCGCTGGCCCCGTTTTCCATGGTGGTGCACCGAATGGCGGACCGCAGGTCTGGCAGACCTCGCGCTTCAGGATCGACCTCGCGCAGCCGCGCGTGATGGGCATCGTCAACATCACGCCCGACTCCTTCTCCGATGGCGGCGCACATGCGTCCACCGAAACCGCGCTTCGCCACTGCGAGCAGTTGCTGAAGGAGGGCGCTGACATCCTGGACATCGGCGGCGAATCCACCCGCCCGGGCAGCCCGGCCGTGCCGCTCGACGTCGAGCTGGCGCGCGTGCTGCCGGTGGTGCGCGAGGCGGTGAAGCTGAACGTGCCGCTCTCCATCGACACCTACAAGCCCGAGGTCATGCGCGCCGTGNNCGCGACCCGCAGACCATGCAGGCCGTGCCCATGCAGGGCGACGTGATTCCCGAGGTGCTGTCGTTTTGGGCCGCGCAACTGGCGCAGCTTCACGCGCTGCAGATCGATCCATCGCGCATCACGCTCGACCCCGGCGTCGGCTTCGGGAAAACCGTGACGCAGAATTTCGCCCTGCTGGGCCGGCAGCGCGAGCTGCTCGGTGCCGGCTACCCGCTGCTCCTGGGCTGGTCGCGCAAGTCGTCGATCGGCGCCGTCACGGGCATCGAGGCGGCGGGCGAGCGCATCGTGCCCAGCGTCGCGGCCGCGGTGCTGGCCGTGGACCGCGGTGCCGCCATCGTGCGCGTGCACGACGTGCGCGACACAGTGGCCGCCCTCGCGGTGTGGCGCGCCACGAAGGCTGCAGCACAACAAAGACAAACAAAAGAGGAACTCGCATGACCCGCAAATATTTCGGCACCGACGGCATCCGCGGCACCGTTGGCCAGGCACCCATCACACCCGACTTCGTGCTGCGCCTTGCGCACGCTGTGGGTCGCGTGCTCAAGAAAACCGAGGCCCGCCCCCGGGTGCTGATCGGCAAGGACACCCGCATTTCGGGCTACATGCTCGAATCGGCACTTGAGTCGGGCTTCAATTCGGCCGGCGTCGACGTCGTGCTGCTTGGCCCGCTGCCCACGCCTGGCGTGGCGTACCTCACGCGCGCCCAGCGCGCGAGCCTCGGTGTGGTGATCAGCGCCAGCCACAACGCCTTTCCCGACAACGGCATCAAGTTCTTCAGCGCGCAGGGCACCAAGCTCGACGATGCATGGGAGCTGGCCGTCGAGGCCGCGCTGGAAGAAGCGCCGGTCTGGGTGGATTCCGTCAACCTCGGCAAGGCCCGCCGCCTCGACGATGCGTCCGGCCGCTACATCGAGTTCTGCAAGAGCACCTTCGCCAACGACCTCACGCTGCGCGGCATGAAGCTCGTGGTCGATGCGGCGCACGGTGCGGCATACCAGGTGGCGCCCAACGTGTTCCACGAACTGGGCGCGGAAGTGACCAGCATCGGCTGTGCGCCCGACGGGCTCAACATCAACAAGGACTTCGGCGCCACACATCCCGAGGCGTTGGTCGCCGCGGTGACGGCGCAGAAGGCCGACTACGGCATCGCGCTCGATGGCGATGCCGACCGCCTGCAACTGGTCGATGCCAGCGGGCGCTTGTTCAACGGCGACGAACTGCTCTACCTGATGGTGGCCGAGCGCATCGCGCGCGGCGAGAAGCCGGTGGGCGTGGTCGGCACGCTCATGACCAACAAGGCGGTGGAAGTCGCGCTGCGCGGGCAGGACATCGAATTCGTGCGCGCCAAGGTCGGCGACCGCTACGTGCTCGAAGAGCTCGACAAGCGCGGCTGGCTTCTGGGCGGCGAGGGCTCGGGTCATCTGCTGGCGCTCGATCGCCACACCACCGGCGACGGCATCGTGAGCGCTCTGCAAGTGCTGCAGGCGTGCGTCCGCAGCGGCAAGACGGTGGCGCAGTTGCTCGAAGGCGTCACGCTCTTCCCGCAGACGCTGATCAACGTGCGCTTGGCGCCCGGACAGAACTGGAAGGACAACCAGGCGCTGGCCAGCGAGACCGAGCGAATCGAAGCCGAACTGGGCGACGGCGGCCGCGTGCTGATCCGCGCGAGCGGCACCGAGCCGCTGGTGCGCGTGATGGTCGAGGCGCGTGATGCCAAGCAGTCTCGCTCGTGTGCAGAACGCCTGGCAGCGACGCTGCAGCCACCGCAATGAGCATCCGGACCTTCGTCGCGGATTACGGTGACGCTGCGCAGGCCGCGGCCCTCGTCGGCCTGCTCGATGCGTACGCCCGCGATCCTGCCGGTGGCGGCACACCGCTCGATGCCGCGGTGCGCGAAGGCTTGCCGGCGGCGCTGGCAGCGCGTCCGCAGGCCTTTAGCGTGCTGGCTTTCGATGGCGACACGCCCGTGGGCCTGATCAATTGCATCGAGGGCTTCTCGACTTTCGCCTGCAAGCCGCTGGTCAACGTGCACGACGTGGTCGTGCTGTCCAGCCATCGCGGCCAGCGTGTCGCCCAGCAGATGTTCGCGCGGGTGGAAGAGGAGGCGCGCAAGCGCGGCGCCTGCAAGCTCACCCTCGAAGTGCTGTCGGGCAATGCGCCGGCGCTGCGCTCGTATGAGCGCGAGGGATTCATCGGCTACCAGCTCGATCCGGCTTTCGGGCACGCGATCTTTTTGCAGAAGAAGCTCTGAAAAGAAAAAAGGCCGGGGCGAATCGATCGCCGTCGGCCCTCATGCCAACCCTCCCCTGAAAGGAGAGGCCGCAAGACAGATCAGAAGCGCGTGACGGGCGCCTCGGCGTCGGTCTTGCTCGGCGCGTACTTGCCCAGCTCCCACTTCGCGATCGCATTGCGGTGCACTTCGTCCGGGCCGTCCGCGAAGCGCAGCGTACGCGCGCCGGCATAGGCGTAGGCGAGCGGGAAGTCGTCGCACATGCCGCCGCCGCCGTGGACCTGCATGGCCCAGTCGATCACCTGGCAGGCCATGCTGGGCGCGACCACCTTGATCATCGCGATCTCGTTCTTGGCGACCTTGTTGCCGGCCACATCCATGAGCCACGCGGCCTTGAGCGTGAGCAGGCGGGCCATGTCGATCTTGCAGCGCGCCTCGGCGATGCGCTCTTGCGTCACGGTCTGCGAGGCGACGGTCTTGCCGAAGGCGACGCGCGAGGAGGCGCGCTTGCACATCAGCTCGAGCGCGCGCTCGGCCAGGCCGATCAGGCGCATGCAGTGGTGGATGCGTCCCGGGCCAAGGCGGCCTTGAGCGATCTCGAAGCCGCGGCCTTCGCCGAGCAGGATGTTGTCGACGGGCACGCGCACGTTCTCGAAATACATCTCGACGTGGCCGTGCGGCGCGTCGTCGTAGCCCATCACGTTGAGCGGACGCACGATGCGGATGCCCTTGGCATCGGCCGGCACGATCACCATGCTCTGCTGCGAATGGCGCGGTGCGTCCGGATCGCTCTTGCCCATGGTGATGAAGACGGCGCAGCGCGGATCGGCCGCGCCCGAGATCCACCACTTGTGGCCGTTGATCACGTACTCGTCGCCTTCGCGCGTGATGCGGGTCGAGATGTTGGTGGCGTCGCTCGATGCCACGTCGGGTTCGGTCATCGCGAAGGCCGAGCGGATCTGGCCTTCGAGCAGCGGCTTGAGCCAGCGCGCCTTGATCTCTTCGGANNGCGTAGCCGGAGGCCGAGGCGCTGTCGACCGGCAGAAAGAGGTTCCACAGGCCCTGTGCCTTGGCTTTTTCCTTGACCTTCTCGACCGTCTTCAATGCGGTCCAGCGCTTGCCGGCTGCCGTGTTCGCAGCCAGTTCGGCGCTGTACTCGGCCTCTGCCGGGTAGATGTTTTCATCCATGAACGCCTTGACGCGCTTCTGCAGTTCCTTGGTCTTGGCCGAATATTCGAAATCCATGTCGTCTCCTGGTGGGTTTTGGGGGAGGGCTAGCTCATGCCTTTTGGGCAAACTGCCAGGCCATCTCGGCCATCGGCCGCGCACCGCGCGCTGACGCCACGGCTTGCTCGCTCGATGCGGTACCAGCCTCGACCCGCTTCGCAATGCCTTGAAGAATCGCGGCCATGCGGAACAGGTTGTAGGCCTGATAGAAGTTCCAGTCGGGCGCCAGCGCCTCGGGCGTGCTGATGCGCGTGCGCTCGCAATAGCGGCGGATGTATTCGCTTTCGGTGGGAATGCCCAGCGCCGCGACGTCCACGCCGCCGATGCCGCGGCCTGTGGTGGGCGGCATGTGCCAAGACATGCAGTGGTAGCTGAAGTCCGCCAGCGGATGGCCCAGCGTGGACAGCTCCCAGTCGAGCACCGCGATGATCCGCGGCTCGGTGGGGTGGAACATCACGTTGTCCAGGCGGTAGTCGCCATGGACGATCGAGACCTTGCTCTCGTCGCGCGCGCTTGCCGGCATGTGGGCGGGGAACCAGTCGATCAGGCGCTCCATGGCCTCGATCGGCTGCGACAGTTCGCCCGCGCCATCGGTCGAGGCCTTGTACTGCTTGCTCCAGCGGCCGATCTGGCGCTCGAAGTAATTGCCGGGCTTGCCGTAGTCGGCCAGGCCCCGGGCGGCGAAGTCGACCGTGTGCAGCGCCGCGATGACGCGGTTCATCTCGTCGTAGTACGCGGCGCGTTCGGCGTTGCTGAAGCCGGGTAGCGACTGGTCCCAGAGCACGCGACCCTGCATGAACTCCATCACGTAGAAGGCGCGACCGATGACGGACTCGTCCTCGCAGAGGCAATGCATGCGCGGCACGGGCACGTCGGTGCCTTGCAGGCCGCTCATGACTTTGAACTCGCGCTCCACCGCATGGGCGGAGGGCAGCAGCTTGGCGACCGGGCCCGGCTTGGCGCGCATCACGTAGCTTTGCGACGGCGTGATGAGTTTGTAGGTCGGGTTCGACTGGCCGCCCTTGAACATCTCCACCGTCAACGGACCCTTGAAACCCTCGAGGTTCTTCTCGAGCCAGGCGGCGAGCACCTCGATGTCGAAGGCATGCTGCTGCGACACCGCGCGGGTGCCGACGAAGTTGGAGAAGTCCTGGCTCATGTCAGATATCCGCTTCGGAAATGCGCCGCAACGCCGCGCGGTCGAGAACCACCAGGCCGCCCGGCTCGATCCGGATGCTGCCCTCGCGTTCCATGGTCTTGAGTTCCTGGTTGACGCGCTGGCGCGATGCGCCCAGCAGTTGCGCCAGCTCTTCCTGCGCCAGTTGCAGGCCGATGCGCATCTGGCTGCCATCGTCCAGGTTGGGCACGCCGTAGCTGCGCACGAGGTGAATCAGCTGCTTGGCGAGCCGTGCGCGCAAGGGCAGGGTGTTGAGGTCTTCCACCAGCCCGAACAGCGTGCGGATGCGGCGCGCCTGCAGCCGCATCAGCGCTTCGTACAGCTCCACGTGCGCGGCGAGGATCTTCTGGAAGTCGGCCCGCGCCACGCAAAGAATGGTGCTGTCCCCATGCGCATAGGCGTCGTGCGTGCGCCGGTCCCCGTCGAACATCGCCACGTCGCCGAACCAGATGCCCGGCTCCACGTACGTCAGCGTCACCTGCTTGCCCGAGACGGCCGTCGAACTCACCCGCACCGCGCCCCGGGCGCAGGCAATCCAGTGTTCGGGTGGGTCGCCGCGTGCAGCGATCAGGTCGCCGTCTTTGTAGCGTTTGACGAAAGCGCATCGGAGGATGTCGTGCCGTAGCGATGGAGATAGGGAAGAAAACCAGCGACCACTGTTGATCGCTTCACGTTCTTCGATGGTAAGAATGGGGTCGTCCATTGGTTGTCCTCTCGGCGACTGAAAAGCTGGTGGGTGTCACGGGAGCGACGCCGCGAGGCGCTACTCGTACTGCGGCGGTTTCTTCTCGAGGAACGCGGCGATGCCGATGCCCGCGTTCGCATCGTGCAGGTTGCGCACGAAGTGATCGCGCTCCTGCGAGAGCTGCGCGGCCAGCGTGGCGCCGCGTGCTTCGCTCAGCAGTTCCTTGATGCTGGCGAGCGAGTTGGGCGCGCGGGCGTTGAGCTTCTTCGCGAGCGCCAGGGCGCCCGCGAGCGCCTGTCCGCTTTCGGTGAGTTCGTTCACGAGGCCGGCCGCATGCAGGCGCGGCGCGCCGATGCGCTCGCCGTTCATGAGCCATTCGCTGGCCAGTTGGCGCGGCAGTTGCTGCCCGAGGTGCCAGCTCAGGCCCCCGTCGGGCGACAGCGCCACGTTGCTGTACGAGGCCGCGAACACCGCGTCGCGCGCGGCCACCACGAAGTCGCAGGCAAGGGCGAGCGAGAAGCCCGCACCGGCCGCGGCGCCTTCGACGGCCGCGACGATCGGCTTGGGAAAGGTGCGGATCGAATCGATCCAGTTGTGCAGGCCCTCGATGCTCTCGGCTTGCACCGAGCGGTCGAGCTCGCGGTTGGCCAGGAGGCGCTGCAACGAGCCGCCGGCGCAGAACCATGCGCCTTCGCCCACGATGACCACGCTGCGGATCTCGCTGCTGCTTTCGGCGCCGTTGAGCGCCTCGATGCCCGCTGCGTAGATCTCGGGACCCAGCGCGTTGCGCTGGGTGGGGTTGGAGATGGTCAGCACCATGGTGCTGCCTTCGCTCGTGCTCTTGAGTTCGGCGGTCATCGCTGTGTCGCGTTTCCAGTCGGTTGGTGGTTTGTTTATTTATTCTTCTTCGTGCAGAAGGCTCAGGCCCAGCGCGCCGCGGCGGCGCAGCCACGGGCTGGGGCGATAGCGCGGATCGCCGTAGACGGTCTGCAGGTTGAACAGCACCTCGAGCATGTTGGTCGGGCCGTAGAGGTTGCCCATCGCGAGCGGGCCGCGCGGGTAGCCCAGGCCCAGCTGCACCGCGGTCTCCAGGTCGGCCGGCGTGCACACGCGCTGCTGGCACATGTCGGTGGCAATGTTGACGATGGTGCCGATCACGCGTTGCGTGACGAAGCCGCCGCTGTCGCGGATCACGCTCACTGCCTTGCCGTCGCGCGCGAAGAGGGCGTGCGCGGCATCGCGGATGTCGCGGCGCGTGGCCGGGTTGGTGGCGAGCACGCGGCGCTTGGTGGCGGCGTCGTCGATCAGCATGTCGATGCCGACGGTGCGCGTGGCGTCCAGGCGCTCGACGGCCGCGACCGTGGTCACGTCGAAGCCCAGCGGGGCGACGAGGATCAGCGAATGCGGTGCGGCCGTGGCGCCGCTGTCGATCTGCGCGCCCAGCGTGTTGATCAGGCGCAGCAGCTCCGCACGGCGCGCGGCGCGGGGCGAGACCCAGACCGCAGGCGTACCTTCGATCACCGGTGCCGGGGCCTCGGGCGTCTGCTGCATCACGCCGTCGGTGTAGCGGTAGAAGCCTTCGCCGGTCTTGCGGCCGAGTGCGCCGGCGGCCAGGCGCTGCGCGGTGATCACGCTCGGACGGAAGCGCGGCTCCTCGAAGTACTGGTGGTAGATCGACTCCATCACGGGGTGCGACACGTCGAGCGCGGTCAGGTCCAGCAGCTCGAACGGACCGAGGCGAAAGCCGGCCTGGTCCTTCAGGATGCGGTCGATGGTCGCGAAGTCGGTCACGCCTTCGCCGACGATGCGCAGCGCCTCGGTGCCGTAGCCGCGGCCGGCGTGGTTGACGATGAAGCCGGGCGTGTCCTGCGCCTGCACCGCGCTGTGGCCCATCTGCACCGCGTAGCCAGCCAGTTGCTTGCAGACCTCGGGCGCGGTCTTGAAGCCCGCCACCACCTCGACCACCTTCATCAGCGGCACGGGGTTGAAGAAGTGAAAGCCTGCGAAGCGCTC
>CXWL01120510.1_pt1 | contig 16286 bp, 19 predicted proteins | sample 590931 | NCBI WGS metagenome assembly CXWL01 (sample SAMEA3498368, study PRJEB10139) | groundwater metagenome | biome: water well; material: biofilm material | place: Germany | collected 2015-04-27 | reverse complement strand
TTCGTCGAGCAGGCGGTCGCGCCCGACGCGCAGCATGGCGTTGTTGATGTCGGTGAGCACCACCTGCCCGCTGCTGCCGACCTGCTTGAGGAACAGCCGCGACAAATCCGCCGAGCCGCCCGCCACGTCCAGCACGCGCTGCCCCTCGCGCACGCCGCCGACACCCACCGCAAAGCGTTTCCACAGGCGGTGCAGGCCGACCGACATGAGGTCGTTCATCACGTCATATTTGCTGGCGACGGAGTTGAACACGCCCGCGACGCGCTTGGCTTTTTCTTCCTCGGCGACGGTCTCGAATCCGAAGTGTGTGGTATTAGTCATAGTGTGGTTCCTTAACGGAGTGCAGCACCCTCCCCTTCAGGTGGAGGGCTGGAGCAAGGGCGGGGTTCAACGCATGTATTGCATCGCACTGAAACCCATCCCCCTCCCAGTATCCCCCTTGAATGGGGAGGAGTTAATGTTGCGGCTCGCGGCTTTCGCCAGCTTCTTCCAGCTTGGTCAAATAATCGTGCCACATCGCATCCTGGTATTTGCCCATCTCATGCAGATACTTCCATGTGTAAAGGCCGCTGTCGTGGCCGTCGTCGAACACCAGCTTGATGGCGTAGCTGCCGGTAGGCTCGATGTCGGTAAGCATCACATCGCGCTTGCCGACTTGCAGCGTTTCCTGTCCCGCGCCATGGCCGCGCACTTCGGCAGACGGCGAGAATACGCGCAGGAATTCAAACGGCAGCTTGTAGTGCGCGCCATCGTCAAAAGCGATCTCCAGAACTCTGGATTGTTGGTGCAGGGTAATTTCGGTTGGATTTGGCATAAGTTTTATAAGGTGCGTATTTTGTTGAGTAATGCGGTAGTCGAGCGTTCGTGCAGGAACGGGATGCTGTGTACCGTGCCGCCCCATCCTTGCACTTCGCGCGCGCCGACAATCTTGTCCGGTGTCCAGTCGCCGCCCTTTACCAGTATGCCGGGGCGGCAGGCGAGAATCAATTCCAGCGGGGTGTCTTCGTCGAACGGCACGACCAGGCTGACCGATTCCAGCGCGGCCAACACCGCCATGCGGTCTTCCTGCGCGTTTACCGGGCGGCCTTCGCCCTTGCCCAAGCGCTTCACCGAAGCATCGCTGTTCACGCCGACGATGAGCGATGCGCCGAATGCGCGGGCCTGGGCCAGATAAGTGACATGCCCCCGGTGCAGCACATCGAAACAGCCGTTGGTGAATACCAGCGGATGCGGCAGTGCGGCAGCGCGCGCCGCGAAATCGGCGCGCGGGCAAATTTTCCGTTCAAAATTCAGAGGGGCGCTCATCCAGCATCTATTCCAATTTCAATTCGGAGGCGAGACAACACAGTCTCGCCGATGAAGTGGCATTGGAATTAATCAAGGTATTCGAACACCTTGACCACGCGCAGCACGCCGCCGGTGGTGCTGGCAATCTCGGCAGCGGCTTGCGCTTCCTTGCGATACACCAGGCCCATCAGGAATACCGTGCCATTTTCGGTGATTACTTTGACGTGGTCGGTCTGGAAAATTTTGTTGTTGAGGAAGCGCAGCTTCACATCGGCGGTGATGATGCTGTCGCTGCTGCGCGATGTAATGCCGGTAGTGCCGGATACCGCCAGCTCGTTGCTGACCGCCTTCACATTCTGCACGCCCGATGCGATTTGCGTGACCCCGGACTTGGTCTCTTGATTGGGCACCTCGCCGGTGATAAGCACATGGCGGTTGAAGCTGGTGACATTGATATGCGTGGCGTTTTTGTACTTGGCGTTTATCTGGCTGACAGCCTTGTTCTCGATGCCTTCATCTTCGATAAAGGCACCGGTAGTGCGGCGGTCTCCCGCCATCAACGCGCCGGTGCCCACCCCCGTGGCAATCACCGGGAAACAGCCCTGCAATGCGCCAAGCGCGGCAACAAGCAACAAACAAGCAAGGTAACGCATTATTCGCCTCCTAACAGTAAATGGTCTATGGCATCGCACAGGCAGTGCAAGGCAAGCAGATGCACTTCCTGAATACGCGCCGTGCTTTCCGCGTTGACGCAGATGCCGATGTCATCCGCTCCGAGTATTTTGCCCATCGTGCCGCCTTCGCGACCGGTGAGTGCAATGACGCGCATGTCGCGCTCGTGCGCGGCATGGATGGCCTCGACCACATTAACCGAGTTGCCGCTGGTGGAAATGGCAAGCAGCACATCCCCCGCCATGCCGAGCCCGCGCACCTGCCGGGAAAATACCTGGCTGAAATCGTAATCGTTGGCGATTGAAGTCAGCACCGAACTGTCGGTAGTCAGTGCGATGGCAGCCAAGGCGGGGCGCTCGATTTCAAAACGGTTGATCAGCTCGGCGGCAAAATGCTGCGCATCGGCGGCGGAGCCGCCGTTGCCGCAACTCAGGATTTTTCCGTCGTTCATCAGGCACGCCACCATAGCCTGGGCGGCGTCGGCGATAGGTGGCGCCAGTACGCTTTTTGCCTGGAGTTTGGTTTGCGCGCTGTCTTCGAAATGTTTCTGGATTCTGCTGGTCAAGTCCATGTTGCCGTGAGCCTGTTGCGATGAGTGCGGATATTACCCGAAATAGAGTTAAGGGGCTAAATGACATTTCGCGGAGGTTTAATTGTCCATCACAAGGTTTAAACCACCGGCTTTAGCCGGTCAGCTTTAGCTGCGAAAACTGCCCAAGAGTCTTGCCGTTGCGCAAGGGCGGGCACGCACTCTTCCCCCCTTGAAGGGGAAGGGCACTCCGGCTGGCGCTTGCGCGAGTACCGGTAAGTCCGCCCACGGTGGGTGATGCGCTACTTTGAAGAACAAGGGGGAAACAGGATAAAGCGGACATTTCTATTTGGCGTTGACAACACCATGTAGCTAAAAATTACCCGCACATAACAATTCGGGGAAGTAGCTATGCGCAATGAGTCATCGCATAACGCGAATAGTTCGTATTATTTGCGTGCCAGATCAATAGCTCGGGTGTCAGAGGCGCCCTTATTCGCTCTCACCATCCAGCCCCAGTTCCTGAATCTTGCGCGTGAGTGTGTTTCGCCCCATGCCCAGCAGCGTGGCAGCCTCGATGCGCCTGCCGCCGGTGTGCTGCAACGCCTGGGTGATGAGCGTGCTTTCGAATTGCTTGGAAAGCGTATCCAGAATGTTCGGGTCGCCGCGCTGCAATGCCAGCGCGGCTTGCTGTGCCAGCGCGCTACGCCACTCGCCAGCCATCGCGGACGCGGATTGGGCCGCGCGCCATTCCGGCGGCAGGTCGGCGGCTTCAATTACTTGCGAAGGCGTCATTACGGTGAGCCAGTGGCACAGGTTTTCCAGTTGCCGCACGTTACCCGGAAAGTCTTGCGCCATCAGGTACTGGCGGGTTGCTTCGCTGAAGGATTTCTGTTCGACGCCGAGTTCGCGCGCGCTTTTCTGCATAAAATAGCTTGCCAGTAGCGGGATGTCCTCTCGCCGTTCACGCAACGGCGGCAGCCGCAGGCGGATGACGTTGAGGCGGTGGAATAAATCTTCGCGAAACAGCCCCTGTTTCACGCGCTCGTCGAGATTCTGGTGAGTGGCGGCGATGACGCGCACATTGGCCTTGACCGGCTGGTGGCCGCCGACGCGGTAGAAATTGCCGTCGGACAGTACGCGCAGCAGCCGCGTTTGCAGCTCGGCGGGCATGTCGCCGATTTCATCGAGGAACAGCGTGCCGCCTTCGGCCTGCTCGAAACGTCCGCGCCGCGCCGCAGTGGCTCCGGTGAATGCGCCGCGCTCATGGCCGAACAATTCCGATTCCAGCAAATCTTTCGGGATGGCGGCGGTGTTGATGGCGACGAATGGCGCGTCTCTGCGCGGGCTGTGGCGGTGCAGCGCGTGCGCCACCAGCTCCTTGCCGGTACCGGATTCTCCGTTGATCAATACGGTGGCGTGCGATTGGGCAAGCCTGCCGATGGCGCGGAATACTTCCTGCATGGCGGGCGCCTGCCCCAGGATGTCCGGCGCGACGGGTGTTTCTGCGGTCGCGGCGTTCTTGCGCTGGCTTTGCTCCAGCGCGCGGCGGATCAACTCGACCGCGTGGTTGATGTCAAAAGGTTTGGGCAGGTACTCGAATGCCCCGCCCTGAAAGGATGAAACCGCACTCTCCAGATCGGAATAGGCGGTCATGATGATGACCGGCAGATTCGGGTGGCGCTCATGCAGGGTTTGCAGCAGATCAAGGCCGGAACTGCCGGGCATGCGGATGTCGCTGATAACTACTTGCGGCGCACCATGTGTGAGCGCCTGCTTGGCCTCATCGGCGGAAACAAAACTCTTGAACTCGATATCCTCGCGCGCCAAAGCTTTTTCCAGCACCCAGCGGATGGAGCGGTCATCGTCTATGATCCAGACTGGTTTCATTGGGGCACCTCACTTCTATCCGGTAGTTTCGGGAGCCATTTTGCCACAAGCCAATATTGCCAGGGGGTTCGGCGTGATTTGGAATTCCGGCAATTTGAAATCGCTACCCGTTTCCGGGCTGCACTGGTCATTGCGAGTGTCGCAGGTGCGTCATGGCGCGACCCACTTCACCGGCACGAAGTCTGGAAAGAACCGGGCTGTGCCGGTGACCGTTGTAGCATTGCTCATAACCACCCGGGTGTTCGTCTGTAGGCCGGGCTTTAGCCCGACATGTCGGGTTGAAACCCGACCTTGCTGGCCTTCTGGGTGCCATGCAAGATTTCGTTCCGCCGGAACCCGTTTATTGATAAACCGCCGCACGTATAATGCGCAGCTCAGGGCATAACAACAAACCGAAAATGGATCACCGGAACTGATTTACAGAAGATCATGAAAATAGCTGCCTGGAACGTCAACTCGCTGAAAGTGCGCCTGCCGCATGTGCTGGACTGGCTGGCGGCCAATCAGCCGGACGTGCTGTGCTTGCAGGAAACCAAACAGGAAGACAGCCAGTTTCCCCTGACCGCATTGCAACAGGCCGGTTATCAGGCCGTGTTCAGCGGGCAGAAAACTTATAACGGCGTCGCCATCATCAGCAAGGCTGCGGCCACCGAAGTGGTGTATGGCCTGCCCAATTTCGCCGATGAGCAGAAGCGCCTGATTGCCGCGACTATAGAGGGTATCCGCATAGTCTGCGTGTATGTGCCGAACGGGCAGAACGTGGATTCGGACAAGTACCGCTACAAGCTGGCGTGGCTGGCCGCGTTGCAAAGTTGGCTGAAAGAAGAACTGGAGCGTTATCCGAAACTCGCTTTGCTGGGCGATTACAATATCGCGCCGGAAGACCGAGATGTGCATGACCCCCAGGCGTGGCAGGGCAATGTGCTGGTGAGCGAGCCGGAACGTGCGGCATTCCATGCGATTGAACAACTCGGGCTGCACGACAGTTTCCGCCTGTTCGACCAGCCGGAGAAGTCCTATTCCTGGTGGGATTACCGCATGATGGCGTTTCGCCGCAACACGGGGCTGCGCATTGATCATATCCTGCTCAGCACGCTATTGGCTCAGGGTTGCGCGGGGTGTACCATAGACCGCGCGCCACGCAAGCTGGAGCGGCCTTCCGACCACACGCCGGTAGTGGCGGATCTGGCGGGTTAAAATGGCGTTGACGGAAAAAAGGTTATGGGGAACAATTGCGCTCCAAATTACAACCATAGGGGAGAGTTATGATTAAGGGAATAAAGGTAATAAAGTCCGGCACCCATGCGCTTCTTATCGCGCTGTTTACTGCGGGGATTGCGCAAGCAGATGGAGACCCCAAGGCGGGCAAAGATAAATCGGCGATGTGCCAGGGCTGCCACGGTGAAGAAGGCATCAGCGCGGCACCCAATTTCCCCAATCTGGCAGGGCAGTTTGCGAAGTACACCGAAAGGCAGATTCGCGATTATCAGAGTGCTAAGCGCGTTGATCCGATGATGTCCGGAATGGCGGCGGGTGTTACCGACCCGCAGGATCTGGCGGATATAGCCGCATATTTTGCCAGCAAGAAGCGGATGGCCGGCAAGCCTGGCGGCGACAAGGCGCTGCTGGAGAAAGGCAAGAAAATATTCCAGGAGGGCAATCCGGAAACCGGGGTGTATGCCTGCGGTAATTGCCATGGTGAAAACGGCTATGGGCTAGACGCCAAAAATAATGTTTTTCCGGTTATCAGCGGACAAACAAAAGATTACCTGTTGAAACAGATGAACGATTTTCGCAGCGGTGAGCGCCACAACGATCCGGCGGGAATGATGGGGAGCATCGCGAAGAAAATGACTGATGCCGAAATCAACGCGGTGGTGGAGTACGCGGCCGGAATGTGAGAATAAAACCCGGCAATAATCCAGCAAATGCGCCGTGCCCACCACGGCGCATTTGCTTTGCGCCCAAACTGTCTGTTTTTGGCTCCCCTGCGGTTCGCGCCGGCAACATCGGCTTGCTGGTTCTGCTGGCGTGGCTTGCCGCGCCGGCTGAAGCGCAGCCTTTTCCGCGCCCGGACCACGTCGTGATCGTGGTCGAGGAAAATAAATCCTACGCGCAAATCATCGGCAACCCAGCAGCGCCGTACATCAATGCGCTGTCTGAACGCGGTGTGCTGTTTACGCAATCTTATGGCGTGTCGCACCCGAGCCAGCCGAATTACCTGGCCCTATTTTCCGGCAGCACGCGCGGCATCCGCAGCAATGCCTGCCCGCTGGAATTGAGCGGCAGCAACCTTGCCAGCGCACTGATCGGGAAGGGGCTGAGCTTTGTCAGCTACGCCGAATCCATGCCGGAACCCGGCTTCGATGGATGCATCTACGGCGCGTATCAGCGCAAGCACAACCCGTTGGCAAACTGGAAAGATCTGGCGGCGCTGAACCAACCGTTCAGCGNNATGCACGATGGCAGCGTGGCACAAGGCGATGCCTGGCTGGAGAAGAATATCGAACCCTACGCACAATGGGCGATGACGCACAACAGCCTGCTGATCGTTACCTGGGACGAAGATGACAACTCGGCAAACAACCGCGTCGCGACGTTATTCATCGGGCCTATGGTCAAGCGCGGCAACAGCGCGCAGCGCATCAACCACTACAGCATCCTGCGCACCCTCTCGGAAATGTATGGCCTGCCTTATCTGGGCGAAAGCGCGCAGGCAGCGCCGATTGGCGGGGTGTGGAGATAGCCAACCATGACATTGCTACTTGATGACTCATGCGTTTACACGATTGCGACGCCTGCCCTCGCAACCCTGCCGGAAGATTTTCAGCGCTTGGCGCCCAGGCGCAAGACGATGGTATGCGAGATCGTGCGCACCTTGTTGCGGGCGGAGAAACGGTGATCCTGTTTTGGTGGAACGACCTTTTTCTGGGGGGTACAGTTAAAAGAAGCCGCATAATGAGCGCGTTAAGAAATATGGAATTCAGGGGCAAGGTCAGCCTATATAAATCAGCATGCTGACAAAGGCTTCGAATCTCAGTCCGTTCGGGCTGAATAAATCGGCGTTTCCCTGGTAAATAAGTTACATGCGTGAGTTCGCGAATTAAGGGTGCGTTGAATCACCACTTCACGTTGACGTGATATTGATGGATTAAACGATCCGGCGTCAGCAAGGTCAACCCGTGAGTGACAGCCTGGCAAATCAGCATGCGATCAAATGGATCATTGTGCAGCGGCGGCAGTCTCGACACTGTGCTTGCCGCACCTTCTTCCAGGGGAAGGGGCAGAATGTTGTGGCGTAATCGTTCGGCAGGCACATAAATATGTGGGGCGACGACGAGAGGAAGCTTGCCAAGCCCGTATTTGACGCTAATCTCCCATGCCGACACGGCACTGAGGTAAATCGTGTTCTCAGGATCAATGAAAAGGTTCCTCGCGATTGCGGACATCTCCGGGGAGTCCCTGATTACCCACAGGAATGTGCAGGTATCGAGCAAGATGTTCTGCGCCATGTATTACTTGCCCTCCCCGCTAAATGCCGCCAGAATTTCCTTAGGCAACTCATCGAAGAAGCTCTCCGGAAGCGGCTCTCCACGATCTTGCGCCAACCCAATAGGCCTGGGGCTGGTTGAAGCTTTGGATGGCAATAAGCGAATTTCTGCAACCGGAACATTGCGGCGACACAGCACCACGGTCTCCCCAGCTTCCACAGCATGCAGATATTTAGAAAGGTGCGCTTTAGCCTCGTTGATATTGAGCGAGATCACGACTTGTCCTTAAATATGATTTTATACATGACCATGTTATCACGGTAATTCGCAGCTTATCAATGCTTGCCAAGCCTTGTCATGCCGAGCCTTGTCTTAACGGGGAGACCATTCCCGCCGGAGATAAAATTCGCGCCCCGGCGAAGTGGCTGAAGGCGTCTCCCCATTGGCTGCACTATGGACAAGCAACCGGATTGCCCGTAACACATACCTCCTGCGCAACACCTTTCGCAAAAAACTCATCTTCTGCAAAAAACTGGACAACTCCCATTAATTTGCGGCAAAATGGCTACATGAAAAACATCCTGGTTCTGCATGGCCCCAACCTGAACCTGCTCGGTCACCGCGAACCGGACGTGTATGGTCGCGTCACGTTAAACGAAATTAACCAGAAGTTGCAGCAGTTAGCGCGTGCGGCAGGTGCTGATCTCCAATATTTCCAGAGCAACGCCGAAGCCGCCCTGGTGGAGCGGGCGCAGTTGGCCCGTCAGGACGGCACCGACTTCATCATCATCAATCCCGCCGCCTTCACCCACACCAGCGTGGCGCTGCGTGACGCGCTGGCGGCGGTNNTCGGCGTCATCAGTGGTTTGGGCGCAACCGGTTACGAACTCGCAGTGCAATATGCGCTGCAATATCCTGTCAGGAGCTAAATATGGATCTACGCAAACTCAAGACTCTGATTGACCTGGTGGAAAGCTCCGGCATCGCCGAGCTCGAAATCAGCGAAGGCGAAGAACGGGTGCGCATCACGCGCTCCCCTGCTGCCACTATGCAACAGCACGTCTATGCCGTGCCGCAACAGCAGGCCGCCGCCCCACAACAGCCTGCTGCCGCGCCCGCCGAACCAGCCGCGCCCGCCGAGCCAGAAGGCCATGTGGTGAAATCACCGATGGTCGGCAGCTTTTACCGATGCCCCTCCCCCGGCGCAAAATCCTTCGTGGAAGTGGGCCAGAGCGTGAACGCGGGCGACACCCTGTGCATCATCGAAGCCATGAAACTGCTCAATGAAATAGAGGCCGACAAGGCTGGTGTCATCAAGGCCGTTCTTGTAGAAAATGGGCAGGCGGTGGAATATGGCCAGCCCCTGTTTATCATCGGTTAACCATGTTTGATAAAAAAAAGCCTCACCCCGATCAAAGCGATGACAAGCCGCAAAGCAGCTTGCTGAAGCGCGGCATCATGCTTGCAACATCCAAGCCGGAACCCATTGTCATGTTTGAAAAAATTCTCATTGCCAACCGGGGTGAAATCGCCCTGCGCATCCAGCGCGCCTGCCGCGAGATGGGCATCAAGACTGTCGCTGTCCATTCCGAGGCTGATGCGGATGCCAAATATGTCAAGCTGGCCGACGAGTCGGTGTGCATCGGCCCCGCCCCATCGTCGCATAGCTATCTGCATATCCCGGCCATCATCAGCGCGGCTGAAGTCACCGACGCGCAGGCCATCCATCCCGGTTATGGTTTTCTGTCGGAAAATGCCGACTTCGCCGAGCGCGTGGAGAAAAGCGGTTTTGTGTTTATCGGCCCGCGCCCCGATACCATCCGGCTGATGGGCGACAAGGTTTCCGCCAAGAACGCGATGAAAAAGGCCGGGGTGCCCTGCGTCCCCGGCGTGGATGGCGCATTGCCGGACAGCCCCGCTGAAATCATCAAGATTGCGCGCAGCATCGGTTATCCGGTCATCATCAAGGCATCCGGTGGCGGCGGCGGGCGGGGCATGCGCGTGGTGCATACCGAGGCTGCGTTGCTCAACGCCGTGACCATGACACGCAGCGAAGCGCAAAATGCCTTCAACAATCCCATGGTTTACATGGAAAAATTCCTGGAAAACCCGCGCCACATTGAGTTTCAGGTACTCGCCGACTCCCATGGCAATGCCGTGTATCTGGGCGAACGCGATTGCTCGATGCAACGCCGCCACCAGAAAATTATCGAGGAAGCGCCCGCCCCGCTGCTCAATGCGCGCCTGCGCAACAAGATCGGCGAACGTTGCGCGGAGGCCTGCCGCAAAATCGGTTATCGTGGCGCCGGGACTTTCGAGTTCCTGTATGAGAACGATGAGTTCTTCTTCATTGAAATGAACACGCGAGTGCAGGTGGAGCATCCGGTCACTGAAATGATTACCGGGATAGACATTGTGCAGCAGCAGATACACATCGCGGCAGGAGCAAAATTAAGCCTTAAACAAAGAGATATTGTATTCAAAGGCCATGCCATCGAGTGCCGCATTAACGCCGAACATCCTTACAAGTTCACGCCCTCGCCCGGTCGCATCACCACCTGGCACACCCCTGGAGGCCCCGGTATCCGCGTTGATTCGCATGTGTACGCCAACTACTTCGTGCCGCCCCATTACGACTCCATGATCGGCAAAATCATCGCCTATGGCGACACCCGCGAACAGGCCATGGCGCGCATGCGCACCGCCCTGTCGGAAATGGCCGTGGAAGGCATAGAGACCAACATCCCGTTGCACCAGGAACTCATGCTGGATGCGGCCTTCCTGAGAGGCGGCACCAGCATTCATTACCTGGAACACAAGCTGGCCGAGCGCAGCAAAGGCTCCTGATGCCCTGGCTCACGCTGACGGCCAACGCATCCGGACAGCAGGCCGAGACGATGGGCGATGCGCTGATGGAACTCGGCGCGCTGTCGGTGGACGTGCATGACGCGGATGCCGGCACTCCGGACGAACAGGCCATCTTTGGCGAACCGGGCGAGCCTGCCCCGCACCTGTGGCAGCATAACTGTATCACCGCCCTGTTTCCGGAAGGCGCACCGATAGACGCCATCATGCTGGAAGCGGCACATGCCATCGGTCTCGCGCATCCACCCACCTACCGTACCGAAACCCTGGCAGACAACGATTGGGTGCGCCTGACCCAATCGCAGTTCGAGCCCATCCGCATCTCGCAACGGCTTTGGATCGTGCCCACCTGGCACACGCCATCCGATACCGGCGCCATCAACATCACGCTCGACCCCGGCCTGGCCTTCGGCACCGGCAGCCACCCCACCACCCGTTTGTGCCTGCGCTGGCTGGACGCCAACATCCGGGGCGGCGAATCGGTGCTGGATTACGGCTGCGGCTCCGGCATACTCGCCATCGCCGCGCTCAAGCTGGGTGCTTCCAGCGCTATCGGTGTGGACGTGGATACGCAGGCGGTGCAAGCCAGTCGCGACAACGCGGCGGCCAACCAGGTAACGGCGCGGTTCTGCCTGCCGGACGATGCGCCACAACAACAAGCCGACATCGTCGCCGCCAACATCCTCACCAACCCGCTCAAGGTGCTCGCCCCGCTGCTCGCCGATGCAACCCGGCAGGGCGGGCAGATTGTGCTGTCCGGCATACTCGGCGAACAGGCGGAAGACGTGATGCAAATCTATGCCCAATGGTTTGACCTGAAGCCGCCGGTGATGGAAGATGGCTGGGCGTGTTTGTCCGGTGTAAAGCGATGAGTGCAATAACCCAATGCCCAACATGCAATACCCGTTTCAAGGCCAGCCAGGAGCAGCTTGAGGCGCATCGCGGCATGGTGCGCTGCGGGCGCTGCCAGGCGGTGTTCAACGCTATCGAGCATTTGTATGACGACGAGCCCAGCCCACAGCTCAGTCTGCCCATCGCCCCGCAAGAACCAGAACCCCAGCAGGCTCCTTCAGCAACACACGAACAATCCGACCTCAGATCAGATCACGCAACGGAAGAAGAAACCCCCCTCACGCTGGCGCAGCAAATCACCATCGCAGAAGAACCGCTGGAGACTACCCTTAAGCTTGCCAAAAAGAAACGCCGCTGGCCATGGGCTGTCGGCTGCCTGCTGCTATTGGCCGTTCTGCTGGCGCAAGCGGCATACTCCTTCCGCGTCGAACTGGCCGCACGCCTGCCCGGCCTCAAGCCCGCGCTCATCTCCTATTGCAAGCTGCTCCAATGCAGCATTCCGCTGCCGCAAAAGGCAGACCAGATGAGCATCGAGTCATCCGACATGGAAGCCGATCCGTCGCAAGGCAGCGCCATCACGCTCAACGCCACCCTGCGCAACCGCGCCCCTTACGCGCAAGCCTATCCTGACCTCGAACTCACGCTGACCGACACCCAGGACAAGGCGCTGGCGCGCCGCACCTTCCGCCCGGCGGAATACCTCAGCCCCGGCGAGGACGAAAAACAAGGCCTGGCCGCTAACCGCGAAACCGGCGTCAAACTGCACCTCGACACCACCGACTTGAAGCCGACGGGCTATCGGCTGTTTTTGTTTTATCCGCCGTAACCAGCCAGAAAATCCCGGTAGGCCATACCCACGCCGGCAGAAAGTTGCGTGGCCGCCCGCCAGCCCATGTCATGCAGCCGCCCCACATCCAGCAACTTGCGCATGGTGCCATCCGGCTTGGCGGTGTCGAACACGATCTCGCCCCGATAGCCGGTGGCTTGTTTGACCAGCTCCGCCAGCTCCTTGATGCTGACATCTGCCCCCACACCCACATTGACGAGCGGCGGTTCGAACTTGCCGTTTTTTGATTCATCGCTGCCGAGCAGGCGGTCGAACTTGTCGTCCGGCAGGTTCATCAGGAAGACGCAGGCATCGGCCAAGTCGTCGCTGTAGAGAAATTCCCGCTTCGGCGTTCCGCTGCCCCAGACGCTGACGGCGGGGCTGTTGTTGATTCTGGCTTCGTGGAACTTGCGGATCAGCGCCGGCAGCACGTGGCTGTTGGCGAGGTCGTAATTGTCGCCGGGCCCGTACAGGTTGGTCGGCATCGCGGCGAGGTACCGGGTACCATATTGGCGGTTGTAGCTCCAGCACATTTCGATGCCGGCGATCTTGGCCAGCGCATAGGGCCGGTTGGTGGCTTCCAGCGGGCCGGTGAGCAGGTATTTTTCCTTGATGGGCTGCGGGCAATCGCGCGGGTAGATGCAGGATGAGCCGAGGAACAACAGCCGTTCCACGCCCGCCATGCGGGCCGCGTGAATGACGTTGGTCTGGATGGCGAGGTTGGCGTAAATAAACTCGGCCGGGTAGGTGTTGTTGGCGTGGATGCCGCCCACCCTGGCGGCGGCGAGGAATATGTGATCCGGGGTTTCTTCCCGCATGAACGCATGCACCGCCTCCTGGACGGTCAGGTCGAGCTCGGCGTGGGTGCGGGTGATGAGGTTGCTGTAGCCCTTGGCCTCAAGGTTGCGCATGAGCGCGGAGCCAACCAGGCCGCGGTGTCCCGCCACATAGATTTTGCTGTCGGATCGCATCGTGGCTGAAGGCGCTTATTCGTGATAGTCGAATGCGTGGTAGCCGCTCTTCTTGACCAGCTCATCGCGCTCGGCGGACTTCAAGTCTTCGCGCACCATTTCTGCAACCAGCTCCTTGAACGTTACCTTGGGCGTCCAGCCCAGCTTCTCTTTTGCCTTGGTCGGGTCGCCCAGCAGGGTTTCCACTTCGGTCGGGCGGAAGTAGCGCGGATCTACGGCAACAATGCATTTGCCCGCCGCATCGTAACCCTTCTCGCCGGCGCCCTCGCCTTCCCAGCGCACCTTGATGCCCAGTTCTTCGGCGGCGGCATTGACGAAGTCGCGCACGCTGTATTGCGCGCCGGTGGCGATCACGAAATCTTCCGGCTTGTCCTGTTGCAGCATCAGCCATTGCATTTCGATGTAGTCGCGGGCGTGCCCCCAGTCGCGCAGGGAATCCATGTTGCCGAGATAGAGGCGGTCTTGCAGGCCGAGCTTGATACGCGACAGAGCGCGGGTGATCTTGCGCGTGACGAAGGTCTCGCCGCGCATCGGCGATTCGTGGTTGAACAGGATGCCGTTGCAGGCATACATGCCATAAGCTTCCCGGTAGTTGACGGTGATCCAGTAGGCGTACAGCTTGGCCACCGCGTAGGGCGAACGCGGATAGAACGGAGTGGTTTCTTTTTGCGGGGTTTCCTGCACCAGGCCGTAGAGCTCCGAGGTGGAAGCCTGATAAAAACGGGTTTTCTTTTCCAGGCCGAGTATGCGTATGGCTTCGAGCACCCGCAACGCGCCCAGCGCATCGGAGTTGGCGGTGTATTCCGGCTCTTCGAACGATACCGCCACATGGCTCTGCGCGGCGAGGTTGTAGATTTCGTCCGGCTGCACTTGCTGGATGATGCGGATCAGGCTGCTGGAGTCGGTCATGTCGCCGTAGTGCAAAATGAAATTCCGGTTGCTGACGTGCGGGTCCTGGTACAGATGGTCGATGCGGTCGGTGTTGAACAGCGATGCGCGACGCTTGATGCCATGCACGATGTAGCCTTTTTTCAGCAGAAACTCGGCCAAGTAGGCGCCGTCCTGGCCGGTAATGCCGGTGATGAGGGCGATTTTGCTCATTTCATATCCTTTGCAGTTGAAAATTCATGCCTCATCGAATTCCGGGGTAAAGCACTATCAAGCCGGTAAAGCTTTTATCCATCAGCTCCGCCGGTACACGTCTTCAACGCGGACAATATCATCTTCTTCGAGATAGGCGCCCGACTGCACCTCGATCATCTGCAGCGGTATCCTGCCCGGATTTTCCAAGCGGTGGACTACGCCCATCGGAATATAGGTGGACTGGTTCTCGCCCAGAAGCACACATTCTTCGCCGCGTGTAACCTTGGCTGTGCCGCTCACCACGATCCAATGTTCGGCACGATGATGGTGCATCTGCAATGAGAGTTTGGCGCCCGGTTTCACCATCATGCGCTTCACCAGAAAACGATGCCCATCATCAATATTTTCATAGTACCCCCACGGACGATATACCCTGCGATGGTTGATGTGCTCCGGGCGCCGCTGCTCCTTCAGGCTTTCCACCATGTGTTTGACCTGCTGCGCGCTGCGTTTATCCATCACCAGCACTGCATCGGGAGTCTCTACGATGATGGCCTCGCGAATGCCGATTGCGGCAACCAGCCGGTGTTCGGAGCGGATCAGGCAATCCGTACACCCTTCCGCAATAACATCACCTTGCACAACATTGCCGCCATCCTCCTTCTTTCCGACCTCCCACAGGGATGACCAGCTTCCAATGTCGTTCCAGCCTATATCGGCTGGTACGACAACCGCGCTATCCGTCTTTTCCATCACGGCATAATCGACCGAATCCGGGGGGCACGACAAAAATGCCTCGACATCGAGACGCCAAAACTCCAGATCATGACTTCCGCCGACGACAGCCATCTGGCACGCCGCAAGAATATCCGGGCGATAGCGTTGCAGCTCTTCCAGATAGCGATCCGCGCGGAAGACGAACATGCCACTGTTCCAGAAAAATGCCCCGGAACTGATAAATTGCTGCGCGGTAGCGGAATCCGGCTTCTCGACAAAACGGGAAACGCGGTAGGCTGTCTGGCCGTCTTCGAGCAGATTGCCTCGCTCGATATAGCCGTAGCAGGTCTCCGGGCCATCCGGAACAATACCGAACGTGACTAAATATCCCTTCTCGGCCAGTTTCTCGGCCTGCTGCACTGCCTGATGAAAAGCCTGCGTATCCTGGATCAAGTGATCGGCGGGAAGCACGAGTAGCATTGCGTCCGGATCCGCGCGTAAAGACAAGATCGCCGCCACGGCCACAGCCGGAGCAGTATTGCGCCCCGCCGGCTCCAGAATTATCTTCAGGGGTGTCATCTGCATCTCGGTAAATTGCTCGCTCACCATAAATCGGTGATCTTCGTTGCACACCACAGTCGCAGGAGCTAACTCGGGCAATCCACGCAAGCGCATTACGGTTTCCTGCAACATGCTTTTTTCGGAAACGAGCGGCAGCAACTGTTTCGGCAAGGCTTCGCGGGAAAGCGGCCACAGGCGAGTGCCCGATCCTCCCGAAAGTACAACTGGAAAAAGTTTCAAGTTCTGTCTCCTCGGAAGCTTCTTGCAAAACTCCCCGTCTGAACGAAATTAATCGTCGGACAGGGTGCGGAATGGGGTAGAGATGGGTGGCCATTGCTGGCAGGATGAAGGTTCTGAATACTTCATCAACGCCCGACATGAATACTACGCAACGAAACGGAATCATGCAACGGTGGCGCGTCGTTCAGGGCGCATAGCCCTCGGCGCGATCACTTGGCTACAAGGTGCCGGGCGATGCGTTATTCCATTTCTAAGTTACAAGTGATTTAATGATCCATGGCCAAGCGACGATGGATCGAACG
>CXWL01126903.1_pt1 | contig 16287 bp, 16 predicted proteins | sample 590931 | NCBI WGS metagenome assembly CXWL01 (sample SAMEA3498368, study PRJEB10139) | groundwater metagenome | biome: water well; material: biofilm material | place: Germany | collected 2015-04-27 | reverse complement strand
TACCTCGACGCAGGCGGCGCGCACGCTGATCTCGCTGTAAAAAACCTGTTCAACTGATGCCCTGAGTTGCAATTTTTATCCGTATGGAAATTGCAACGGGTAATGCAATTTTGTCTTGCCATTTGCCCAATCTCAACGCACACTGGCTCCTCTTGTCGAAAACATCAGGAAACAGGACCCCCACCATGCTCTCCCGCTTGCTTAAAAAGCCGCTCCCTTCGGGCCCGGCCTATGCAAAAAAGCCGTATATCGGCAGCGATCAGCTGGCTTTCTACCAGCGCCTGCGCAAGGCGCTGCCGGGGTGTACCTTGTTCCCCGACATGGCCTTGTCGGCCCTGCTCGAGCCGCTGGGTGGCAATGTGCGGCTGTTGCGCCAGCAGCAGGAAAAGCTGGCCGGGCGCCGCCTGGCCTACGGCGTGTTCAACGATGTGCTCGAATTGCTGTGCGTGATCGAACTGTCGCGCTCGGGCGGCGCGTACGACGAAGAGCGCACGCAGACGCTGGCTATTCTGGAGAATGCGGGCATTACCTGCTTTAGCTGGGAGCCGGACAATCTGCCGTCGAGCGACCAGATCCTGCGCGCCATGTCCGCATTTACCGACATTGCGCCGGCCCGCTTCGAGCCGGCCGCCAACAGCATCATCCGCGAAGAACCGCCGCTGCCGGCCGGCTGGCAGGCCGCGCGTGGACCGGCCGCCTTCTCGCTGACCATGGATGCACTCAAGGCGCTGGCGCCGAACGGCCACGTCAAGGCGCACTACCCGCATATCTGGGAGCGCATCTGCCTGTTCTGCAACGAGCCGCGCCACCTGGAGCAGTACCTCAGTTCGCTGTCGCTGCAAGACCGCGGCAACAAGCGCACTGGCTTTCCGGAATCGGTCATCATTGAGCTCACTGATTTGCAAGGGGCCAACGCGCGTTTCATTCCGAAAGCGCCCCAGGTGCGCAAGGGCTGGAACGACACCTTCGTCAACCGTTAATCGGCGCCAGCGCGGCCTTGGTCCGCGAAAAATCACCGTTGGTCCGAAACCCTGTTCTTCCCCTTCGCTTGTGGCTTATCGTTAAGGCGTTCACCACATTCAAGGAAGATCCATGACCCGTTCCGCCCCCTTGCTGTTCGCCGCCGTGCTGTGCACGCCGTTTGCCGGCGCCACGCCTGCCGACGACGCGCTGGCCGCCCGCATCGATGCCGCCATTTCTCCGTATTATCAGGCTGACGGCCCCGGCGCCACCGTGATCGTCACGCGCGACGGCAATCCCGTGCTGCGCAAAGCGTATGGCATGGCTGACGTGGCAGCGAAAATTGCGATGCAGCCGGCCATGTCGCAGCGCATCGGCTCGCTCACCAAGCAATTCACCTCGACCGCGATCCTGATGCTGGCCGAAGAGGGCAAGCTGGCGCTGTCGGATCCGATCACCAGGTTCCTGCCGGACTATCCGGTGCGCGGCCAGACCATCACCATCGAGCATTTGCTGACCCATACTTCCGGTATAGTCAGCTATACCGGCAAGACGGGCTTTGGCGACATGATCACGCGCGATCCGAGCGTGCCCCAGATCATCGATTTCTTCAAGGATGATGCGCTGACCTTCGCGCCCGGCAGCGCCTATGCCTACAACAATTCCGGCTACTTCCTGCTCGGTGCAATCATTGAAAAAGTGTCGGGCCTGAGCTACGGAAAATTTCTCGAACAGCGCATCTTCGTGCCGCTCGGCATGACGCAGTCCTCCTACGAAGGCATGGAGCGCGGTCCCGCACTGCGCGCGGCCGCCCACAGCAAAGCAGCCACCGGCTTCGGGCCCAGCGCGCCATTCAGCCCGGGCCTGGCGTACGCGGCCGGGGGCCTGGTGTCGTCGGTGGATGACCTGGCGCGCTGGGATGCGGCCATCAGCAGCGGCAAGCTGCTCAAGCCGGCCAGCTGGGCGCGCGCGTTTGCGCCGTACGCGCTCACCGGCGGCGCCTCCACCCATTACGGCTACGCCTGGCATATTGGCAGCCTGCGCGGCAGTCCCCTCATCGCCCATGGCGGCAATATCGTTGGCTACGCGTCGTACGCGGTACGCCTGCCGCAACAGAAGGTGTATGTGGCGGTGCTGGTCAACTCGGACAGCGGCATGGCGCGCACGCCCGAGCTGGTGGCCAAGAAGGCGGCGGCCATTGCGATCGGCAATCCTTATCCCGATTACCAGGCCCAGCCGCTCGAAGCTGCCGCGCTCGACGCCTACGCCGGCGTCTACCAGCAGGACGACACATCGCGCCGCACGGTGCGGCGTGATCAGGATCGCCTGAGCCTGCTGCGCGAAGGGCGCCGCCAGCCGGTGTTGCTGTACCCCCGCGGCGGCGACCGCTTCTTTGCCAGCGAGCTGCTGACCGAGTTCCGCTTCGAGCGCGACGGGCAGGGCAAGGTGATCCGTCTGGCGATGGTTGATGATGGCATCGAAACGGCGCTGGCCCGCACTGCGGCGCCAGATCAGGCGACGCCCTTGAAGTAGCCGTCGGCCGCGTGCAGCGTGCCCAGGTGGTTGGCGAGACGGCCCAGGAAGTAGCCACTGAAGGCCCCCAGCAAGGCGCACGTCACCACCACGAACAGTGCATTGCTGCTGGCCTGCGGCTGCACGGCGAGCGTCACGGACGTGGCGTATTTGGTGAAGAAGATGGCCAGCATCATTTTCAGCGGCGCCGCGCTGCCATGCACGCGCACGCTGCCTGGCGCGGCGCCGGGGCTGATGCCGGCACGGCCGAACTTCCACACTGGCAGCATCACCGCCAGGGCGGCGCAGGCCCACACGCACAGCGCGAGCTGGCCGGAACCGAACTTCGCCTGGATGTCTTGCAGCGACAGGGCCAGCATGATGAGGGGAAGGATGATGAGTTTTCGAACCGGAATTTCGCGTGCGCGCATCGCGGCCACGCCGTGATAGACCAGCAGCGCGAGTATGGCCCACACGTAGTAAGGGGTGTGCTTCAGGATGTCAATCAGCATGGCAGGCTCCGCAAGGTCGGTTAAGGTGGCGCCACTGTGCCCGAGTCAGGGATCGGGCTGGAAGCGATGCGACGAAGCGTGCGCTATGGGCGCGAAATGCATTCTGGCAGCGCCAGATGCAGCCNNATGCTGATGCTTTCGCCGTTGCCCGCGTTGGCCGAGGCCGCCGTGTACGAGGTCGTGGTCGGATAGCGGTCGAGCGCCACGTACAGGTCGACGTCGCCACTACCCTTGCTGGTGAACAGGCGCAAGTTCTTGGCCCCGGCCGGCAGCAGGATGTAGGCGTAGGCCTGGGTCGACGAGGTCCAGCCGCTGATCGAGCAATTGCGGCCCAGCTGGTTCGACGAAGAGCACGCTGGCAGCGACACCACCGGCAGCGGCGGTTCGCCCGCCGTGGTGGCGGTATTGACCCAGGCCGCGAACTCGCTGTCGTAGCGGGTGCCAATGTAGTTCATGTAGTTCTGGTAGCCGTCATAGTCGCCCACGCGGAACTTGCCGAGCACCGCGTCCACATCGTTGCGGTGCCGCTCCACCATGAAGCGGGTGGCCATGTAGCCCCAGCGGTAGGCGCGGTCGGTGTAGTCGCCCATCGAATAGGTGTTGCCAAAGATCTGGCTCAGCTTGTAGGTGCCGCTGCGCGCCACATCGATCGATTTCTGATTATTGTTCCGCAGCGACAGATATTCGCCGATGCCTTCGATCCACCACACGGTCGGCTTGGCCACGCCCGCGCCAAAGTCGCCCGCCATGTCGAAGCGTCCGTCCAGATAGTGCACATACTCGTGCTCCAGGTTCCATACCGAAAAGGCAGGGCGCAGCCACGACGCTTCGTGCGCGATGAAGCGGGCCTGGTTGCCGATCGCCGACGGGTCGCCTTCCAGGTACATGCCGCCATTGTTGGTGTCGATGTCGTAGATCACCGAAGCGTACTTGCCGTAATTGGCGTAGTCATCGAATACCACCAGTTCCAGCGTCGTGTTGCGGTCATTGGCGACCGGCACGCGGTTGGTCTGCAACATCTCATGCGCGTAGTTTTCTTCGCGCGCCAGGATGGCGCAGGCTTCCTGCAATTGCGCNNACGGCGTCGGCCAGTTTGTCGGCGTAGTTGCAGGTGCCGTACTGGGCGCAATTGGCGTTGTCGTAGTACTTGACGGCGGAGGCGGCCGCCAGCCACAGGCCGCTGTCGGCGCCCAGCATGGTGCTGCTGGCCAGCGTGGCTTGCACCATCGGCTTGACTACCGGTTTCAGCGCGCTGTACTGCATGAAGCGGAACGCTTCATTGGCAGCGTCGGTCAGCTGGTAGGCGACTGCGCTGCCCAGCAGGGCAGTCTTGTTGCCGCTGACGAAGCTGTTGAGCGTGGTCGGATAGCTGGCGTCGGCCTGCAGCAGCGGCACGCCTTCCGGCCGGCCGTGCGCGTAGAAGATCACGGTCAGTGCCGAGGTCAGGCCGCCCGCCGCGCTCGACTGCTTGAGGGCATCGGCCGCGTACGGGTTGGCGGCGCTGTTGGTAAAGCGCGCCACCACCTTTTTCATCGATGGCAGGAAGTACGCTTCGTCATGCATATTGGTGATCAGGCGCAGCGTTTCACCGGCCGTGGTGCTGGCTGCCGCGTTTGGCGCGTACAGGGCGGCGCCTTCGGCCAGTTGCCGGATCGGCGCACGCAGCGCGACCGTTTGGGCGGTCGTGGGCGCGGCCACCACATTGCTGCCGGCCAGGTAGTAGCCGGCGCGCAGGTACAGCGCCAGATTGACCAGCTTGCTGTTGCCGGCATTGTAGGCGCCCGCTTCCTGGCCGAAGCGGCTGATGATGGCGCTGATATTGGCCGGCGAATAGACCAGCGCCGCTTGCGTGGCGCTCAGCGAAAACAGCGGGTAGGTGCATTCGTAGTCGGGCATGCTGGCCAGATAGTCGGCCAGCGCGGCGCCGCGGTAGCTCGCCAGCGTGTCCATGTTCTTGCATTCGGGCGTGGCCTGCAGCGCCTGCACGCCGCTCTTGCGCGGCATCAGGTCATAGCGGGGTTTGGCGCTGGGCGGCAGATTGAATTGCGTTTGCTCGGCCGAAGGCGGCAGGGCCTGGCGCTGGTGCGGCTTCTGGGCTTGCTTGAGGCGCTGGTGGGTGTGCCCGGCGGCTTCCTGGGGCGCGGCCAGGGCGGCGCCGGCGGCCAAGGCCGTGACAAGGCCTGCCAGCACCAGCGGGGTGCGTTCAAAGAACATATTGCTGTCTCCTGATCTAGTTGATGTGGCGTCCGCAGGTTGCGGTCGCAGTGCTGAAGGCCTTCAGGCGAGCCATACTAGCGCGGTAAATATGCGGCGCGGGCCGGCAAGCGCCGGTTTGCTAGTTTTCAATAGCGCAAGCTTGTTGAATCAGCACAGTTGCGTTCAAGAACGGGCAAAAAAGCCACAAGGTGTCGCCACACACCAGCCTTGATTTGACATTTGCACAACAGATGTAGCGCTTCTACCATTTTTTTCTTGTAATAAGCGACAAGAAATCGCACACTGTCAGCCCGTTCCCTTTGTAAACACTGAAGCCATGCTTTCGCGCCTGTTGAAGAAAAATACGTCTCCTGAAACGGTTCCGGCCTTTACCAAAAAGCCGTTCTTCAGAAGCGAACAGAAGGCGTTCTACAGCCGGCTGCGGCGCGCCCTGCCCAAGTGCTATGTGTTTCCGGACGTGGAACTGCGCTCCTTGATGACGCCCATTAGCACCGACACCAAGCAGCGCCGCTCGGAAAAGGAATACCTGGTCGGACGCAAGGTCGATTACGCGGTCTTCGATGCGCGCCTGAGCCTGATTTGCGTGATCGAACTCAAGACCGGCGGTGCGGTCGACAACAGCCCCGGCTCGAACGCGCAGCTGTTCAAGGGCGCCAGCATCAAGCATTTTTGCTGGGACAAGCAAAAACTGCCGAGCGGCGAACAGATGATGCGCATGTTCGGTTCGGTCGTGCTGCCAGCCGTGAAGAAAGACGACGACACCGGCAGCGCCGGCCCGAATTCGGAATTTGGCGGCCCGCCCAGCGAAGTGATGATTCAGCGCAGCGCTGCGCTGACGCATGACATGCTCGACAAGCTGGCCCCGCATGGCCATACCAGGAAGGCGTATCCCCACGTGTGGGAACGGATCCGCATGTTTTGCGGCGAGCCGAACCAGCTCGAAGAATACCTGCTGTCGCTGTCGCTGCAGACCCGCGCCAGCAAGCGCGCCGGCTTCCCGCTCGACGTGCTCGAAGAAATCAACCAGATCGAAGAAGCCAATGCCGGTTTCGTGACCAAACTGCCCGAGAAGGGCAGCTGGAACGATATGTTCGCCGACCGCTAGAGCGCGGCCGCGCCAGCCCTGACACCTGAGTGCGCCGTGATGGATGGTAAATCTGCTACTCTGGCAAGACTCAACATTGCCGGGGAAGCCGATGAGCATGAAAGCGACCGAACGTTTCCGGGCCTCGGCCGAGGTCAAGCTGCGCGACGACGATGCCGGCGCCACGCCGCTGCGCGACGCCAAAGCGCGCGCCAAACTGTCCAAGGATGAACTCAAGCAGCAGGAGCGCGACGCCACCGCCGTGCTCACCGCACAGATCGCGCAGCTTCAGGAAATGCTGTACGCGCAGCGCCAGCGCAAGCTGCTGCTGGTCTTGCAGGGCATGGACACGTCCGGCAAGGACGGCACCATCCGGGCCTTGTTCAGTCAGATCAATCCGATGGGCCTGCGCGGCGTGACCTTCAAGGCGCCCAGCGCCGACGAGCTGGCGCATGACTTCCTGTGGCGCGTGCACCGCCAGGTGCCGGCCAGCGGCGAGATCACCATTTTCAACCGCAGCCACTACGAAGACGTCCTGATCACCATTGTGCAGGGCATGATCGACGACAAGGAATGCAAGCGGCGCTACGCCCACATCCGCGACTTCGAGCGCATGCTGGCCGAGACCGGCACCGTGATCGTCAAGATCTTCCTGCACATCTCCAAGGACGAGCAGCGCAAACGCTTGCAGGAGCGCCTCGACGATCCCGACAAGCAGTGGAAATTCGACGAAGGCGACATCGTCCAGCGCAAGAAATGGGATGACTACCAGCGCGCCTACGAACGCGCCATTGTCGCCACTGACGCCGAACACGCGCCCTGGTACGTGATCCCGGCCGACTCCAAAACCCACCGCAACCTGATGATCTCGACGCTGCTGCTGGAAGTCATGCAGTCGCTCAAGCTGTCGTATCCGGAAGCCGACCCCAAGCTGTCGACACTGAAAATCGCATAGAATCATTGTTCCATCCTGCCCTCGTCTGGAATCGCCATGCTCAAAATCCCTGCCCTGCTGTTCGCCGCCNNGCGCTGCTCAATCAATCCTTCAAGCGCCTGCAGGACGACGCGCCCCAGAACCTGTGCCAGTACGCTGGCAAGGTGGTGCTGGTGGTCAATACCGCCAGCTACTGCGGCTACACCAGCCAGTACGAAGGGCTGGAAAAGCTGTACGCCAAGTACGGCAGCAAGGGTCTGGTGGTGCTGGGCTTTCCGTCAAATGACTTCGGCAAGCAGGAGCCGGGCAATGCCAAGGAAATCGCCGACCTGTGCTACAACACGTACGGCGTCAAATTTCCCATGTTCGCCAAGTCGGTGGTCAGCGGCGCGGCCGCCAATCCGCTGCACCAGCAGCTGATCAAGGCCACCGGGCAGGAGCCGAAATGGAACTTCACCAAGTACCTGATCGACCGCAAGGGCAAGGTCCTCGAACACTATCCAAGCAAGGTCACGCCGGACGACAAGCAGCTGGTCACGCGCATCGAACAGGCGCTCGGCTCCTAGCATGGCCACCAGGGGCTCGCTGGTGAACGACCTGGCGGGCGCCTCGCGCCTGGCCATCGAGGCGGTGACCGGCGTGACCGAACTGGTCGAAGCGGTGCACATGAATGTGCTCAACCAGGCGATCGGCACGCCCGTGGTGCGGCCGGTGGCCGGCGTGACGTCGCTGGTGTACCGCAGCGTCAAGGGCGTGACCCGGCTGGTGGGCGGCGGCCTTGACGCCGTGCTGGGGCGCCTGGCGCCGGCTGTCGGCGAGGCTGCGTGGGCCGGGCGCGAGCCGCTGCTGGCCGCGCTCAACGGCGTCGTCGGCGACCGCCTGGCCGCCACCGGCAATCCGCTTGCGATTGGCATGCAGCTGCGCCCGCGCACGGCGCCCGGCCCGCGCATCCTGGTGCTGGCGCACGGCCTGTGCATGAACGACCAGCAGTGGCTGCGCGACGGCGTCGATCACGGCGCCACGCTGGCGGCCGAACGCGGGTATGCCACGCTCTACCTGCATTACAACAGCGGGCGCCATATCTCGGCCAACGGACGCGACTTCGCCCGCCAGCTGGAAGCACTGGTCGATGACTGGCCTGTTCCGGTGGAAGAGCTGGTCATCGTCGGCCACAGCATGGGCGGCCTGCTGGCGCGCAGCGCCTGCCACTACGGCGCGCAGGCCGGGCACGGCTGGCTGAAACACTTGAGCAAGATGGTATTTCTCGGCACGCCGCACCAGGGCGCACCGCTGGAGAGGGGCGGCAACTGGGTGCACCTGCTGACCGACCTGTCGGTCTACAGCGCGCCGTTTTCGCGCCTGGCCAAGCTGCGCAGCGCCGGCATCACCGACCTGCGCCACGGCAGCGTGCTCGATGACGACTGGGACAGCCACGACCGTTTCGCGCACGGCATGCCGGCCCCGCAGCACGTGCCCTTGCCCGATGGCGTGCGCTGCTACGCGGTCGCGGCCACCATCGGCAAGCGCGAAGGCGATCTGGCCGATCGATTGCTGGCCGGCGACGGCCTGGTGCCGCTGGCCAGTGCGCTGGCCGAAGATCCGCCGCTGGCCCTGGAACGGCACGTGGTATGCCAGACCAACCACATGCAGCTGCTGTCGTCGCCGCAAGTGAGCGAACGCCTGCTGGCCTGGCTTTAGGACGACGCCAGCGTGGCCTTCAGCGGACCGCGCAGCGCATTGCAGACGACGATCCCTGTTGCGTCCCTGAGCATGGCGCGGGTGATGCTGCGTTCCTGCGCATTCCAGGCCGGATCGGCCAGCAGCGCCGCGCGCATGATGCCGGGCAGGACGCCGGCCGCCAGCGGCGGCGTGCACCAGCGGCCCTCGATCTGCACGAACACATTGCTGCGCCCACCTTCGGTCAGTTCATCGCGTTCATTGAAGAACAGGCAGTCGAAGCCGCCCCTTGCTTCGGCGTCGCGCCAGGCGGCGTCATAGCGCGCGCGCACGCTGGTCTTGTGGCGCAGGAACAGCGCGTCCGAGCGCGTGGCCTGGTCCGCCAGGAACACCGTGACCGGTTCTGTCAGCGGGGCCAGCGCGCCGCTGGTGACGCTGAACGCGCCGTCCGGCCCCAGGCCCAGGCGCACCCGCTGGCCCAGGCCAGGGGCGTCCAGCGCAGCGTGCGCGGCATCGGCGTCGAACGGGTAGCCGAAGTACTGGGCCGACGCCTGCAGCCGCGCCAGATGCAGCGCGCGGCGGGCGCCGCCGGCCGGCAGCGTCTCGAAGATCTCGAAGTCATTCGCCAGTCCGGTCAGGAAGCGCGCTTTCAGCTGGCACTCGGCGTATTCGTCGGCGGCGTCGCTGTCGAACACGATGCCTGCGCCCACGCCCATTTCGCCGCGCCGCACGCCGTTCTGCTCCGGCTGCAGCGCCAGCGTGCGGATCGGTACCGACAGGCAGAAGTCGCCGTCCGGATCGAACCAGCCGATGGCGCCCGTGTACACGCCGCGCGCGGCAGGCTCGAGTTCGCGGATGATTTCCATGGTGCGGCGCTTGGGCGCGCCGGTGATTGAGCCGCACGGGTACAGCGCCAGAAAAATCTCGGCCAGCGTCGCATCGGGACGCAGTTGGGCGCGCACGGTGGACGTCATCTGCAGCACGCTGCTGAAACGCTGCACGTCGAACAGCGCCGGCACCTGCACGCTGCCGGTCACCGCCACGCGCCCCAGGTCGTTGCGCAGCAGGTCCACAATCATCAGGTTTTCGGCGCGGTTCTTGCTGTCTTGCGCGAGGGCGGCGCCGCGCCGCGCGTTCTCGAGCTCGTCGTCGCTGGCTGGCGCCGTGCCCTTCATGGGGCGCGCCAGCAGTTCGCCGTGCGCGTGGCGCACGAACAGCTCGGGCGAGAGCGACAGTAGCGCGCCGCCGTCCGGCAGCGCCACCAGCGCGCCGTAGGGCACCGGCTGGCGCGCGCGCAGGCGCGCGTACAGCGCGAACAGCGAACCGAAGGCATCAAAACGCAGCCGGAAGGTGTAATTGACCTGGTAGGTGTGGCCGGCCTCGATGTAGTCGTGGATGGCGCCCAGCGCGCGCGTGAATTGGTCCTGGTCGACATTGGCGTGCACGCCGGCGATGCCGGCCGGCTCGCTGCCGGCGCGCTGCGCCAGCCAGGCCGCCACCTCGGGCGGCGACAGGTGCTCGCAGCGCTCGAACAGCAGCACCTGCGCCAGCGGCCCCGGCAGCGGGTGGGCGTCAAGCTCGAGCAGATGGGCGCCCAGTTCGTAGCTCAGCACCGGCACTGCGAACAGGCCGCGCGCCAGCGCCTGCTGCATCTGCGCCAGCACCTGAGGCCAGCCGGCGGCGTCAACGCAGGCGAGGGTGCCCGCGTGGCCGCTGTACAGGCGCGAACGGGCGTGGCGCGGATCGGCCGCGCTGGCGTCGTCGAGCAGGGCAAAGCAGTCGTGCATTGCGTCCGTCCGTCAGGCGGCCAGCATCAGCGCCAGGTGCAGCGCGCTGCCGTCGGCCGGATTGAGCTTGAAGCCGCTCTTGGCGTAGCGGTGCCAGCGTCCGGCCACATAGCTCACCAGCAGCGCGGCGCGCGCGCCGACATCGGCCTCCTGGCCCTGGCCCTGGGTGACGGCCAGGCGCAGCGACTGCTTGAACGCCAGTTCCACCTTGTCGTAGAACTGGTTCATGCGCAGCTGCAGGCGCTCGTCTTCGTTGACCAGCGCGTCGCCAATCAGCACCCGCGTCATGCCCGGATTGTTGGCGGCAAAACTGAGCAGCATCTGCAGGTTGGCGTGCGCCTGGTTCATGCCGTCGGCTTCGCGCTCGGCGATCTGGTTGATCAGGCCGAACACGCTGGCTTCGATGAATTCGATCAGGCCTTCAAACATTTGCGCCTTGCTGGCGAAGTGGCGGTACAGCGCGGCCTCGGACACGTCAAGCCGTTTGGCCAGCGCCGCAGTGGTGATTTTTTCGCCCTTGGGCTGCTCCAGCATGGCTGCCAGGGCCTGGAGGATCTGGAGTTTGCGCTGGCCCGGTTTGGTGCTTGCCATAGTATCTCGATGTGAATGGTGGAGGGATCAGAGCAGCCGGTGCATGCGGGCGGGCAGCTGGCGTAGCGATTTTACTTTGACATCCACGAACGCGGGGCGTTTTCGCATGCGCGGCAAGGTGGCGCTGCCGATCGGATCGCTCATCTTCAGATACTGGGTCACCCACACCGTGCGCAGGCCAAGCTGCTTGGCGCTGCGCAGGTTCTCCAGCGTGTCTTCGACCAGGATGGTGCGGCGCGCATTGGCGCCGTGCTTGCGCAGCAGGCGGCGCAGCATCAGCTTGGACGGCTTGGGCCGCAGCTGGCCGTGCACCCGCATGTCTTCGATGGCAATGTGGTGGCTGAAGTGGCGCTGCAGGCCCAGGTGGCGCAGCACGTCGGCCGAGTAGCGGGTGGGGGCATTGGTGAGCAGGATCTTGCGGCCCGGGAGGCGGCGCAGCATGCTGCCCAGGCCTTGCTCGAACCGCATCATGGCGCGCAGTCCGGGCAAGTCGTGGGTCTGGTGCAAAAACTGGGCGGCGCTGACCTGGTGGTGCTTGATCAGGCCGAGCAGGGTGGCGCCGTAGCGTTTCCAGTAGCCGATGCGGGCAGCATCGACCGCCTCCTGGCTGGCGTCGGTGTTGCCGTCGCCCAGCACGCGGGCGATGAAGGTATTCATGTTGGCGCTGATGCTGGGAAAGATCGCATGCGAGGCGTCATGCAAGGTATTGTCCAGATCAAAAAGCCACAGCGGCGTGGTCGCGGTAATATTCGGCACAGGTTACGCTTTACGCAAAAGTAAGATCATCAAGGAAATTGCATGCGACGTCAGATTATAGTGTTGTTCTTCAGTCTGCTTTGCCTGGCGCTGCCGCCGGCCTGGGGGGCGGACCGCGGAGCCCTGTTCAAGATCACCGCGTATGGCCACACGATGTATCTGTTCGGCACCATGCACGTGGGGCAGCCGGGATTTTATCCGCTCGAGCCGCGCATTGCCGACGCCGTCAAGGGCGCCTCCACGCTGGCGCTGGAGATCGATCCGGCCCAGGATCCGGCCATCGCGGCGCAGGCGCTCAAGACCTACGGCATGACCACGCCGGGCGCCACCCGCCAGGCGCTGTCGCCGGCGCTGCGGCTGCGCCTGGACCGGGCACTGGCCAAGGCTGGCATCGACCCGGACGCCGTGCTTCAGCTCAAGCCGTGGCTGGTGGCTACCGTGCTGGCGATGGCCGAGTACGGCCGCCAGGGCTACCGCAGCGACTTGTCGGTCGATGGCCACCTGGCGCAGCTGGCGCGCGCGGCCAAGGTGCCGGTGATCGGCCTGGAGTCGGCCGGCTCACAGATGAGTCTGTTCAACCGCCTCAGCGCAGCCGAGCAGCTAGGTTTCCTGGAAGAGAGCCTGGGCCTGATCGAGTCGGGCAGGCAGGGCGCCGAAGTGAGCAAGATCGTCGACGCCTGGCGCACCGCCGACCAGGCCGCCTTCGAAGACATTGCCGCGCGCGCATCGAGCGACACCAGCGTGTCGGGCAAATTCGTCAAACATATCTTGTTGGAAGAACGCAACGGCGCGCTGGCGGAAAAGCTGGCGCAATTGCTCGAGCGCGAGGCCAACACCGTGGCCGCGATTGGCGTGCTGCATCTGATCGGGACGAACAGTGTCCCGTCGCTGCTGGGCGAACGCGGTATCGGGGTGGAACGGGTGTATTGAACGGCAGGAGGGAAGTGGTGCCCTTTACGTGGATTGAACACGTGGCCTCTCCCTTACCAAGGGAGTGCTCTACCACTGAGCTAAAAGGGCAATGCATACGGCGGCGCAAGCTTCCTGCACCGCCATAAATTTTTAGTGCGAGCGGATCATAGTTCCAAATGCCTGTTCGGTCAAGACCTCGAGCAGCAAAGAGTGCTCGATGCGCCCGTCGATGATGTGGACCGTGTTCACGCCCGACTTGGCCGCGTCCAGCGCGGACGAGATTTTTGGCAGCATGCCGCCCGAAATCGTGCCATCGGCGAACATTTCATCGATCTCGCGGGCCGACAAGTCGGTCACGAGGTTGCCTTTTTTATCTTGTACGCCGGCGATATTGGTCATCATGATCAGCTTTTCCGCTTTCAGGATTTCCGCAATTTTGCCTGCCACCACGTCGGCATTGATGTTGTAGGCCTGGCCATCCTGGCCGAAACCGATCGGCGAAATGATGGGAATGAAGGCGTCGTCCTGCAGCGCCTTGACCACGGCCGGGTTGATGGCGTCGATTTCGCCGACGAAGCCGATGTCGAGGAACTCGCCCGGGTTTTCCTTGTCGGGCATGGCCATCTTGCGCGCGCGGATCAGACCGCCATCCTTGCCGGTCAGGCCCACTGCCTGGCCGCCGTAGTGGTTAATCAGCATCACGATGTCCTGCTGCACTTCGCCGCCCAGCACCCACTCCACCACTTCCATGGTTTCTTCGTCGGTAATGCGCATGCCTTGCACGAAGGTGCCTTGCTTGCCGATTTTTTTGAGGGCGTTGTCGATTTGAGGACCGCCGCCGTGCACCACGACCGGATTCATGCCCACCAGCTTGAGCAAAATGACGTCGCGCGCGAAGCCGTGCTTGAGGCGCTCGTCGGTCATGGCATTGCCGCCGTATTTGATGACAATGGTTTTGCCATGGAAATTGCGGATGTAAGGCAGCGCCTCAGCCAGGATCTGCGCCTTGATCTGCGGCGAGACCTTGGTCAGGTCATCGGCCTGGTCGTTCTTTACAGCTGGCAATGTTGCGGTCATGGGCGGGTCCGTTATGAAAATTTTGCGAGATTTTACAGGCATCAGGGCGAACCCTGTAGGCATTATAGGTGTATTTTAATTCCTGATCAGTTAAGCTGAGCCGCACATGACCCGCCACTTCCTTCCCGCCACCCTTGTCACCGGGGCCATAGCATGAGTGTCTGCAGCCGTTGCGGCGCCAGCTTCGGCTGCGCCATGGCCGACGCGCTCGATGGACCGTGCTGGTGCACCACCATGCCGCCAGTGGTGGCCGTGCCCGGCGGGGACGCAAGTTGCTGGTGTCCGGCCTGCCTGAAGCAGCATATCGCGGCGCAGCAAAGTTCCCCGCCAGCGTCGCCGCACGATTGAGCGGCACGCGTGCGGGCGCCAGTTGGCCGGCCTAAAATACATTGGGGAGGACAAGCCTTGGGCAATCTCTACGACACGGACATCGTCGCCTGGGCGACGCAACAGGCTGCTTTGCTGCGCGAGGGGGCGTGGTCGGCCCTCGATATCGCAAACATTGCCGAGGAGATCGAGAGCGTGGGGAGGTCTGAGAAGCGCGAACTGGCGAGCCGGATGAGCGTGCTGATCGCACACTTGCTCAAATGGCAAATGCAGCCCGATCACCGCTCGCGAAGCTGGTTGAGGACCCTACGTCATCAACGTGCGCGCCTGGACCGGCTGTTGCGCAGCGCGCCCAGCTTGAAACCGTGTCTTGATGATGCAGAATGGCTGGCTGACGCATTTGAAGAGGCGGTGGCGCTTGCATCCAAGGAAACTGGCATTGATGATTTTCCGGAGCGGTTTCCCTGGAGCGTAGAGCAGATGCTGGATCCAAATTTTTTGCCCGACTGAACTATAATTGGCGCTTAAGCCAGCGATAGAAAGTACGGAATGCAACTGGATCTCAACCACCTCGGTTTCGCGGCCGCGGTGTGCACGACGGTCGCGTTTGTCCCCCAGGTCCTCATGGTCTGGCGCGAGCGGGGTGCCCCCGGCATTTCCACCGGGATGTACCTGATGTTCATCGTTGGCGTCACACTGTGGCTGTTTTATGGCCTCGCGCTCGATTCGTGGCCGATGGTCATCGCCAACGGCTTGACGCTGCTGCTCGCCTCAGCCGTGCTCGGCATGAAATGGTATTTCGAGCGCGCCCGCCGCTAATCCCAAGCCTCAGGCGCGCTTGGTCTGGAAGAAACGCATCATCTCCCTGCTGGCATCCGGTCCCTTGCCATCTGTATACGTCCCATGAGCACTGCCGCCCGACCAGGCATGGCCGGCGCCATGAATCAGCCATTGTTCGGCTTGCGGCGAGCCGTCAGCGCGCTGGTGCACCGTGCGCGTGTAGGCGTGTCCATCGGGCACGCGGCCCGGTTCCACCACGATCGCATTTGACGCNNGGCACCGATTTGGCGCCCGGCTGGCCGGGGCCGAAGTTGCCTTTCATGGCCGCCAGTGCCGACGGCAAATCCTTGGCCGACGCAAACGGCAAGCCGGAGTGAACGCCCACTGCGGCGTATAGCTCGGGATACAGCGTGCCCATGATGGTGGCCATGGCCCCACCCGCGGACAGCCCGGCGACATACACCTGTTCACGATCGACCGCATGGTGCTGCATGACGGACTCGGTGATGCCGGCAATGATCGACGGTTCGCCCTGGCCGCGGGTCTGGTCGACCGCGCTGAACCAGTTCCAGCAGCGCGAGGGATTGGCTTGCTGCGACTGGGCCGGGTAGACCACCAGGCAGCCCATTTCCTCGGCCAGTAAATTCATTTGCGTGCCATTGGCGAAATCGTCGGGGTCCTGGGTGCAGCCGTGCAGCATGACGACCAGCGGCGCGCTCTTGCCTGCGTAGCTGCTGGGAATATAGAGCTTGTAGCTGCGGGTGCCGGCCGCGTTCGTGAAGCTGCCGTCAATAAATTTACCGGGCAAGGCGGGCGCTGCGGTGCGGACGCCGGCCATGCCGCCGGGCAGCTCAAAATCGGGCATCTTGAAGTTTTTCAAGCCGGCGCCGGAGCGGCTGAGCGTTTCCATCATCTCTTCGAGGGGGCTGGCCGATGGCTGCGGGGGTGGCGGCGGGGGCGGCGGCGTGGCCTTGGCGCCGCCTGGCGGCGGATTGATGTCGCGCATCACGGGCGCCGCTTGCGGCGCGGCCTGTTTGGGCGACAGAATCTTTAGCGCGTCCTGGATCGCGGCGGTGGCCGCGATCGGCCCCTTGCCAGTCAGGCTACGGGTTGCTGCGCGCATGCGCGACATCAGTTTTTGATTGAAATTCATTGTCGTAT
>CXWL01002366.1_pt1 | contig 16290 bp, 14 predicted proteins | sample 590931 | NCBI WGS metagenome assembly CXWL01 (sample SAMEA3498368, study PRJEB10139) | groundwater metagenome | biome: water well; material: biofilm material | place: Germany | collected 2015-04-27 | reverse complement strand
GGTGCTCGCAGTTGGCCAGCCGGTCGTTGGCGTAGCCGACGAAGTCGGTGTCGAGGGTGCTGATCGCCTGCTGCACCACGGCCCACATCCCTTCGCGGAACTCACTCATCATCTTCATCAGCTGCAGGCGGGCCCACCGGGGCTTGGTGACCGAGCCGAAGTACAGCCCGAGCAGCCGTTCGTCGCCGTCGTGGTCGAGGCCGCAGTTCACGCTGAGGTTGCCGAGGTCGAAGAAGAGGTCGTTGTTCCCGGCGTACTCGAAGTCGAGCAGCCAGACACGCTCGGTGCCGAACAGCACGTTGCCGGGTAGGAGATCGTTGTGGCACGGCACCTTGGGCATCGGAGCTGCGGCGAACGCGGCCTCGATCCGTCGGCTGTGCTGATGCAAGCGGTCGTAGCTCGGTGGCGGGATCACCCCGTGGATCGTCGCATCGCGTGCATGCCATTCGACCACCCGGTGGATGGGGAACGAGCCGTTCAGCGGACCGCTGCGATGGAACTGCTGTAGCAACGGCACGACGTCGTCGAGTCGGGCCACGAACGGGTCGCCGTCGAGGTGGCCGCCGTCGACCAGCTCGGTGATGAGGGTTCCAACCGAGGTCAGCTCGCCGATCACGGCCGGTCCGATGCCGAGCGCGGCGGCGCGCTGGGCTGCTTCGGCTTCGTTCGACCGGTCGATCCCGAGCAGCTCGGTGCGCTCGCCAGGGATCCGCACCACATACTCGCGACCGTCGACGGTGACCACGAAGTTGGTGTTCGTGATGCCGCCGTGGAGCGGCCGGGCCTGCACCGGACGATCGGCCCATTGCGGCACTGACCGGGCCAGACGAACGATGTCGTCGACGGTCGTGGCTTTCGGATCGCCCGCTGTCACGGCAAATGTGTAGCACGTCGGCCGACGGCGCGCAGGTAGACGTCCTCGACGCCGTCGACGAGGTGTTCCGGGTCGAAGGCCACGGCAGCGGTCCGGCGGCCCGCGGCGCCGATCGCGGCGGCCAGTTGCGGGTCGCGCAGCATCTCCGCCAGCGCAGCTGACAGGGCGCGGTCGTCGCCGACCGGCACCACGCCGGCGTCGACCCCGTCGGTGAGGTGGCGGGTGACCGTTCCGACCGCGGTGGTCACCAGCGGCCGGCCGAGGGCGAGGCACTCGGCAACCACGAGGGGCGATCCCTCCCACCGCGAGCTCAGCGCCACGACGTCGGCGGCATTCATCTCGTCGACCGGGTTCGGCCGATGACCGGCGATCACCACCACGTCGGTGAGGCCCAACCGATCACGCTCGGCCTCGATCGATCGTCGGTCGGGGCCGTCGCCCACCATGACTGCCCGTGCGGCCGGCAGCGCACGGTGCACCGCGGCCATCGCCCGAAGGAACATCGGCAGGTCCTTCTGCAGGTGGTGCCTGGCGACGATCACCACCATCGGCGCATCATCGGCGATCCCGTGCAGGTGGCGCACCTCGGTACGGGTCATCGACACGGCCCTCGTCGGCGACACCGGCAAGACGAAGCTCTGCCGATCGTCGGGCACGGTGCCGCGCAGCCGTTGGCCGATCTCGTCGGAGATCACGATCACGTGGTCGGCATGGCGGATGATGAACGACTCGAGCCGATGGAGCAGACGCGCCGACATGCCGTGCCGCGTGCCGACCACGAGGTTGTGGACCGTCAGCACCATCGGCGGCCGTCGCCGAAGGGTGAGCGCCACCAACGCGGCCTTCAGCCCGTGAACGTGCACCAGCGTGACCCCCGAACAACGTCGGGCCAGCTGCCGCCGGGCCCGCATCAGTGAGATCGGGTTCCAGGCCGACGGCACTTCGACGACGCCCGCCTGCTCGCCGGCGCCGTCCATCACGTGTGCCGGGCCGAGCACCGTCACAGACCAACCGCGGCGCTGCAGGCGTCGGGCCAGCTCGCCGACATGGGCACGGATGCCGCCCGTGGACGGGCCGAGGAGCTCGACGACGGTTCTCGACGGAGCGGACGGGGGAGCGTCGGCGTCGGTCATGAACCACGGTGTAGCACGCATCCGCGAGCGCCGATCTATGTTCGTGTCGTGACCGACCCGTGCGTGCTCGCCATCGACCTCGGCACCAGTGGACCGAAGGTCGCCCTGGTCTCCTCCAACGGTCGCACGATCGCCTGGACCAGTCGCCCCGTTGGTACGAGGCTGCTCGATCACGGCGGAGCCGAACAGGATCCCCGCGAGATGTGGGCGGCGATCGTGATGGCAACGCACGCGACGCTCGCGGCCGCGGCCCCGGCGCCGGCGATCGCCGCGATCGCCGTTACCAGCCAGTACATGAGCACGATCCCCGTGAAGGGCGACGGCACTCCCACCGGGCCGTGCGTGCTGTGGATGGACACGAGAGGCGCCGAGCACAACCTGTCGTTGCTCACCGATGAGAGCTTCATGCTCTTCGTCGAGCGCCACGGTCTCATTCCGCTCCCGAGCGGCAACGACAACGTCGCCCATGTGCACGTGCTGCGCGAGCACCACCCCGACGCCTACGCCGCGGCCACTGCCTTCGTCGAGCCGATGGACTACGTGAACGCGCGACTCACCGGGAGGGTGTCGGCCACCCAGTCGACGGCGTTCGGACAGCTCGTGTGCGACAACCGGGTGTGGGGCGCCACCGGTTACGACCCCGATCTGGTCGCCGCCACGCAGCTGGATCCCGACAAGCTCGCCCCCCTCGTGCCGATGAACGGTTTCGTCGGAGAGCTCACGTCGGCGGCGGCCACCGAGCTCGGCCTGGTTGCCGGGATCCCTGTGATCCCCGGCACGATCGACTCGATCACCGCGGCGGTCGGCTCGGGCGCGCTCGGGCCGGATTCGGGATCGGTGATCATCGGCACCACATCGGTGATCGTGTCGCACATCCGCGAACATCGTGGCGACCTCGGCATCGGCATCCTCACCGTGCCCAGTCCGCTGCCCGGCTCGTACTACGTGATGGCCGAGAATGGAGTCGGGGGCCGGGCGCTCGAATGGGTCGCCCAGCTGTTCGGCTACGACGGAGACGTGCGCGCCGCGATCGCCGACGCGGCAGGTGTGGTGGCAGGAGCCGAAGGGGTGCAGTTCATGCCATGGCTCCTGGGCTCGATCGCACCGCGGCCCGACGACGACGTGCGCGCTGCGTTCGCCGGGCTGTCGTTGCGGCACGACCGTCGGCACCTCGTGCGGGCCGCGATGGAGGGCATCGCCGTGAACCTGGCATGGTTGCGCCCGGCAGTCGAGCAGTTCTGCGGCGCACCCTGGACCGCGATGCACTTCGGCGGAGGAGGAGCGCAGAGCGATCTGCTCGCGCAGACGCTGGCTGACGCCCTCGATCGACCCGTGCATCAACTCGCCGAGCCGAGAGCCACGAATGCGCGGGGCGCGGCGTTCCTCGCCTTCGCCGAGCTCGGAGCGCTGGAGCTCCACGATGTGCCCGCGTTGCTCAGCGTCGACGCGATCCGCGAACCGGATCCATCGAAGCGTGCCGCGATGGACGCCGCGCTCGCCCGGCTGCAGGCGCTGCACCCGGCTCTGTCTGCATACGCCGCCACCCCCGCCGCGTCGTAGCGCAGCGTCGTGCCCTACGTTGGGGCGATGGGCCTGTTTCCGTACGCGTCGCGTTACCCCGTCGTTCGTGAGTTCCCCGAGCATGGACGACCCCGCCACGAGATCGTCGCCGAGATCGAAGCGATGTCGGCCGCCGAGGACGCGGTGGCGCTGGAGGGCAAGATCAGCGGTTCGATCTACTCCGGCGATCACGACCACTACGCGTTCTTGAACGAGGTGTTCGGGCACTACAGCCACGCCAACGTGCTGCAGCGAGACGTGTACCCCAGTGCCACCCGGTTCGAGGGCGAGATCATCGCCATGACCGCCGATCTGATGCACGCCCCGGAGCCGTGCGGCGTGATCACCAGCGGTGGTACCGAGAGCTTGATGAACCCGCTGCTCGTCTACCGGGAGTGGGGGCGCGACGGGGGCATCACCCGACCGAACGTCGTGCTGCCGGTCACGGCGCATCCGGCGTTCGACAAGGGAGCGCACTACTTCGGCATCGAGCTCCGCAAGGCGGCCGTCACCGACCGGTACGTGGCCGACATCGACTCGGTGCGGGCGTTGGTCGACGAGAACACCGTTGCGCTCGTGGGGTCGGCCGGCACGTACCCGCATGGGCTCATCGATCCCATCGACGCGCTGAGTGCGCTGGCCTTGGAACACGGCATCAACCTGCACGTCGACGGCTGCCTCGGCGGGTTCATCCTCGGCTGGGCAGAAGCCCTCGCCGTGCCCGCGCCCGTGTTCGACTTCCGGCTGCCGGGTGTCACCTCGATCAGCGCCGACACGCACAAGTACGGCTTCGGTCTCAAGGGATCGAGTGTGCTGCTGTACCGCACGCCCGAACTGCGCAGGCACCAGTACTTCATCGTGCCGGACTGGCCCGGAGGGCTGTACACCTCACCTGGCATGAGCGGCTCACGGTCGGGCGGCATCATCGCCGCGGCCTGGGCGGCGATGGTGAGCCTCGGGCGCGAGGGTTACCTGGCCATCGCCGCCGACATCTTCGGTACCGCCGCTCGGCTGCGGTCGATCATCGGCGAGCACCCCGAGCTAAGGGTGCTCGGCGATCCGCTGTTCAACGTGGCCTTCGCTGCGGCAGACGATCTGGCGGAGGAGGACCGGATCGACATCTTCCACGTCAACGATTCACTCGCGTCGAAGCAGTGGCGCATGAACGGGCTGCAGCTGCCCCCGGCCGTGCACTTCTGCATCACCCGACCGAACACGATGCCAGGGGTGATCGACCGCTTCGCCGCCGACCTCCACGAGGCGATCGGCTACGCCCGAGAGCGCCGCGGCACGGCGCCCCGTTCCGGCGCCACCTACGGCGCCGGAGGCGTGACGGTGCCACGGGAGATGGTGGAAGCCGGCATGGCCGGCTGGCTCGACGCCACCCAATCGCTCCCACCCCCGCCCCCCTGATTCTGAACTTTGTCGGTCTCAACAGGCTCAGCCGGTCGAGACCGACCGAGATGCCTGCCGCCGGTAGGTCTCCCGGAGCTCACCGAGCAGGCCGGGGCGGACCGGAGTGATCTCGTCTGTGCTGACCCGTTCGATCCAGCCGCCGCCGAGGCGAACCTGTCGATCGCGCTGGTCGTCGTAGGTCGATGCCAGACGCCCGCTGTGCCATTCGTGATCGTCGATCTCGATGTAGAACCCCACTGCCGGATCACCGAGATCGGGGTGAATCGTCTGACCGTTCGGCAGTCGGAGGGAGACCTGCGGCCGGAGGTGCACGCCGACGTCGTCGAGCAACGTGCGGAGGATCAGCTCCGGGTGTGAGTCCACCGGTCGACGCCATGCCGGCCGAGACGTGATGACCGCGGCGAACAGCGCCGACCCCGCTCGACCGCGCCGGCAGAGCTGTCGACCGACCTCGTAGAGGGTCGGAACGTCGAACTGTCCGCGCCTCAACCCCTGCTCGATCGCGCTCTCGAGCGAGCGCCAGGGCACGTGCCGACTGATGTCGAACATGGTTCGTGCCGGGCTCGTGACACGGATTCCGTCGCTTCGTTCGAAGACGTGTGCCGACGGCATCGCCCGGCAACGGTGCAACTTCGGTCCGGTGGTGAACAAGTGGCCGGTGCTCGTCGTGGTGACGTGAAGCCCGATCCGTCCGCAGCCGCGGAAGTTCCAGAGGGCGGTTGCGCCGCCACAGCAGATCACGAGCGTTGGATCGGCGGCGCAGACAGCGGCGCATTCTGCCTCGAGGGTGGCGGGCCACAGCGCGTGGCGATACACGCCTTCGTGGATGCAGACGAGCTCTCCGGCCAAAAGCATCGCCTCGATCGCCGAGCGAGTCACCCCCAGTTCGAGCAAGCGGTGGCGACTGATCACACCGTGGTGCGTGCGCATCCAGGCGACGGCGGATGGGTGGAACGAGGGCATGGCGACCTCCGAGAACAGCGTTGACGGTCGGAGGAAGTGACGCCGACCATATCTGCCGCCCTCCCCCGTTCCCCTCACACCCGAACCGCGTCGGTCTCGACACGTTCAGCCTGTTGAGACCGACAAAGTTGGGTGGGGGGCGGGGTTTGTGAGCGGATTCACGCGGCGTAGTAGCGTCGGGCGTGATGTCAGAGTTCTTACGCGATTACCTCACCGTTGTCTGGTTCGGGGCCATCGCCCTCGTGCTCGCCGGATCGTTGCTGGGCATCTCGGCGCTCGTGCGGCCCAACAAGCCCAGCGCCCAGAAGCTGATCGCCTACGAGAGCGGTGTCGACCCCGTCGGCGACGGGTGGTCGCAGAGCCAGGTGCGCTACTACATCTTCGCCCTGCTGTTCGTCGTGTTCGACGTAGAGGCCGTGTTCATCTTCCCCTGGGCCACCCAACTCGAGCGCTATGGCGGATTCGGCCTCGTCGAGATGGGTATCTTCGTCTTCGTCCTGCTCCTTGGCCTCGTGTACGCGTGGCGCAAGGGCGTACTGCGCTGGGTGTAGCCACATGGGTCTTGTCGACAAGGGGCGGATGCCCAAACCACTCACGTCCCTGTTCAACCTCGGGCGCTCCTACAGCCTCTGGGTGTACCAGTGGGGCCTCGCCTGCTGCGCGATCGAGATGGGCGCGGCGTTCGGTTCCCCTCGCTACGACGTGATGCGCCTCGGTGTCATCCCGTTGCCGGCCAGCCCTCGCCAGGCCGACCTGGTCGTGGTCAGCGGCACGGTCACCGACAAGATGGCCCCTGCGATCAGGCGGCTCTACGAGCAGATGCCCGAGCCGAAGTACGTCATCTCGATGGGCTCGTGCGCCAACTGCGGCGGGCCGTACTGGGACAGCTACTCGGTCACCAAGGGCGTCGATCAGATCATCCCCGTCGACGTGTACGTGCCGGGCTGCCCGCCGCGGCCGGAGGCGTTGCTGGAGGGAATCGTGCTGCTGCAGCAGCGCATCAAGAATGAAGACATGGGTGCCCGGTGGCGCGGCGAGGGAACCCGCCCGATGGTGACGGGTGCTGTGGTCCGCGAACCGATCGTTGTCGGCGGTGGTCCGATTGAGTGACACATCCATCACCGAGACCCCGGCGCTGCCGGGCGACGGCCTCCGCGAACGCATCGTGCAACGCCTGCGCGACGAGCTCGGCGACGGTTTCGTCGACTCGCTGGTGAAGCCTGGCGACGACGTGTGGGTGCGCGTCCACCCCGAAGCGTGGCGCGCGGCAGGCCTCGCGTTGCGAGACGCCCTCGGCTGCGAGTCGTTCAGCTTCCTGTCGGCGATCGATTGGATGCCGAGCCCGTACGGTCGCGGCGAGGACGACCCCACTGCGCCGTTGCCAGAGCGCGACACCGAGATCAAGCAGGGCTACACCGGCGGCTCCACCCGCATGCAGGTGTTCGCCAGGGTGACCAACGTCGTGGAGCACTTCGGCGTCACCGTGAAGGCCGACGTGCCCGACGACGCCCCTGCGATCGACAGCTGGACCACCGTCTATGCGGGCGCCAACTGGCACGAGCGCGAAGCCCACGAGATGTTCGGCATCGAGTTCAACGGCCACCCCGATCTTCGCAACATGTACCTGCCGACCGAGTTCGAAGGCCACCCTCTGCGCAAGGACTTCCCGTTGCTGGCCCGCATGGTGAAGCCTTGGCCTGGGATCGTCGACGTCGAGCCGCTCCCAGGCGAGGCCCAGGAAGAAGCCCAAGAAGAAGCCCAGCAAGAAGCCCAGGAAGAGGGCCAATCGAATGGCTGATCTGATCGATCGTCAGAAGCTCAGCTACATCGCCGCCCAGGCCGCCGACGCGCGCCTCAACGTCGAGCTCGAGACCGAGGGCATGACCCTCAACATCGGCCCCCAGCACCCGGCCACGCACGGAACGTTGCGGATCATCGTCCGACTCGACGGTGAGCAAGTGGTGTGGGCCGATCCTTCGGCCGGCTACATGCACCGCGGCTACGAGAAGCTCGCCGAGGTGCGCACCTTCCCGCAGGTGACCACGCTGGTCAACCGCATCGATTGGCTCGGCAGCTTCGCCAACGAAGTGCCGTTCATCCTCGCCGCCGAGAAGCTGATGGATGTCGAAGCGCCGCCGCGAGCCCAGTGGATCCGCACCATCTTGTTCGAGCTCAGCCGCATCGCCAACGTATCGCTGTTCCTCGGCGACCTCGGTGTGCAGCTCGGCGCGATCACGCCGGTGTTCATGGCTTTCCGCGACCGCGAGTACGTGCTCAACCTCATCGAGGGGGCCACCGGCGGCCGGTTCCACCCCAACTTCGACCGCATCGGCGGACTGAAGGACGACCTGCCCAAGGGTTGGATCGACGAGACCCGCCAGGTGATGAAGAAGCTGCGCAACTTCTGCGACGAGGTCGAGGACCTGCTGTTCGGCAACGCCATCTTCCAGACCCGTACCCGTGGCGTCGGTGTCATCCCGGCGGCCGTGGCCCAGCAGTACGGGCTCACTGGCGCCAATCTGCGAGCCAGCGGCGTCGATTGGGACCTTCGCCGCGATCAGCAGCTGCCGCTCGCCTACGACAAGATCGACTTCAAGGTGTGGACGCATCCCGACGGCGACAGCTTTGCACGGTGCTGGTTGCGCCTGCAGGAGACCAGGGAAGCCACGCTCATCGTCGACAAGCTGCTCGAAGGTCTGCCGGCGGGCCCGGTGATGGCCAAGGTGCCGCGCATCATCAAGGTGCCGGAGGGCGAGGCTTACGTCAGCACGGAGAACCCGCTCGGTGAGATGGGCTACTACGTGGTGAGCAAGGGCGACCTCGGCCCGTTCCGGGTGAAGATCCGCACGGCCAGCTTCAACAACATCTCGATCGTTCCGTGGGTGCTGCGTGGCGTGTACGTGCCCGACGTCATCACGATCCTCGCCTCGCTCTACTTCATCCTCGGCGACATCGACCGATGATGCTGGCCGTCGATCTTCCCTACTGGGCGCAGTCCCTGCTGCGCGTGCTCGGCGGAACCGTCGCCGTGTTGTTGCCCGCCGGCACCATCGTCTATCTCTTCCTGTTCAAGATGATGAGCTTCATGCAAAGTCGTCTCGGACCGATGGAGGCCGGCCCTTACGGCTCGATGCAGCTCTTCGCCGAGGTCGGCAAGTGGCTGCAGAAGGAGGACATCCAGCCGGCCAAGGCCGACGCCCGGATCTTCAAGCTGGCCCCGCTGATCGTGCTGGTCAGCACGTTCTTGCTGGTTGCCGCGGTGCCGTTCGGGCCCGATGCCTACTTCACCGACTTCGAGGCCGGCATCTTCTACGCGCTGGCGGTCAGCTCGATCAGCGTGCTCGGAATCCTCATCGCCGGGTGGAGCAGCGCCAACAAGTACTCGCTGCTCGGTGGCCTGCGCGCCGCCGGCCAGTTGATCGCCTACGAGCTGCCGATGGTGCTGGCTGTCATCGGCGTGGTCATCCAGGCGGGCACGATGAACATGCAGGGCATCGTGCTGCAGCAGAACGCCGGCTCGATCTTCGGCTGGAGCGGCATCGGCAACCCCTATCTGCTCACCCAGTTCGTCGGGTTCCTCGTGTTCATGATCGCCGTCCAGGCCGAGCTGACCCAAGCGCCGTTCGACATGCCGATCGCCGAGAGCGAGCTCGTGTCGGGGTACATGACCGAGTACTCCGGGTTCCGGTTCCTCATCTTCTTCATCGCCGAGTTCGCCACGGTCGGTGTGTTCACGCTGATCGCCAGCGTGTTGTTCCTCGGTGGGTGGGGCGTACCGTTCGGCTGGTTCGATTGGCAGTCGCTCGACGACGTCGACGACTGGATGAACCTGGCCGGACCCGTCATCATGCTCACCAAGATGATGGTCCTGTCGATGATCGTCATGTGGGTGCGCTTCAGCTACCCGCGACTTCGCGAAGATCAGCTGCAGCGGTTCGCGTGGAAGGTGCTGATCCCCGTGTCACTCGTCAACATCATGCTCACGGCGATCTTCAAGGTGGCGTTCTGATGGGTCTCGCCAAGGACTTCACCAACGGCTACCTGAAGGGTCTCGGGGTCACCTTCAACACGTTCGCCCAGACCGTGAAGCCGAAGCGGTTCGGTGGCGGAGCGGCAACGGTGCAGTATCCGCACGAGAAGGAGGCGCCGCCGATCAGGTCGCGCGGGGTCATCGCGCTCCGCGAGGACAACTGCACATCGTGCATGCTGTGTGCGCGCAGCTGCCCCGACTGGTGCATCTACATCGAGGGNNCTCGACCGCTTCGACATCGACTACGCGTTGTGCATGTATTGCGGCATCTGCGTCGAGGTGTGCCCGTTCGACGCGTTGTTCTGGAGCCCCGAGTACGAGTACAGCGAGCCACACATCTCCGACCTGCTGCACGACAAGACGAAGCTCGGTGAGTGGATGGAGACCGTCCCCGAGGCGCCCGAGCTCGAAGCCGGCGCGGAGAAGAAGAAGAAATGAACGCCCTCGCTCTTGTCGCAACCGACATCCAGGTCGCCCAGAACGTCGGCTTCGGCATCATCGCGGCCGCAATGGTCGTCGGCGCGCTCAAGGTGGTCACCAGCCGCAACGTCGTGCACGCGGCGCTGTCGCTGGTGCTCGTGCTTGGTGGCGCCGCTGCCCAGTACCTACTGCTGGCGGCCGAGTTCGTCGCGGTCACCCAGGTGTTGGTGTACGTCGGTGCGGTGATGGTGCTGTTCCTGTTCGGCGTCATGCTCACCCGGGCCAAGCTCGGCGCCGACGGCGACCTCGACAACGGCGGCTTCCGGATCGGCATCCCCGTTGCGCTGCTCATGCTCGGCGTCATGGCATACGTGCTCATCGCCGGATTCGAAGACGCCCGGCTTCCGCAGGGGGGCGGCCAGGTTCGGGTTCAGACCGTGAGCGACAGCATCTTCGGGCCGTACCTGCTGCCGTTCTGGGCGTTGTCGTTCGTGCTGCTCGCTGCCGTGATCGGCGCCATCGTGCTGGCCCGGAAGGATTGAGGCGTCCGTGCTGATCAACAACTTCCTGCTGCTCGGCGCGGTGCTGTTCTGCATCGGCGTCTATGGCGTGATCACCCGCAAGAACGCGGTGATGGTGCTGATGAGCATCGAGCTGATCCTCAACTCGGTGAACCTCAACCTGCTTGCCTTCAGCCAGCTGCACGGCAACGTCGACGGAAACACCTTCGCGCTGTACATCATCGCCGTGGCCGCCGCAGAAGTAGGCGTGGGCCTGTCGATGGTGCTGCTGATCTACCGCAATCGCAAGAGCATCGCTCTCGACGAGCTCTCGGAAATGAAGGGCTGACCGATGCTGGCCAACGAAGCCGCGGCATCTGCAGGGTGGTTCCTGGAGCACGCGTATCTCATCGCCGTCATCCCCATCGTCGGGTTCGCGCTGATCATCTTCTTCGGCAAGAAGCTGCCGATGCAGGGCAGCGAGATCGGCCTCGCCTCGATGGTGAGTGCGCTCGTGCTCGCCGTCGGCACTACCTATCAATGGATCCAGCTCACCGGTGAAGGCCACGAGGTGGAACCGGTCATCACGAGCTGGACGTGGTGGCAGAGCGGTGGCGTCGAGTTCGGCATCGGCCAGCACATCGACGGACTCGCCGTGATGATGCTCATCCTCGTCGCCTTCATCTCCACGTTGGTGCAGATCTTCTCGCTCGAATACGTGCGCGGCGATCGCCGGTACACGCACTTCTTCGCCTCGATCACGTTGTTCAGCGGCGGGATGTTGTTGATGGTGCTGGCCGAGAACATGGTGCAGCTCATCTTGGGCTGGGAGATCATGGGCCTCTGCTCGTTCCTGCTCATCGGTCACTGGTGGGAGGAACGGGCCAACAGCGAGGCTGCGCTGAAGGCGTTCCTCACCGTGCGCGTCGGCGACATCGGCCTGCTGGTGGGCACGGCCATCCTGTTCGGCGCCTCCGGCACGTTCAGCATCGCCGGCCTCAATGAGTGGGCGACGAGCGGCGAGCCGAGCCACACGGTTCTGCTGTGGGCCAGCGTCGCGCTGTTCATCGCCTGCATCGGCAAGAGCGGTCAGTTCCCGCTGCACACCTGGCTGCCCGATGCGATGGCCGGCCCCACACCGGTGAGCTCACTACTGCACTCCAGCACGATGGTTGTCGGCGGCGTGTTCCTGGTCGCCCGGCTGTACCCGGTGTTCCACACGGGGCTCGACATCAACGTGGCCGGCCAGACGGTGAACCTGATCGCCGTGATCGGCGGCATCACCGTGCTCATCGCCGCAGGCCTGGCGTTCGTGCAGAACGACATCAAGAAGGTGCTGGCCTACTCCACCGTGAGCCAGCTCGGCTACATGATGATGGGCCTCGGGGTTGGTGCCTGGGTGCCGGCCGTGTTCCACATCTTCACCCACGCCTTCTTCAAGTGCTGCCTGTTCCTCTGTGCCGGCTCTGTCGCCCACACCGGTTCACACCACAGCTTCGACATGAAGAAGGACATGGGTGGTTTGCGCACGAAGATGCCGATCACCTTCGTCACGTGGCTCGTGTCTACCGCGGCGCTCTGTGGCATCCCGTTCTTCAGCGGCTTCTTCTCCAAGGACGAGATCATCGACGGCGCCAAGCACAACGGCTACACGGCGTTCTTCGTGATCGGCCTCGTCGGTGCGTTCATGACGACTGCCTACATGACCCGGGCCACGTACCTCACGTTCTTCGGCACAGCCCGCGGTGCCGCCGCCGGCCACGACGCTCACGCGGCCCACGACGCCCACGACGCCCACGACGCTCACGGCGAGGTAGACCACGAGCCGGTGCACCATCCGAAGGGCTTCATCTTCGCCACCGAGTCGCCCGCACTGCTGGTCGTGCCGCTGATCATCTTGGCCACGTTGGCCTTGTTCTCCGGCTACCTGAACGCGGCGCCGTTCCACATCGAGAAGTTCCACCACTGGATCGAGTCGTCGATCGGCGTCGAGCTACCGGAGGCGGCCGCCTTCGAGTGGATCAACGCGCTGCCCTCGATCGGCCTCGTCGCGCTCGGTTTCGTGCTCAGCTTGGCGATGTGCAAGGCGGTCTTCGGCGACGCGCCGTCGCCGTTGAAGGGTCTCACGCAACGCAACAAGGCGCTCGGGGCCGGGCACGCGTTCTTGGTCAACAAGTACTACCTCGACGCCCTCTACGAGAAGGTGATCGTGCACGGCGTGGCTCATCCGGTCGCCAAGGCCGCGTACTGGACGAACCAGCACGTGCTCGACGGGATCGTCAACGCCGCCGGCATCGGCGGCCGACGCACCGGCGAATGGGTGTATCGCAACATCGATCAGCGCATCGTCGACGGCGCTGTGAACGGCAGCGGCGCTGTCGCCCGTGGAACGGGTGGCGCGTTGCGTCCGCTGCAATCAGGCAAGGTCAATCAGTACGGAGCGTTGCTGTTCAGTGCCGCAGCAGTCGCCGCGCTCGTACTCGTACTCGTCAACAGCTAAGGGACAGCGCTCCATGGACGTCATCTCCGATCAGAACTGGCTGCTCAGCGTCGGCACCTTCTTGCCGCTCGCCGGTGTGCTGGTGATGTTGCTCATCCCCAAGAAAGAGGAGCTGCTGCACAAGCAGGTGGCCCTCGGTACCGCCCTGGCCACGCTGGCAGTCGGCATCTACACGCTCATCCAGTTCGACTACGGACAGGCGCAGAAGCTCCAGTTCTACGCCGACACCGAGTGGATCACGGTGATCAAGAGCGGCTACACGGTCGGCCTCGATGGCATCAGCCTGCCGCTGTACATGCTGTCGATGGTGATCACGGTGCTGGTGATGATCTACTCGTGGGACCACATCCCGGCCCCCGGCAACCCGAAGGCCTTCCTCATCCTCATGCTCGTGCTGCAGACGGGCATGGCCGGCACGTTCATCGCCCAAGACCTCATCTTGTTCTTCGTGTTCTTCGAAGTCGTGCTGCTGCCGATGTACTTCATGATCGGCGTGTGGGGTGGCGAGGAGCGGCAGTACGCATCGCTCAAGTTCTTCCTGTACACGATGTTCGGCTCGGCGCTCATGCTCGTCTCGTTCCTGGCGCTGTTCTACAAGACGGGCGCGGCGAGCTTCTCGATCCCGTTCCTGATCGAAAAGGGCATCAGCATCGACCAGGACGTCGCGATCTGGATCTTCGCCGGCATGTTCATCGGTTTCGCCGTGAAGGTGCCGATGTTCCCGTTCCACACCTGGCTGCCCGACGCCCACACCCAGGCGCCCACGGCCGGCTCGGTCATCCTGGCGGCCATCTTGTTGAAGCTCGGCACCTACGGGTTCGTGCGCATCGCCATTCCGATCCTGCCGCAGGCCGCCGTCAAGTGGGCGCCGGCCATCGGCATCCTCGCCGTGGTCGGAATCATCTACGGCGCGCTCGGATGCCTGGCCCAGACCGACATGAAGCGGCTCATCGCCTTCAGCTCGGTCGCCCACATGGGTTTCGTCATGCTCGGCATCTCCACCCTCACGGCGACCGGCATCAACGCCGCGCTGTTCGGCATGGTCGCCCACGGACTCATCACCGGCATGTTGTTCTTCGTCGCCGGCAGCATCAAGGAGCGCTACCACACCCTCGAGATCAGTCGACTCAGCGGGATGCTCCATCAGATGCCCAAGCTCGGCTGGATCCTCGGCTTCTGCGCGATGGCGTCGCTCGGTTTGCCCGGCCTCGCCGGGTTCTGGGGCGAGTTCCCCGCCATCCTCAGCGCCTACTCGCCTGCCCCGGAGCTCAGCGAGGGGTTGTTCCGCACGCTGATGGTGATCGCCGCGCTCGGCACGGTGCTGGCCGCCGGATACCTCTTGTGGCTGTACCAGCGCACTGCCTTCGGCGAGGTGAGCCCCGAGTTCGCGAGTCATGGCAGCCCGGCACACAGCCTTGGCGCGGCAGCCAATCCTGATCACGCCGCCGACGAGCATCACGACGACATCCACGACGTGTCTGTTCTCGAGTGGATCGCGTGGGCGCCGCTGCTGATCGCGATCGTCGTGCTCGGCCTGTACCCGCAGCTGATGTTCAAGGTGATGGACCCGGCGGTGACCGAGCTCGTGAAGGTCTTCAACAAGTGATCGCAGCACTTCGAGCCGCCGCCGATTTCACGGCGCCGCCGATCGACTACCACGCGCTCGCGCCCGAGATCGTGCTCGGTGTCGGCATCTGCGTGGTGCTGCTGATCGATCTGTTCGTCGACGAGCGGCAGCGCTGGATCACGTCCAGCATCACCGGCTTCGTACTGCTCGGGGCGTTCATCCCGGTGGTCACCGTCGGGGTCATCGGCGACGACGTGCGGTCGATGTTCGACGGCCGGTACGTGATCGACGAGTTCGCCCTGGTGCTCAAGGCGCTGTTCGTGTTGGCCGGCTACGTCGTCGTGCTGTTGAGCTCGGACGAGATCGAAGACGGCGGCTACTACCGCGGNNTCTCGCTCGAGTTCTTGTCGATCCCCGCCTACATGCTGGCCGCGTGGAACAAGCGCAGCTCGAAGAGCAACGAGGCCGGTATGAAGTACTACCTGCTCGGCGTGTTCGCCAGCGCAGTGATGTTGTACGGCATGAGCCTGCTGTACGGCGTCACCGGCACCACGCTGCTCAGTGAGTTGGGCACGGCGATCACGGCCGAGGGACAGTTCGCCGGCGTCGAGGCGCTCGGCGTGGTCTTCATCATCGTCGGGTTCGCCTTCAAGGTCAGTGCGGTGCCGTTCCACTCATGGGCGCCCGACACCTACGAGGGTGCGCCAACGCCGATCACGGCGTTCCTCAGTGTCGCCTCGAAAGCTGCCGGCTTCGTGGCCCTGGTCACCCTGATCTACGTCGCCTTCCCTCAGGCCAGCGACGTGTATCAGCCATTCGTCTGGGTGCTCTCGGTTCTGTCGATGACCGTCGGCAACGTGCTCGCGCTGCGCCAGACCAACATCGTGAGGATGCTCGCCTACTCGAGCATCAGCCAGGGTGGGTTCATCCTGATGCCGCTGTCGGTGGCCGGCACCGGTACCAGCTCCGAGGCCGCGTTGAAGGCGGTCGTGGTCTACCTCGTCATCTACGCGGCCACCAACCTGGGTGCTTTCGCCGTGGTCATCGCCGTCGCCCGCAAGACCCGTAGCGGCGAGATCTCCAGCTATGGGGGCCTGTTCGGGTATGCGCCGGCGCTCGGCGTGCTGATGACGATCTTCATGGCCTCGCTGGCCGGCATCCCGCCACTCGGCGGGTGGTTCGCCAAGTTCGGAGCGTTCAAGGCCGTGCTCGACGCCGGCAACGGGTGGGGCTACAGCATCGCCGTCATCGGTGCCGTCAACGCCGTCATCGCCGCTGCCTACTACGTCACGGTGATGCGTGAGATCTGGATGAAGCCGGCACCCGA
>CXWL01102964.1_pt1 | contig 16316 bp, 18 predicted proteins | sample 590931 | NCBI WGS metagenome assembly CXWL01 (sample SAMEA3498368, study PRJEB10139) | groundwater metagenome | biome: water well; material: biofilm material | place: Germany | collected 2015-04-27 | reverse complement strand
CTTGTGCGGGTCGTGGCCGCCGCGGGTCAGGCGCCAGATGTCGTCGTCGGTCATGTTGGCGACCATCTTGAGCAGCTCCGGATGCTTGCCGAAGAAGTGCTTGCGCACGTAGGCGCCGTCCTTGGCCTTGTAGTTCTGGTATTCGCCGTCGACGGTTTCCATCATCACGCGCTGCAGGATGCCGTCCTTGTCCTTGGCCAGCAGGGCGTCCCAGCCTTCGCCCCAGATGACCTTGACGACGTTCCAGCCGGTGCCGCGGAAGTCCGCTTCGAGTTCCTGGATGATCTTGCCGTTGCCGCGCACCGGACCGTCAAGGCGCTGCAGGTTGCAGTTGACGACCATCACCAGGTTGTCGAGACGTTCGCGCACGGCCATGCCGATCGCGCCCATCGATTCCGGCTCGTCCATCTCGCCGTCGCCGCAGAACACCCAGACCTTGCGGTTTTCGGTGTCGGCGATGCCGCGCGCGTGCAGGTACTTCAGGAAGCGCGCCTGATAGATCGCCATCAGCGGGCCGAGGCCCATCGACACGGTCGGGAACTGCCAGAAGTTCGGCATCAGTTTCGGGTGCGGATACGACGACAGGCCCTTGCCGTCGACTTCGCGGCGGAAATTGAGCAGCTGTTCTTCGGAGAGGCGGCCTTCGAGGAAGGCGCGCGCGTAGATGCCGGGCGACGAGTGGCCCTGGATGTACAGCAGGTCGCCGCCGTGCTCCGCGGTCGGGGCGCGCCAGAAGTGGTTAAAGCCGATGCCGAGCATGTTCGCCAGCGAGGCGAACGACGAGATGTGGCCACCGAGGTCGCCGTCGGCGCGGTTGGCCTTGACCACCATCGCCATCGCGTTCCAGCGCATCCACGAGCGCAGGCGCTCTTCGAATTCGAGGTTGCCGGGGCAGTGTTCTTCGAGGTGGGTGGGGATGGTGTTGACGTAGGCGGTGTTGCTGGAAAACGGGATGTGGGCGCCGCGCCGACGGGCCAGGTCAACCAGGCGCTCCATCAGGTAGTGGGCCCGCTCGGGTCCTTCGTTTTCGATGACGGCTTCGAGTGCTTCGAGCCATTCTTTGGTTTCGAGGGTATCCGGATCGTTGGCGGCTTGGGCCGTCAACTGGTCGAGTTGAGCTGACATTGATGCGTCTCCTTTGTAGGCGCCCGGCCCGATCGCTGATCGCTGGCGGACGGTTATGCTGATTATTTACCAAGACTTTGAGTTAGTGTAAGGATTTTAACAGCACTTTCCGATAATTTCAAATTGCGATAAGTGATTTCATATTGTGGAATTTTAGGGTTTTCACTCTCTGTACTAAGTAACAATATGCGGACGATCCGGGATCGGCGGCGCGCGATAGCGGCAGCGGCTTTATAATCTCGGTTCCCTTCCGCTCTTAGCCAAACACCATGCCCGCACAACTGATCGATGGAGTCCTCCTTTCCCAACAATTGCGTGCCGAAATCGGCCAGCGCGCCGCCGCGCTGACCGCGCGCGGCAACAAGCCGGGACTGGCCGTGATCCTGGTCGGCGAAGACCCGGCCAGCCAGGTGTACGTGCGCAACAAGGTGAAAGCCTGCGCCGACGTCGGCTTCCATTCGATCCTGGAAAAATACGACGCCGACCTCGCCGAAGCCGCCCTGCTCGAGCGCATCGCCGCGCTGAACGCCGATCCGGCGATCCACGGCATCCTGGTGCAGATGCCGCTGCCGCGCCACATCAACCCGCACAAGGTCATCGAGGCGATCTCGACGACCAAGGACGTCGACGGCTACTCGGTGCTGTCGGCCGGCGAACTGATGACCGGCCTGGCAGGCTTCCGCCCGTGCACGCCGTACGGCTGCATGAAGCTGATCGAGACGACCGGCGTCGACCTGCGCGGCAAGCACGCGGTCGTGATCGGACGCAGCAACACCGTCGGCAAGCCGATGGCGCTGCTGCTCTTGCAAGCGAACGCCACCGTCACCATCTGCCATAGCGCGACCCCGGATTTGGCGTACCACACGCGCCAGGCCGATGTGGTGGTGGCGGCGGTGGGCCGGCGCAACACGCTGACGGCCGGCATGGTCAAGCCGGGCGCGATCGTGATCGACGTCGGCATGAACCGCGACGACAACGGCAAGCTGTGCGGCGACGTCGACACGGCCGGCGTGCGCGAGGTGGCATCCCACATCACGCCGGTACCGGGCGGAGTCGGGCCGATGACCATCACCATGCTGCTGATGAATACCGTGGAAGCCGCGGAACGCACCGCCTGAACCAACATTGGAAGAGAGCATATGACTACCGAAACCGCCATCAGCAATCCCCTGCTCGACTTTTCCGGCTTGCCGCGTTTCGACGAGATCAAGCCGGAGCACGTGCTGCCGGCCATCGATGAACTGATCGCCCACGCGAGCACCGTCGTCACCCAGCTCGAGGCGCCGTCGGCCAGCGTGACGTGGGAGAACTTCGTCATCCCGCTCGAAGACGCGACCGAAAAACTGGGCCGCGCCTGGGGCGTGGTCAATCACCTCAACAACGTCGTCGACACGCCGGAACTGCGCGCCGCGTACAACGAGAACCAGCCGAAGGTCACCGAATTCTGGACCGCGCTGGCGCAGAACGAAGCGCTGTTCGCCAAGTACAAGGCGCTGAAAGCGAACCCGGATTACGTCAACCTGTCGGCGGCGCGCAAGAAGATCATCGAAAACGCGCTGCGCGATTTCCGCCTCGGCGGCGCCGAGCTGCCGGAAGAAAAGAAGGCGCGCTTCGCCGACATCCAGGAACAGCACGCCGCCGTGTCGACGCGCTTTTCCGAGAACGTGCTCGACGCCACCAACGACTACAGGCTGGCGATCGACGATGAAGCCGACCTGGCCGGCCTGCCGGACGATGTGAAGCAGGCCGCGCGCGCCGCCGCCGAAAAGGACGGCAAGGCCGGCTTCCAGTTCACGCTGCACTTCCCGTCCTATTTCCCGATCCTGCAATTTGCCGACAAGCGCAGCCTGCGCGAGACGATCTACCGCGCCAGCGCCACCAAGGCGTCGGAAATGGGCAGCGTGTTCAGCGAGCTGGAAAAGTGGGACAACACCGCCAACATCGCGACGCTGCTGAAGCTGCGCGACGAAGAAGCCAAGCTGCTCGACTACCGCAATTTCGCCGAAGTGTCGCTGGTGCCGAAGATGGCGCAGAGCCCCGAACACGTGATCGAATTCCTCGAAGACCTGGCGCGCCGCGCGCGTCCGTATGCGGAAAAAGACCTGGCCGAACTGCGCGCTTTCGCCAAGGCCGAACTGGGCATCGACCAGCTCGAAGCGTGGGACCTGGCCTACGCCTCCGAGAAGCTGCGCGAGCAGCGCTACGCGTTTTCGGCCCAGGAAGTGAAGGAATACTTCCCCGAGCCGAAAGTCGTCGATGGCTTGTTCAAGCTGGTGCAGTCGCTGTTCTCGGTGTCGATCAAGCCGGATAGCGCGCCGGTGTGGCATCCGGACGTGCGCTTTTTCCGCATCGAGCGCGACGGCAAACTGGTGGGCCAGTTCTACCTCGACCTGTACGCGCGCAGCGGCAAAGGCGGCGGCGCCTGGATGGACGACGCCCGCGGCCGGCGCCTGGAAACGGGCGGCTCGCTGCAAACGCCGGTCGCCTACCTGACCTGCAATTTCACGCCGCCGGCGACCGTCGATGGCGTGCTGCAGCCTTCGCTGTTTACGCACGACGAAGTGACCACGCTGTTCCACGAATTCGGCCACGGCCTGCACCACATGCTGACCCAGGTCGACGAGATCGGCGTATCCGGCATATCCGGCGTCGAATGGGATGCGGTGGAATTGCCGTCGCAGTTCATGGAAAACTTCTGCTGGGAGTGGGACGTACTGCAGAACCTGACGGCGCACGTGAAGACGGGCGAGCCGTTGCCGCGCGCGCTGTACGACAAGATGCTGGCGGCGAAGAACTTCCAGTCCGGCATGCAGACGCTGCGCCAGGTCGAATTCTCGCTGGTCGACATGCATTTGCATTATGACTACGATCCGGCCAGCGCCCGCTCGGTGCAGGAACTGATCAACGAGGTGCGCGAGAAATTCTCGGTCATGATGCCGCCCGCATTTAACCGATTCCAACACTCGTTCGGACATATCTTTGCCGGCGGGTATGCTGCCGGTTACTATAGCTACAAGTGGGCTGAAGTATTGTCCGCCGATGCCTACGCCGCTTTCGAGGAAGCGGTGGCGGCCGGCGGCGGCGCCCTGTCCGAAGAAACCGGCAAACGCTTCCAGCAAGAGATCCTTGCGGTCGGCGGCTCGCGCCCGGCGCTCGAGTCGTTCAAGGCCTTCCGCGGCCGCGAACCGAGCATCGACGCCTTGCTACGCCATAGCGGCATGAGCTCCTGATGGGGGCATGCCCTCAGGAGAATGTATGAAACGGCAAGTCAGTTCGACCGTAACGCTGGGCCTGGCACTGCTGCTGTGCTCGGCCGGGGCCAGCGCCCAGATGTTCAAGTGGACCGATGCCAGGGGCGTGGTCCATTTCAGCGACCAGCCGCCGCCAGGCAGCGAGCGCAAGGTCGAGCAGAAGGCGTTTGGCGCCGGCGCCGAGCGCTCGCCGCTGCCGTACGCGCTGGCCGAGGCTGCGCGCAAGAGCCCGGTGGTGCTGTACACGACGCCGGCCTGCTTCGCCTGCGACCAGGGCCGCACGATGCTGACGCAACGCGGTGTTCCATTCGCCGAAAAATCGGTCGTGACGAATGAGGACCAGGCGAAGCTGGCGGAAGCGGGCGGCTCCGGCCGCGTGCCGTTGTTGCTGGTGGGCGCCGACAAGCGGATCGGTTTCGACGCCGGCGCGTGGAACGACGCACTGAACGACGCCGCCTATCCGAAGAAAGCGATGCTGCCGCGCGATTACCAGAATCCGGTAGCGGAATCGGCCGCGCCGGCGCCAGCCACAGTCGAGCGACCGCTGGCTCGCGATGTCGTGCCCGACGCGCCGCCCCGTCCGAAGGCGCCGCCGCCGTCCGACACCCCGCCCGGCTTCCGGTTCTGAGGATGACAATGACGCGCATCGATTTCCACACCAACATTCCCGACAAGCTCAACTACGCTTGCCGGCTGGCGCGCAAGGCCTATGCGGCGGGCGGCAAGCTGGTGCTGCTGACCGAAGACGCGGCCCAGGCCGAGAAGCTCAACGAAGCGCTCTGGACCGTCTCCGAGACCGATTTCCTGCCGCACGTGATGGCCGGCGACCCGCTGGCGGCGCAGACCCCGATCATCGTCACCGCCAGCGACGACGGCGACTTGCCGCATGGCGACATGCTGGTCAACCTGACCCGGCGCACGCCGGCCAACGTCGACCGTTTCAATCGCGTGTTCGAGATCATTTCCACCGATGAAGACGATGCCGCCGCGGGGCGCAAGCGCTACGTCGCCTACAAGCAGCAATCCTATCCCTTGACGCACTTCGTGGCAGGAAAGTGATGACCAATAACGCGGCGTTCGATGCAAGTATCCCGGTATTGACCGAAGTTTTCCAGGATCGACCCGTCGCGGAAGAGCTCAAGGAGGCCGCCGAGGCGCCGGTGCCGGTCGCGGACGACGCAGAACTTGAAGCGCGCGCTGTCGGCGAGTGGACGGGGCCCGAGTGGGACCAGCTGGAACGCCGGCTATCCGAGCGCATCCTTCATCAACTGCAGGGGCGGGTCGACTTCGTGCTCGAACAGCGCCTGCGCGACAGCATGCAGGCGGCGCTGGAAGCGGCCATCGCCGGGCTCACCGACGACATCCGCCGCAGCCTGCAGCAGACCATCGAAACGATCGTCGTGCGCGCCGTCACTCAAGAGCTCGCGCACCTGCAAACGCTGAAAAAATAGCGCTCCCTGTCGCGATTCTGGCGCTCCCAGCNNCGTCCACCCATCAGCAACCCCGCACGTTTACCCCTTTGCGAAGTATGCAATTTGTTGTACCTTTTGCCCTACGCAAAAATTCTGAATTCGGCGTCACGAGCGCTGTTGTTACCATCAATCCATTGGAGAATGCACATGCAGTTCACAACGAAGCTCATTCCAGTTGCCATCGCATTGGCCTTCGCCGGCACCGCTGGCGCGCAAGAAATCGTCAAGATCGGCCATGTCGCCCCCATTTCGGGCGCCAGCGCCCACTTGGGCAAGGACAATGAAAACGGCGCGAAGATGGCGGTCGAAGAGTTGAACGCCAAGGGTTTCATGATCAACGGCAAGAAGGTCACGCTGCAGTTGCTGAACGAAGATGACGCGGCCGATCCGAAGCAAGGCACCGCGGTGGCGCAGAAGCTGGTCGACGCCAAGGTCAACGGCGTGATCGGCCACCTGAATTCGGGCACCACGGTCCCGGCGTCGCGCATCTACAACGATGCCGGCATTCCCCAGATTTCGCCGTCGGCGACCATCCCGACCTACACCAAGCAAGGCTTCAAGGGCGCGTTCCGCGTCGTCGCCAACGACAACAAGCTGGGCGGCACGCTGGGCCGTTACGCCGTCGAGAAGCTGGGCGCCAAGAGCATCGCCGTGATCGACGACCGCACCGCCTATGGCCAGGGTGTGGCGGACGAATTCGTCAAGGGCGCCAAGGCGAAGATGCCGGGCGTGAAGATCGTCGGCAAAGAATTCACCAACGCCAACGCGACCGATTTCACCGCCATCCTCACCTCGATCAAGGCCAAGAAGCCTGACCTGATCTTCTTTGGCGGCATGGATTCGGTTGGCGGCCCGATGCTCAAGCAAATGAAGGCGCTCGGCATCAACGCCAAGTTCATGGGCGGCGACGGCATCTGCACCGAAGCGCTGGCGCGGCTGGCCGGCGACGGCATCGGCGAAGGCAACGTGACGTGCGCCGAAGCGGGTGGCGTGACGGGCGCGCAGGAGAAGGTCATGACGGACTTCGTCACGCGCTACAAGAAGAAGTTCAACACCGACGTCCAGATCTACGCACCGTACGTGTACGACGCGGTGATGACGATGGCGACCGCGATGCAGAATGCCAAGTCGGCCGATCCTGCCAAGTACCTGCCTGAGCTGAAGAAAATCAAGTACCAGGGCGTGACTGGCCTGATTCAATTCGACGCCTTCGGCGACATCAAGGACGGCTCGCTGACCCTGTTTACTTACAAGGGCGGCAAGAAGACCAAGATGGAAGTGGTGCGTTAAACAAGCGGGCTCATCCGCTCCAAAAAAAACCGGGTCAGACCCGGTTTTTTTTCGCCAATTCGCGCGAATCGCCGAACAACAAACGGGTCTGACCCCATTTTGCTTTGGCGGAAGACGTAAAAAAAGCGCGCTGAATTCAGCGCGCTTCTTGTTGGGCCGGCAGAATTATTTCTGCGCCAGGACCCACTTGACCAGGGTGCGCGCTTCGGCGTCGGTGACCTGCGGATTGGCCGGCATCGGGACCGCGCCCCAGGTGCCCGAGCCGCCCTTCATGACCTTGGCGACCAGCTTGTCTTCGGCGTCTTTTTGACCAGCATATTTCGCTGCCACATCCTTGTACGCAGGACCGACCAGCTTGTTGGCGACTGCGTGGCAAGCCATGCAATTTTTCGCTTTTGCCAAATCGGCATTTGCCATCGCACTGGTGGAAGCCAAGGCGGACAACATCATGCATAACATCAGTGAGCGTTTCATCAATTTCTCCAAAAAGGTGACAACTAGAATGCATTCTACCGTGTTTCCAGTGGGCTGAAACAGGGCCGTTGCATTCAATAACGTTTCACGGGTGCGTCCGGTTGACCACAGCATCGGCGCACGCTTGCGATTTTTTGCCCCACGGCACTAGTTTGTTTGTAAGATGCAGGGATGAAAAGGAGTTTCCCATGCCGCTGATTATCATCATTGCACTACTCGTTGGCCTGCGCTATTTCGAAGTCTGGCGTTTCGCCGAACTCTCGTGGTGGTGGATCGCCGGCGCGATGCTCGTTGCGTTCATCTGGTTCGAGTTCATCGAAAAAATGCTCGGGCTCGACAAGAAGAAAGAACACAACGTCGACGAGCAGCGCCGCAAGGACCGCATCAAGCATTCCTTCGACAAGAAGCGCAAATAACACCGGGGTCAGACCTGGGTCTGACCCCGGTCTGCCCCCGGTGTCAAATTACCATTATTAGCCGGTGACGGCGCCCTTGCTGGCCGACGACGCCAGCGCGGCGAACTTGGCCAGCACGCCACGCGTGTAGCGCGGCGCCGGCTGCTTCCACAGCGCGCGCCGGCGGGCGATCTCGTCGTCGGCCACGTTCAACTGGATCAGCTGCTGGTGCGCGTCGATCGTCACCGAATCGCCCTCGTGCACCAGCGCAATCGTGCCTCCCAAGAACGCTTCCGGCGACACGTGTCCCACCACCATGCCCCAAGTGCCGCCCGAGAAGCGCCCGTCGGTGATCAGGCCGACCGATTCGCCCAGCCCCTTGCCGATCAGCGCCGCCGTCGGCGCCAGCATCTCCGGCATGCCCGGTCCGCCCTTCGGCCCCAGGTAGCGCATCACCAGCACGTCGCCCGGCTTGATGGCGTCGGCCAGGATCGCGTCCATCGCCGTGTACTCGTCGTCGAACACGCGCGCCGGCCCGGTGATCACCGGATTCTTCAGGCCGGAAATCTTCGCCACACAGCCTTCCGGCGACAGGTTGCCCTTCAGGACCGCCAGGTGGCCCTGCGCGTACAGCGCCTTGTCGATCGTGCGGATCACGTCCTGCCCCGCCGGCGGCACCGATGGAATTCCTTCCAGTTGTTCGGCGATGGTTTTGCCGGTGATGGTGAGGCAGTCGCCGTGCAGCAGGCCGGCGTCGAGCAGCAGCTTCATCACTTGTGGAATGCCGCCAGCCTTGTGCAGGTCGGTCGCGACATACTGGCCGGACGGCTTCAGGTTGCAGAAGACCGGCACCTTCAGGCGCATGCGCTCGAAGTCGTCGAGCGTCCACTCGACTTCGGCGGCATGCGCGATCGCCAGGTAGTGCAGCACCGCATTGGTCGAGCCGCCGGTGGCCATGATCAGCGCCACTGCGTTCTCGATCGATTTGCGATTGATGATGTCGCGCGGCTTGAGGTCGCGCTTGACCGCCTCGACCAGCACGCGCGCCGACTCGGCCGCCGAACCGACTTTTTCGTCGTCCGGATTGGCCATCGTCGACGAATACGGCAGCGCCATCCCGAGCGCCTCGAACGAGGACGACATGGTGTTGGCGGTGTACATGCCGCCGCACGAGCCGGCCGACGGACAGGCGTTGCGCTCGATGCCGTCGAAGTCTTCCTTCGACATGCGTCCGGCGGTGAATTCGCCCACCGCTTCGAACGCCGACACGATGGTCAGGTCCTTGCCCTTCCACTTGCCCGGCTTGATGGTGCCGCCGTACACGTAGATGCTCGGCACGTTGGTGCGCGCCATCGCGATCATCCCGCCCGGCATGTTCTTGTCGCAGCCGCCGATCACGACGACGCCGTCCATCCACTGGCCGTTGACGGCCGTTTCGATGCAGTCGGCGATCACTTCGCGCGAGATCAGCGAATACTTCATCCCTTCCGTGCCCATCGACATGCCGTCCGAGATGGTCGGCGTGCCGAACACCTGCGGATTGCCGCCCGCTTCCTTGATGGTCGAAATGGCGATGTCGGCCAGCTTCTGCAGGCCCGAGTTGCACGGCGTGATGGTCGAATGGCCGTTGGCGACGCCGATCATCGGCTTGACGAAGTCTTCCGTCTCGTAGCCCATCGCGTAGTACATCGAACGGTTCGGGCTGCGCGAGACGCCTTCGGTGATGTTGCGGGAACGGCGGTTGTAGCGGGGCTGGTCGGCCATGGTGAACTCCTGATAATCGATCCCACGAGGATGCCCTTCCGACCATCCCAAGTCAAATATAGTATGCTCGTGCCTGTGAGTCGTAAAATATATCAATCGTACCGCTAACGCATGAAACACATATTGTGAACCTCGACCTGCGCCAGTTGCGCTATTTCGTCACCGTCGCCGAAGAGCTGCACTTCGGCCGCGCCGCCGCGCGCCTGCACATGACCCAGCCGCCGCTGTCGCAAACCATCCAGGCGCTCGAGGAACTGCTGGGCGCGCCGCTGTTCCTGCGCACGCGCCGCAGCGTCGCCCTCACGCCGGCCGGCGACGCCCTGCTGCCCGAGGCGCGCCGGATGCTGGCGCAGGCGGCCGAACTGCCCGACCTCGTACGCCGCGCCGCCTCCGGCGAGACGGGCCGCATCTCGCTCGCCTTCGTTTCGTCGGCCGACTACAGCGTGCTGCCGCCGTTCCTGCGCAGCTACCGCGCCGCCTTTCCGCAGGTGCAGATCAACTTGCAGGAAGCGACCTCGGACCTGCAGTTCGACGACCTGCTGCACAACCGCATCGACGCCGGCCTCTTGATCCCGCCGCTGCCGGACAAGGCGCGCGCCGAGCTCGACTACATGAAGGTGCTGTCCGAGCCGCTGATCCTGGCCGCCCCGGCCGGCCTCGCCGCGCTGAAAGGCGGCGGCCCGGCCGATGGCGGCCCCGTGTGGCTAAAGGACCTGCCGCCGCTGCCGCTGATCATCTTCCCGCGCCCGATCGCGCCCAGCCTGCACGACGCCATCCTGGCCTGCTTCCGCGCCGCCGGCATCACGCCCGAGATCGGCCAGCAGGCGATCCAGATGCAAACCATCGTCAGCCTCGTGTCGGCCGGCATGGGCCTCGCGCTTGTGCCACAATCCGTGTCCAACCTGATGCGTCCCGGCGTAGAATACCGCTCGCTGCACGACCCGTCGCCGCAAGTGGAGACCGGGCTGGCCTGGCGCCGCGACAACCGCTCGCCGGTGCTGCTGGGATTTTTGGATTTACTAAGGAAAACGACAACATGCTGACTCACCCGATGCCCGACCCCGTGGCGTTTTCTCTCGGCCCCGTGCACGTGCACTGGTACGGCCTGATGTACGTGCTCGCGTTCGCCATGTTCATCGCGCTCGGCCGCGTGCGCGTCAAGCAGCCGCACATCGCCGCGCAAGGCTGGAAGAACGAGGACCTCGACGACATGCTGTTCTACGGCATGCTCGGCGTGATCGTCGGCGGCCGCATGGGCGAGGTGCTGTTCTACACGCCCAAATTCTTCCTCGAAAATCCACTCGAGATCTTCATGGTCTGGCACGGCGGCATGTCGTTCCACGGCGGCTTCATCGGCGTGATCATCGCGATGGCGCTGTGGGCCCGCAAGGCCAAGCGCAACCTGCTCGACGTCTACGATTTCATCGCGCCGCTGGTGCCGCTCGGCTACGCCGCCGGCCGCATGGGCAACTTCATCAACGCCGAATTGCCGGGCCGCGTCGCCGACGCCAGCCTGCCGTGGGCGATGCGCTGGCCCGACACGCACTTCCCGCTGCACCCGGTGCCGGTGTTCCTCGAAGGGTTGCGCCATCCGTCGCCGCTGTACCAGATGCTGGTCGACGGCATCCTGGTGTTCATCATCCTGTGGCTGTNNGGCTGCGCCCGCACGTTCACGGAGTTTTTCCGCGTGCCGGATTGGGAACGGGTCATCGCCGGCATCCCTATCACGTCCGGACAAGCGCTTTCATTGCCGATGATCGTCGGCGCCATCGCGATGCTGGCGTGGGCCTACTCGCGCGAGTCGAAAGCGCCGCTACGCGCCTGACCGGCCCAGCGCGATCCCCTTCCACAGCATGTACAGCGCCAGCGCGTACAGCAGGAAAGCGAAGACGCGGCGCAGGCGCTTGACCGGCCAGCGATGCGCGGTGCGCGCGCCGAGCGGCGCCATCAGCACACTGGCGCTGGCGATCACCGCCAGCGCCGGCAAGTAGACGAAGCCGAGCGAATACGCCGGCAGCTTCGGCTCGCCCCAACCCCAGAAAATATTCGACAAGGTGCCCGCCAGCGCGATCGGAAAACCGAGCGCGGCGCTGGTGGCCACCGCGTTCTGGATCCGCACGTTACACCAGGTCATGAACGGGATCGAGATGAAGCCGCCGCCGGCGCCGACCAGCCCGGCCAGCACGCCGATCACGCCGCCGGCGCCGAACATGCCGCCCTTGCCGGGCAGCTCGCGATGGCCGGCCGGCTTGGTCTCGATCAGCATCTGGGTGGCGGCGACGGCGACGAACACGCCGAAGAACAGCGCCATCACGGTGGTGTTCATCTGCTTGCCGATCCACGGCCCGATCCACGAGCCGGCCAGGATGCCGGGCGACAGCCGGCGCACCACCGGCCACAGCACGGCGCCATGCAGGTGATGCGCGCGCACCGACGAAATCGAGGTAAACAATATAGTCGCCAGGCAGGTCGCGATCGACATGTGGACGATCAGCTCGACCGGGAAATGCAGCGCCGACAGGATCATCGTCATGAACGGCACCAGGATCATGCCGCCGCCGATGCCGAGCAGGCCGGCCGCGAAACCGCCGAAGATGCCCATCGCGCACAAGGCCAGCACCAGCGTCCACGTCATCGCAGTCTTTCGGGTCGGGCGGGCAGCGCCCGGGAGGCTGCATTTTACAGCCTCCCCCAAAATGACGTTGCTGGCCGCTAACTTAATAGCGGGGCGGCTGCGACACCGGATACGGGTTGTAGCCAGGAATGACGTTGCCTTTGGCGTACATGCACTGCTGGTAGGCGATGTCGTAACGGCGCTGCGCGCTCCATGCGGACATCGAACTTTGGTTGACGCCGACGCCAGCGCCGGCCAGCGTGCCGACCGCGGCGCCGGTGCCGGCGCCGTGATGGTCGCCGGCCAGCGCGCCGGCGGCGGCGCCGATCACCGCGCCCGTCACCGTCGAGGCAAGCATCTGGTTGTTCGCGGCATCGCGGCCCGGCCCGATCGAGGCGCCGGCCCAGTTGCGGCACAACTGGTCATCCTGGATGAACACTTCGAACGGCTTGTTCGGCGCGGGCATCGCGGCCACCATCGGCCCCGTCGGCGGCATCGGTGCGCAGGCAGCCAGCAGCAATGCGGCGGCGGCAATCACGCAAGCGGCGCGCATCACGGCACCCGCGGGACGGGTGCCGGCGCAATCGCGTCGGGCGTTGCAGGAACCTGCCGCCATCCACCGGGGCAGAAGTTGACATACGGGTAGTAATTGCGCGACGCCGGGCAGTAATACCAGAACTGCGTCGGCGGCATCGGCACCGCGCCGCCCGGCCCGGTGATGAAGACCTCCGACGGCAGCCACGGACTTGGATACGGATACACTGGCGCCGGATAGTAGTACCACGACGGCCCCACCACCCACCACCAGCCAAGCCGGCCGTCATGCCGCGCATGCGACCAGTGGCCGCCGCGCCACACGCCCCAGTCATGATCGTGGAAGCGCGCGATGTTGCCGTGCCATTGGCGCGCTGGGCCGCCATGCCCGACGTCGTGACCGCGTCCTTGGCCATGGCCGCGCCCTTCGCCGCGCTGCGCCAGCGCCGCCGTCGACAATGCCGTCGCCGCGAGCAGCATCGCCAGCAGCGCGGGAATGCGCAATCGAACTTGCTGTTTCATGGTTCATCGCCTCCAGTTAACCCGCAGCCGATATTCGTCGGGACTGTAATGGATCTCCAGTTCGCCCTTATAGGCGCGCTGGAAGGCATCGCCGATGCCGCGCGCCAGGTTCAGGCCAGTCGTGGTCAGCACCGCCTTCGATCCATCGCGCTCGATGGCGATGATGCGCTGGAGCGGGTGCGCCGCCCTTTCGCGCGCCTCCAGGTTGCGCGCCAGTTCCAGCAGTTCATCCGCGTGCGCCTCGGCGAACTCGCCGTCCATCGTCACCCATGCCGCCGGCATGTCGTCGTGGATCCGGCTGCAGGCGGGACAGCGCATCAGGTGGGCGCCGGCCGGCATCACCAGCCATTGCCAGCGGCCGTCGTGAAACACCGCGCCGCAGTCGCCGCAGCCGGCCGGTTCGACCGGCTTGTGGCGCTGGAAATACGGGCCATGGACCGTGTCGTCCTTGACGTCGAGATGGCCGCCGGGCCGGTAGGTCGAAGGTGGTGGATCGCGTTTCATGGCGCCTCCTGGTTGCCGTCATGGCGGCCCGCCTTGTGCACCAGCACCGGAATCCGGCTGTAGTGCAGCACCTTGACGGTCTGGCTGCCCAGCAAGTGCGCGGCGCCCTTCCAGCCGTGCGAGGCCATGTAGATCAGGTCGCAGCCGGCCTGCTCGGCCGCCTCCAGGATGGCCTGGTACGGCTCATTGGCGGCCAGCTTGCGGCACTCGCACGGCACTTGCAGCGCCTCCGCGCTGCTGGCGACGACCGACAGGTACATGTCGGCGAACTTGTCGAACAGCGCCTGGCGGTGGGCGGCAAACTGCGGGTCGTGATGCAGCCATGCTTCGAGCTGGTCGACGTGGGGCACGGGAACGACGTGGACGGCGACAACGCTGGCGCCGCATTCCCTGGCAAGCGCGAGGCCGCCCTCCACCGCCCGGCGCGATAGCACCGAACCGTCTGTGGGCAACAAGATATGCTTGAACATCGTTCTTCCTGTCGTTGCGGCTCGGCAGATCCTGGGCGGATCGCGATGACACGAAAAACCAGATTAGGCCTGCGCGCGCGCGCAGTCTTTGAGGTAGATCAATGTGGCGGGCCTGCCAACTGCGTGTTCGACGGATCACGTTTTCGCCGACCGTTCGTCCACATTGGACGCAGTTGACCCGCGACCTTGAGGTAGATCAAAGCGAACAACGCGCACATCGCGCGCGCCGACGGTCTAACCTTGACTGGCCACCGGATCGCAAGGAGCATGGCATGAAGGCACTAATCTACAACGGCCCTGGAAAAATCGCGCTGGAAGACCGTCCCAAACCCGCCATCGCGGCGCCCGGCGACGCCATTGTCAAGGTCGCCAGGACGACGATCTGCGGCACCGACCTGCACATCATCAAGGGCGACGTGCCCAGTTGCACGCCCGGGCGCGTGCTGGGCCACGAAGGCGTCGGCACGATCGACCAGGTGGGCGGCGGCGTCAGCGCGTTCAAGACGGGCGACCGGGTGTTGATCTCATGCATCAGCTCGTGCGGCAAGTGCGAATATTGCCGCAAGCTCATGTATTCGCACTGCAGCACCGGCGGCTGGATCCTCGGCAACCGCATCGACGGCACGCAAGCCGAGTTCGTCCGCATCCCGTATGCCGACACGAGCCTCTACCCGATTGCCGCCGGCGCCGACGAAGAGGCGCTGGTGTTGCTGAGCGATATACTGCCGACCGGCTTCGAATGCGGCGTCCTCAACGGCAGGGTGGCTCCGGGCAGCAGTGTCGCCATCGTCGGCGCCGGGCCGATCGGGCTCGCTGCCCTGCTGACGGCGCAGTTCTATGCGCCGGCCGAAGTCATCATGATCGATGTCGACGACCGCCGCCTCGAAGTGGGCAAGCGCTTCGGCGCCACCGCCTGCATCAATAGCGGCGACGGCAAGGCGGCCGAGTCGGTGATGGCGCGTACCGGCGGGCGCGGCGTCGACACCGCGATCGAGGCGGTGGGCATCGCCGCAACGTTCGAATTGTGCGAGCGGATCGTCGCGCCGGGCGGCACCATCGCCAATATAGGCGTGCACGGTAGTAAGGCTGACCTGTACCTGCAGAATTTATGGGACCGCAACATTACGATCACCACGCGGCTGGTCGATACCGTCAGCACGCCAATGCTGCTCAAATCGGTGTATGCCAACAAGATCGACCCGAAACGCCTGGTCACCCACCACTTCAAGTTCGGCGCAATGCTCGACGCCTATGACACTTTCGGCCGCGCCGCGGCATCCGGCGCGCTCAAAGTGATCATCGAGCTCGAGCAGGGTTAGCCCGGTGCACGCCGGTCGCCTGCTCAATGAAGCGCCATTCGGCCGGCTCGACCGGCATGATCGACAGCCGGTTGCCCTTGGCCAGCAGGCGCATCTCTGCCAGTTCGGGCATGGTGCGCAACTGCTTGAGCGACAGCAGCGCCGTCTTGCGCACGGCGCGCACGTCGACGCTGATCCAGCGCGGCTGTTCGGGCGTCGCCTTCGGATCGTAGTAGTGGCTGGCCGGATCGAACTGGCTGGCGTCCGGATAGGCGCCGCTGACGATTTCGACGATGCCGGCGATGCCCGGTTCGGCGCAGCTGGAGTGATAGAACAAGGCCAGGTCGCCGACCTGCATCTGGTCGCGCATGAAATTGCGCGCCTGATAGTTGCGCACGCCGAACCAGGCGACAGTGTGCTTGGGCGCCGCCAGCACGTCGTCGATGCTCACTTCATCGGGTTCGGATTTCATCAGCCAGTAACGCATGCTCATTCTCCATATCACAGCGCACATAAAATGGGGTCCCCGCGTACGCGAGGACGACGGAGCTTCGGATGTAAGCCGTAAGACCGTCGTCCTCGCGCACGCGGGGACCCCATTAT
>CXWL01110849.1_pt1 | contig 16322 bp, 10 predicted proteins | sample 590931 | NCBI WGS metagenome assembly CXWL01 (sample SAMEA3498368, study PRJEB10139) | groundwater metagenome | biome: water well; material: biofilm material | place: Germany | collected 2015-04-27 | reverse complement strand
GGCATGAAGCGCGCGTGTCGGTGGCCGCCGAAACGGCGAACCAATACTACGCGCTGCGCGCCTGCGCCCAACTGCTCGACGCGGCCGAGCAGGACGCCGCGTCGCGCGCCGACACCGCGCGCCTGACCCAGCTGACCACCGACGCCGGCTTCCAGTCGCCGGCGACGGCGGCGCGCTCGCGCGCCAGCGCTGCCGAAGGCAAGGCCCGCGCCACCCAGCAGCGCGCGCTGTGCGACCTCGATGTCAAGGCGCTGGTGACGCTGACCGCGCTGCCCGAGCCGGAAGTGCGCCAGAAGCTGGCCGGCGCCGCCGCCGTAGCGGTCGCGCCGATCGAGATCAGCGCGCTGCCGGCCCAGACGCTGGCCCAGCGTCCCGATGTCTTCAACGCCGAGCGCGAAGTGGCCGCCGCCAGCTCTGACGTCGGCAGCGCCCAGGCCCAGCGCTATCCGCGCCTGTCGCTGCAGGGATCGGTCGGCGCCGCCAACTTCCGCACCGGCGGCGAGAATACCAAGCTCGATACCTGGACCATCGGACCGCTGGCGCTGACCTTGCCGGCGTTCGACGCCGGCCGGCGCAGCGCCAATGTGGATGCGGCCCGGGCGCGCTACGACAATGCCGTGGTGACGTACCGCGCGGTGGCGCGCCAGGCGGTGCGCGAGGTCGAGGAAGCGCTGGTCAACCTGCACAGCGCGGCCGGGCGCAGCGATGACGCGCAGGCCGCGCTGGACGGCTACCGCTACGCGTTCCGCGCCACCGAAGACCTCTACAAGAACGGGCTGACCAGCCTGCTCGAGCTGGAAGACGCGCGGCGCACCCGGCTCGCCGCCGAAAATGCCGTCGTGACCCTGGAGCGCGAACGCAACGCCGCCTGGATCGCGCTGTACCGCGCCGCGGGCGGCGGCTGGAACGCCGCCGCCAACTGATCGAACCGAATCGAACACGGAAAAGAAGAACATGAAAAACCTGCTACTGAATCCCGCCTCCGCCCTCGTCCTCGGCGTGGTCGCCGCGTGCGCCGCCGGCTCGCTGCTGGTCTCGTCCGGATCGGCCGCCGCCGACGACAAGAAGGCCGGCGCAGCCAAGCCCGCGCTGACCGTCACCACGGTCCGGCCTTCGCCTGCGCGGCTGCCGATCAAGCTCACCGCCAACGGCAACGTGACCGCGTGGCAGGAAGCGATCATCGGCAGCGAGACCGGCGGGTTCCGCCTGAACGAGGTGCGGGTCAACGTCGGCGACGTCGTCAAGAAGGGTGAAGTGCTGGCCGTGTTTTCGGCCGACAGCGTGAATGCCGACGTGGCGCAGGCGCGCGCGCGTACCCTGCAATCCTCGGGCGCCCTGAGCGCGCAGCAGATCAGCCAGTACATGACGGCCGAGCAGACCGCCAACGCGCGCATCGCGGCCTCGCAGGCCACGCTGGCGGCGCAGCAGCTGCGCCTGAAGTATACCCAGGTGGTGGCGCCCGACAGCGGCGTGATCTCGGCCCGCACCGCCACCGTCGGCTCGGTGGTCGGCGTCGGCACCGAACTGTTCCGGATGATCCGCCAGGGCCGCCTCGAGTGGCGCGCCGAAGTCACCGCATCGGACCTGAGCCGCCTGAAACCCGGCACCAAGGCGCTGGTAAAGGCCGCCAACGGCTCCGAGCTGACCGGCCGGGTGCGGATGATCGCCCCGACCATCGATCCGCAAACCCGTTCGGCACTGGTGTATGTCGACCTGCCCGCCACCATGGGCCCGAATGCGCCGTTCAAGGCCGGCATGTTCGCCAGCGGCCAGTTCGAACTGGGCACGTCGGACGCGATGACGGTGCCGCAGCAGGCGGTGGTGGTGCGCGACGGCTTCAGCTACGTGTTCCGGCTCAACCCCGACCAGCGCGTCAGCCAGCTCAAGGTGCAGACCGGACGCAGGCTGGCCGACCGGATCGAAGTGACCGGCGGCCTCAGTCCCGATGCACTGGTGGTGGTCAGCGGCGCGGGCTTCCTGAACGACGGCGACCTGGTGCGCAACGTGGCGGCCGCGGCGCCGCCTGCAGTCGCGAGCAAATAAGGACTCGCCATGAATTTTTCCGCCTTATCCATCAAGAACCCGGTCCCGGCGATCATGCTGTTCATCCTGCTGTCGCTGGCGGGAATCCTCGCCTACAAGGCCAACGCGGTCCAGGACTTCCCGGATATCGAGCTGCCGATCGTGACGGTGACGGCCGTCCTCGACGGCGCCGCGCCGGCCCAGCTGGAAACTGAAGTCGCGCGCAAGATCGAGGACTCGGTCGCGACTTTGCAAGGCGTGAAGAACATCTATACCAAGGTGCTCGACGGCGTGGCCAGCGTCACGGTCGAATTCATCCTCGAAAAGGACATCGCGGAAGGCGTGAACGACGTGCGCGATGCTGTGGCGCGGGTGAAGGCCGACCTGCCGGCGGAAATGCGCGACCCCACCGTCACCAAGGCGTCCACCGCCGGACGCGTGGTGATGACCTTCGTCGCCGCCGCCGCCGAGAATCGCGGCGACGCCAGGCTCGATGACCAGGAAGTGAGCTGGTTCGTCGACAACTCGGTGTCCAAGCGCCTGCTCAGCGTGCCGGGCGTGGGTGCGGTCAAGCGGGTCGGCGGCGTGTTCCGCGAAGTGCGGATCGAACTCGACGACGCGCGGATGGCGGCGCTGAAGGTGGCCGCGGTCGACGTATCGCGCCAGCTGCGCAGCGTGCAGCGCGAGGCGCCGGGCGGACGCGGCGACGTCAGCGGCGCCGAGCAATCTGTGCGCACCATCGCCACCGTCAAGACGGCAGGCGAACTGGCGGCGCTGGACATTCCGCTGGCCGGCGGGCGCCGCGTGCGCCTCGACGAGATCGCGAAGGTGAGCGACACGGTGGCCGAGCCGCGCTCGATCGCCGAGCAGGATGGCAGGAAGGTGGTCGGCTTCGAAGTATTCCGCACCAAGGGCGCGAGCGAAATCGCCGTGGCGAAGGGCACCCGCGAGGCGATCGCGGAGCTGCAAAAAGAACACTCGAACATCGTGCTCAAGGAAGTGATCGACAATGCCTTCCCGGTGCAGGAGAACTTCACCGGCTCGATGGAGCTGCTGTATGAAGGCGCCCTGCTGGCGGTGCTGGTGGTGTGGTGGTTCCTGCGCGACTGGCGCGCCACGCTGGTGGCTGCGGCCGCGCTTCCGCTGTCGGTGATTCCCGCCTTCCTTGGCCAGTACCTGTTCGGCTACACGCTCAACACAGTCACGCTGCTGTCGCTTGCGCTGGTGGTCGGCGTGCTGGTCGACGACGCGATCGTCGAGATCGAAAACATCTCGCGCCACCTGCGCATGGGTAAGACGCCGATGCAGGCCTCGCTCGAAGCGGCCGACGAAATCGGCATGGCGGTGATCGCCACCACCTTCGCGCTGGTGGCGGTGTTCCTGCCGACCGCCTTCATGGGCGGCATCCCGGGCAAGTTCTTCAAGCAGTTTGGCTGGACCGCGGTGCTGGCGATCCTCGCTTCGCTGCTGGTGGCGCGCCTGCTGACGCCGATGATGGCGGCCTACATCCTCAAGCCGACCACCCACCGCGAAGAGAAGGATGGCTGGGTGATGCGGCGCTACATGATCGCCATGAAGTGGTGCTTGAAACACCGGCTGGTGACCGCGATCGGCTCGGCGCTGTTTTTCTGCGCCTCGATCGGGCTGGTGTTCCTGCTGCCGACCGGCTTCGTGCCGCCGGCCGACCGCGCCCAGACCCAGATCAACGTCGAACTCCCGCCCGGCTCCACGCTGGCGGAAACGCGGGTGGTGGCCGAGCAGGCGCGCGTGGCGGCGATGCAGGTCAAGGGAATCAAGGGCGTGTTCAGCTCGATCGGCGGCGGCTCCAGCGGCGACGCGTTCGCCCCGGGCGCGGCGGCCGAGGCGCGCCGCGCGATCCTCACGCTCACCACGGTGCACCGCACCGAGCGCAAGGAGTCGCTCGACGCGCTGGAAAACCAGATCCGCGCGAAGCTCGACCAGATCCCGGGCGCGCGCTTCAACGTCGGCCCGCCCGATACCGGCGTCAAGATGCAGCTGGTCCTGCGCAGCGAAGATCCGGTCGCGCTGGGCGCGGCGGCGCAGAAGGTCGAACGCGAACTGCGCACGCTCAAGGGCATCGGCAACGTCAGCTCGAGCGCCTCGCTGGTGCGGCCCGAAATCATCGTGCGGCCCGATTTCGCCAAGGCCGCCGACCTCGGCGTCACCGCGTCGGCGATCGGCGAAACCGTGCGGGTCGCCACCGCCGGCTCAATCTGTCGGAGCGCCAGGTACCGATCCGCGTCAAGCTGCCGGACGCCGTGCGCGCCGACCTGTCGGCCATCGGACGCCTGACGGTACCGGGCAAGAACGGCCCGGTCATGCTGGCCAACGTCGCCGAGATCACGATGGAAAGCGGCCCGGCCCAGATCGACCGGCTGAACCGCAGCCGCAACGTCACGCTGGAAGTGGAACTGTCGGGCCGCTCGCTGGGCGAAGTCAATGCCGAAGCGCGCGCGCTGCCGTCGATGAACAGCCTGCCGGCATCGGTGAAGATCGCCGAACTGGGCGACGCGCAGGAGATGGCGGCGCTGTTCGCCAGCTTCGGTATCGCGATGCTGATCGGGGTGCTGTGCATTTATGGCGTACTGGTCCTGCTGTTCAAGGAGTTCATGCAGCCGGTGACGATCCTGTGCGCGCTGCCGCTGTCGATCGGCGGCGCGTTTGTGGCGCTGCTGCTGACCGGGCGCGCGCTGTCGATGCCGTCAATGATCGGCCTGATCATGCTGATGGGGATCGTGACCAAGAACTCGATCCTGCTGGTCGACTACGCGATCCTCGCGCGCCAGGAGGGCAAGAACCGATTCGATGCGCTGGTCGACGCCTGCCACAAGCGCAGCCGGCCGATCATCATGACCACCATTGCGATGGGCGCCGGCATGATGCCGCTGGCGCTAGGCTGGGGCGCCGATCCGAGCTTCCGCTCGCCGATGGCGATTGCGGTGATCGGCGGCTTGATCACCTCCACCCTGCTGAGCCTATTGGTGGTGCCGGCCGTGTTCACCTACATCGACGACCTCGAACACCTGTTGCGCCGCCTGATGCACCGGATGCGCAAGCAGAAGCCGGTTCCGGCAAAACCGGCAACGGTGCCGGACCTGATGAAATAAGCCTGCCGGTTCAGCGCCCCGCGCCGCCCCAGCCAACGCTGGCGGCGGCGCGGCCCGGGCTCAATTCTGCTCGGGGCGATCGCGGTGGCGCTTGTCTTCCTTCTTGCCTTCATTGCCGCTCCCCTGCTGCGGCGCGGATGCTGGCTGTGCCGCTGGCGGCGGAGGCGGCGCGGCGCGTGCTGCTGCGGGCGCGGGCTGCGGCGCTGGCGCCTCATGCCGCTGTTGCCGCTCAGCCCGGCGCTGCTCCGCCGCTGCTTGCTGCTGCGGCCGTTGCTGTTCGGCCGCTTGCTGTTGCTGCGCCCGTTGTTGCGCCGCTGCTTGCTGCTGCACGCGTTGCTGCTCGGCCGCCTGCTGTTGTTGCGCCCGTTGTTGCGCCGCCGCTTGCTGCACGCGTTGCTGTTCGGCCGCCTGCTGTTGCTGCGCCCGTTGTTGCGCCGCTGCTTGCTGCTGCACCCGCTGCTGCTCGGCTGCTTGCTGCTGCGCGCGTTGCTGTTCGGCCGCGTGCTGCTGCGCCCGTTGCTGCTCCGCTGCCGCATGCTGCTGATCGCGTTGCTGCGCGCGCTGCTGATCCGCAGCCGCCTGCTGCATCCGAAGCTGCTGCGCCGTGGCCTGCTGCTGGTTGCGCTGCTGCTCCGTCACCGCCTGCGCTTGCGCCGCCGCGGCTTGCTGATCCAATCGCGGCTGCGCGGCCGGCGCCGGCTGCCCTGCTTGCTCCGGCCGCATCCGGCCGCGCTGCTGACCTGGCGCGTTCTGCTGGTCGCGCAGCGCGCCGGCCGGCGCCGGCGCGACAACTGGTGTCGGCGCATGGGCCAGCGGTGGCGGCTGCACCCAGTCCCGGCCATGCCCCTGCGGCGGCATCGGCGCCTGCGGCATGCCAGCGGCCGGCGCGACTACTGGTGTGGGCGCATGCGCCAGCGGCGGCGGCATCCGGTCGCGGCCATGCCCCTGCGGCGGCATCGGCATCGGCGCCTGCGGCATCCCGGTCGCCGGCGCATTCGCCACCGGCGCACCAGGAACCTGGCCCGGCGCCTGTGCGTCGTTGCGGTGACCGTTCATGCGCTGATCGCCGCGCTGGCCGAAGCGTCCGTCATTTGGCTGCGGCGCTGCGGGAAGCATCGCCTGCGGCGCTCCCGGCCGCGCTGCCTGCATCGCCTGCGCGGCGCGCACGTCCGGGTTCGCGCCGGCGACCGGCGGCTGCATCGGCACTTCACGCAGTTGCCTGCCGCCGTGCCGGTCTTGCGGCAGCACGCGCGGAGCCGGGCCGGCGATTAGCGGCGCGGCCTGACCAGGAACGTTCGCTTGCGCTGGGGCGCCACGTCGCGCCGGCTGAGGCGCCTGGCGGAACTCCGGCGGCGGCGCATTCTTCGCCAGCACCTGCCGCGCCATCACCGCTTGCGGCGGCTGGTGGCCGGCATTGCCGCGGCCGCGCATGCCGTCACGTTCGGGCGCTACCGGCGCCGTATGGGCGATCGCCGCCCCGGCGAGTGCCGCCACCGGCACCGCCAGTGCTGCCCTCGACACCGGCTGCGCGCGCACGAACGCGGTTGCCGGCACCGCGGTGACTGCACCGCCCACCTGGCGGTTGGCGTAGTAGCGGTCACGGCGATCCTCGCGGCCCACCTCGCTGCGGTTCAGTGTCGTGTTGGTGATGTTGATATTGGTGATGTAGGTCGGGCTCGCACGATAGGATGGGCGATAGACTTCGCGCGGCGCCAGCGGGAACCAGGCCACCGGGCGCTCGCGCTGGGCGTACGCGCCCGAGCCGATGCTGATGAAGGCAACCAGCGCCGGGGCATACACGGGACTGGCCGCGCGCGGTCCCGGCACCCAGCCCCACCCCTCGGGAAAGCGCGCCCAGCGGCCGTAGTGCGACACCGCGAACCCCCACGGCGCATCATCCACCCAGGTCCAGCCCCACGGCTGCACGTACGACCAGTGCCCGTCGCGATACGGCGCCCAGTCGCGGCTGACGTGCGCGGGCATCCAGACGTTGCCGTAGCTTGGCACCGCGCGCCAGCTGCCCTGCTCGTCCAGGTCCTCGTAGCCGATCATGTCGGGCGACACGTAGCGCACCGAGCGCGCCTGTTCGAGGCGGCGGTCGCGCGAGGCCGACCAGCGGTCGAAGTCGTCGTCAAGGCGGGGGCGCGCGTACTGCACATCGCGCAGGTCGGTGCCGGCGAAGCTGTAGGCCTGGCCGCTGCCAAGCCGGTATGCGTTGCCGTCGCCGTAAGCTTCGGCAAGCCCGCGCCGCACTGCAACCATGGTGGCATTGCCGGCCGGGTCGACCTCGATCCGGTAATCGCCCGGCTGGCGGATCGACAGCGCGAGGTTCGGCGTATCGATCTCGAACACGTCGTTCGGCCGCAGCTTGCGCACCCGAACGTTGAGGCGCCCTTGCGACAACTGCAACTGGGTCACCCGGTCATCCATGTTCAGCAGCGTGACCATGGTATTGCCGTCCATGCGCAGCGCGGCGCCGCCGACCTGCAGCTCGTCGCGCGCGCCCGGTTCGACCCACAGCCGGTCACCCGGGATCAGCGGGCGGTTCAGGGAAGCGTATTCCCAATTGTTTTCGCCGGCCGGAGCCAGGCTGACCGGGCCGCTGATGTAGGCCAGCCGCGCGATGCGCGACGGCGGATCGGCCAGCGCGCCGGCGCCGGCGGAAAGGAGCGCGGCGCCAAGGCTGGCGGCTACGATGCGTTGGAAGGGACGGTGGGTATTCATATTGCCTCGCTGAAAAGTTGAAGCGTGCGGCACGGTTGGACCGGCCGGTCGGCGGCGCGTCACCTATCGTGCCGCTGTCTGGAAAAAATTTCTGTACGTCAGCGAACGGATGCGCAATGACGTGCTTTGTCTCCACGTTAACGTTCCAAGGACACGCGCTGCGGACCAGATCTCGTTATAAAATGTAACGCGAGGAACCTTTCCGAACGCCAACTCGGCGCTGGCCGCAAGGCGCCACCAAATCACCACAAGGAACGCCCGATGTCCTCTTCACGCAAGATCTTGTTGGGAGCGTTGATGTGCGCCGCGCTCAGCGCCAACGCCCAGCAGGCTCGCCAAGGGCGCGATGCCGGCGAGCCTGGCCGCTTCGACTACTATGCGGTGGCGCTCAGCTGGTCGCCCGCGTTCTGCGCGACGCACGACGATCCGGACCAGTGCGCAAGCGGGCGCCAGGCCGGCTTCGTCATGCACGGGCTGTGGCCGCAATTTGCAAAGGGGTACCCGCAAGAATGTTCGACCGAACGCCTGCCGCCGCAGGCCAGGGAGAAATACGCGTCACTGTTCCCGTCGCGGAAAATGATCAACCATGAGTGGAGCAAGCACGGCACGTGTTCCGGATTAAATCCGGCGGCCTACTTCGAATTGTCCGCGAAGCTGCGCGGCCAGCTGGCGATTCCCGCGCCTTACCAGCGCCCCGCAGTTCCGGTGCGCACCAGCTACGGCGAGTTCGTGCAGGCGTTCCGCGCGGCCAACCCGCGCATGGAGGACAACGCGGTGCTGCCGTTCTGCGGCGGCGGCGGCAAGTTCCTGCGCGAGATTCACGTGTGCTATGACAAGCGCGGCGCCTCGACCAGCTGTGGGCCGAGCGAAATCAGGCGTTCCGAGAACACCTGCCGCAAACCGACCTTCGTGCTGCAAAGCGTGCACTGAACCGACATTGAAAAGGGACGCAGCGGCGCCATTCGCGCCGCTCCGTCCCAGTTGAAACCTGAGGCCCGTGTGTTACGGGATCAGAACTCTTCCCAGTCGTCGCCGCCAGCGCCGGCTGAAGCCACGCGCTTGTTTGCGGCAGGAATCCTGCTCGGCTGAACGGGCTGCACCGAACGCGGAGTGAAGCTGGCGACCCGCCTGGCAACCGCTGGCGCGGCGGGCGCCGCAACGGCCAAGCTGCTGTCGAGCTTGAACACGCTGACGACCAGCGCCAGCTTGGCGGCCTGGTCCTGCATTGCTTCCGACGCCGCCGAGGCCTCTTCCACCAGCGCTGCATTCTGCTGGGTGACCTGATCCATCTGGGTGATGGCCTGGTTGATCTGGTCGATGCCCGAAGTCTGCTCCTGGCTCGCGGCGGTGATTTCGCCCATGATGTCGGTGACCCGGCGCACGCTTTCGACGATGTCCTGCATGGTGACGCCGGCTTCATTGACCAGCTTGCTGCCCGCCTCGACCCGTTCCACCGAATCGCCGATCAGTCCCTTGATTTCCTTGGCGGCCGCGGCCGACCGCTGCGCCAGGTTGCGCACTTCGCTGGCCACGACGGCGAAGCCGCGTCCCTGTTCGCCGGCGCGGGCGGCTTCGACCGCCGCATTCAGCGCCAGGATATTCGTCTGGAACGCGATGCCATCGATGACGCCGATGATGTCGACAATCTTGGTCGCCGAGTTGTTGATCTGGCCCATGGTCTCCACCACTTGCCCGATCACCGCCCCGCCCTTCGATGCAACGCTCGACGCCGTCTCCGCCAGCGAATTTGCCTGGCGCGCATTGTCCGCATTCTGCTTGACGGTCGAGGTCAGCTCTTCCATCGACGATGCAGTCTCTTCCAGCGAACCGGCCTGCTGCTCGGTACGGCTCGACAGGTCCTGGTTGCCCGCCGCGATCTGGCTCGAGGCGGTGGCGATCATGTCGGTCCCGCTGCGCACTTCGGCGACGATGTCCACCAGGCTATCGTTCATTTTTTGCAGGGCGGTCAGCAGCTGGCCGATTTCATCGTTCGATTCGATGTTGATCTTCTCGGTCAGGTTTCCGGCCGCGACGCTGTTGGCGATGCGCAGCGCTTCGCCGAGCGAGCGCGTGATGCCGCGGATCAGCCATGCGCCGATCGCGATTCCGCACACCAGGCTGAATCCGATCAACCCGATGGCGACCATCTTGGCCGTTTCGAACCGCGCGAGGGCGGCCTCATATTCGGCTTTGCCGACATCGAGTTGCAGCTTGATCAGCGCCTTCATGTTTTCGCGGACGGGCACGTAATTCTGGCCCAGCGGACCGTGCACCAGCGTGACGGCGGCCGGCATGTCCTTGGCGCGGAACGCTGCCAGCACCGGCTTCAGGCCCTGCTCGACAAACTTCTTGCGGCTCTCGGCAAACGTCTGCGCCAGCACTTTTTCCTGCGGCGTCAGCAAGGTGGCCATGTATTGATCCCATTTGGCGGTAATGGCCTGGATTCGCTTTTCGACTTCCTCGATGGTGGCCGGCAGCTGCTCGGGCTGGTCGCTGGCCCCCTTCGACAGGGTATTCTGGTTTTCCTGGATCAGGGTCAGCACTTCGCTCAGTTGACCAACGACGACCAGCCGGTCGTTGTAGACGGTCTTCAATGCATCGTTGGTGGCGCCCAGGTTGCGCAGGCCGACCAGTCCCACAATCAAGGAAACCAGGCATAAAAGGCCGATGACGAAGATAAGCCGCGTTTTGATGGTCAAGTTCTTAAGCATGTTCGAATTCATATTAATTTGCGCTGCGTCGCAAAAAATGGGGGCGGCACCGCGCAGGCGGCAACCATCGCAAGCGAAGCGATATGGAACGGCGGACGGGTCGGAAACCGGAAATTTGGGGAAGCTGTCGGACAGGTGGTCCGCTCAGCAGGCATGGTTCAGTGTCAGCAGGCTCTTGGCTGACGAACACTGATGACGCGATGTCATCTCGATGGGAGGGTGGCCACGCGAAACTACCTACTGCTGTCAAGGATACCTATGATCGGAATTAATCTAAATGTCGAATTGCTAATTATCACGAATAATTTCCTAAACGCAGCTTTTTTGTGGTTTTTTGCTGCATTCATGACCACATTTGCCGGCTGTCGCGCACATCAAAAACGCCAGCATCAGGCTGGCGTTTTCCTCGAGGCGCGAACCGCTCAGACCAGCGGCGGATCGGTCTCGCGCGCGAACGAGCGATGTCCGGCCAGCGCTTCCTTGAACGCGGCAAGCGCTTTCGGCATCGTCTCGCTGTGGGTGCCGACCAAGGCCGGATCGTCCGAGCCGTCCGGCAACTTGGCCGGCACGCCCGCTTCGTGCAGCAGGGCGGCTCCCGCGCCCACCACCATGATCGGCTTGCAGTGACGATACTGCTGGCGCACGAAATCCAGCGCGTTGGCGTCGCGGCTCAAGGCCTTCACGCCGATCTCGCCATCCGGCACCACCACCGCGTCGTACAGTACCGACGGGCCGGCTTCCAGCGTGATCTCGACGTCGAGCGAACCGTTGTCGGAGGTCTTGACCTTGCCGAGCTGGCTGCCCACCAGGCGCGGAACCGCGCCGTCGGCCAGCAGCGACGCATAGATCGCGTGCACGCCGGCGCCGTCGACGCCCGCCGCGACCAGGATCGCAACCTTGCGGGTATGCACCCCGGTTTCGCCCGGACGGCTCAACAGCGACAGGGCCGGCGACGGGTCGTACTCCGGAATCGGCCGCTCGGTCGCCAGCGGAAGCGGCGCCGGCACTTCGATTCCGAGCCCGTGCGCAACGGCGGCGGCCAGCACCGGATTGACGTTGGCCAGCGTCGCCACCACGCGTTCACGCACCGCCGGGGTTTGCACCCGGGTCAGCTCGAAGCGGTAGGCGGCGGCGATGTGGGCCTGCTCGTGCGGCGTCTGGCTGTTCCAGAACAGCCGGGCCTGCGAGTAGTGGTCGGCGAACAGCTCCGGCTTGCCGCGCACCTTGTCTTCGGCGACAGGTTCCGGGAAACTGGTAAAGCCCTGCATGCCGGCCTGGAACGGGCAACCGCCGCCAAGCGAGTTCGGCTCGTAATTCACGCGGCCGCGATGGATCGCCTGGCGGTGCATGCCGTCGCGCTGGTTGTTCTGCACCTGCGCCACCGGCGAGTTGATCGGAATCTCGTGGAAGTTCGGCCCGCCGAGACGGCTGATCTGCGTGTCCACGTAGGAATGGATGCGTCCCTGCAGCAGCGGATCGTTACTGAAATCGATGCCCGGCACGATGTGCGCGGTGCAGAACGCCACCTGCTCGGTCTCGGCAAAGAAGTTGTCCGGGTTGCGGTTCAATACCAATTTGCCCACCGGGATCAGAGGCACCATTTCCTCGGGGATGATCTTGGTCGCGTCGAGCACATCGAACTCGAACGCGGCCGCCTGCTCCTCCGTGAAGATTTGCAGCTGCAGCTCCCATTCGGGGAAATTGCCGGACTCGATCGCTTCCCACAGGTCGCGGCGGTGGAAGTCAGGGTCGGCGCCGACGATCTTGGCGGCCTCGTCCCACACCAGCGAGTGGGTGCCCTGCACCGGGCTCCAGTGGAATTTGCAGAAGCGCGACTCGCCCGCCGCATTGATCAGGCGGAAGGTGTGCACGCCGAAGCCTTGCATGGTGCGATAGCTGCGCGGGATCGCGCGGTCCGACATCAGCCACATCAGCATGTGGGTCGATTCCGGCATCAGCGAGACGAAATCCCAGAACGTGTCGTGCGCGCTGGACGCCTGCGGCATCTGGTGGTGCGGCTCCGGCTTGACCGAGTGCACCAGGTCGGGAAACTTCATCGCATCCTGGATGAAGAACACCGGCATGTTGTTGCCGACCAGGTCCCAGTTGCCTTCGTCGGTATAAAACTTGACCGCAAAACCGCGCACGTCGCGCACCGTATCGGAAGAGCCGCGCTCGCCCGCCACGGTGGAGAACCGCACGAACACCGGCGTGCGTTTGCCGGCCTGCGCGAAGGGCGCAGCCTTGGTGATGTCGCCCAGTTCCTTGTATGCCTCGAAATAACCGTGCGCCGCCGAGCCGCGCGCATGCACCACCCGCTCGGGGATACGCTCGTGGTCGAAGTGCGTGATCTTTTCGCGCAGGATGAAGTCTTCCAGCGCAGTCGGGCCGCGCAGGCCGATCTTTAGGGAATTCTGGTTGTCCGCGATGGGCACGCCCTGGTTGGTGGTCAGGCGCTGCCCGGTCCCGTCCACCCGCACCCGGTCGAGCGGCCCGACGGTCGGATTTTCGCCAACCGGCGGCACCCCCTCGCCGAGCTTGGGCGAGCCGATCGTTTCGGTGCTGGTGCTGCCGGTGGCGGCGGGCGTCGAAGGTTCATGCGTCGCACCCGGTTGTGGCGTGTAGGCAGCAGCACCATGTTCGCCAGGCTTGTTGGGATTGAACGGCAGCTCCGCAGCAAGCTGCTGGCTGGCGACTGTTTTGTGAAGCAGCTGCTCCGCCACGGCGTTCTTGCTGCCGAGACTGGTCGGAGGCTGCGCGCCTGACGGACCGGACACGGTACTCAGGATCGATCCTGCGCCGTCGACTGACGGGCCGTTTTTCTTACGTGTGACCATGTAACACCTCGCACGAATTTCAAGTCTTAACGAATACCCACCATCAGTGGGCGAACAGTGCGATCAAGATGATGATCGGGATGGGGATGCCAAGCATCCACAGAAGGATCGAGCGCATATATCTCTCCAAAAAATAGTGAGGGGTTAGCGGGTGCGGGCGGCAAGCGGTGCAGCGACGTCGTCCCGCAACCTGCCGCCGAAAGTAGCCGCCAGGCTCGCGACAAACGCGCCGAGCAGCATGGCAACGGTCATCCAGATGGCGGCGCCGGCAGTCGCCTTGCGCGCGGTATCAGCCGCTTCCCTGGCTTTTGCCTTAGTGTTCGCCACGGTGGTGCTGACCTTGGTGTAGACCGCGTCGACGCGTTTTTCGGCGTCGGGCTGCGGCAGGCCGGTGCGCGCGGCGACCACCTGGGCCAGGTAAGTGCGTTCTTCGGCCGACAGGCTGCCTGCCTGCACGCTGTTGGCGAAAATGCGGACCACTTCCGAACGCACATTGGCGGCGTCGGCCGGCGCCTTGTCGGAACGCAGCAGCATGTCGGAGAAATAGTCGACCGGATTGAGGCCGCTGTCAGCGGCTTCCTTGGCAGCGCCCGCCGCGGCGCCTGCGCCGGCGACCGCGGTAGCCTTCGCCACACCGGCGCCGGCATCGATCGCACCGCTCATTGCGGCGCGCACGGCGCCGCCGACCAGCGCCGCGGTCAGCAGCGTTGCGACCGCCCAGGCCAGCAGGCCGTGCGCGGTGTCGCGGAAATACACTTCATCGGCATGGACGCTGACCCACTTGGTGCGCAGCCGGCCCGCCATGTAGCCACCCACCGCCGATGCGGCGAGCTGGGTGAACGAAATCCACAGAATGGTCGAGACGCCGATTGCCGCAGCGCTGTTGTAGGACCAAGGCGAAATCGAAGCAAGGCCGAGGCCCGAACCGAGAATAAACAGTAGCAGCGAAAGCGCCGCCCCGGCGGCCGCCCCCGCGAAAATTGCGCCCCATGACACGCCTGAACGTTGCGTCTCGACGGCATCGGCGCCGGCGCCGCGGGCGTACATCTCCGAACTCACGGATTGAGCTTGCATGATCTCTCCTATAGATTTTTTTTGTTTGTATTTTTTAGTGCGCGCGAGCGCTCCCGGTCGGTCGTTAGCCGACCGGAATCACGACCAGTGCAACCGGCAAATGCTTAATGCCGGCGGCCCAGGATTTTCGACAGGATGAAGCCCACGCCGACTGCGACCAGGATCGAGGTCGCTGGGCTGGTGCGAACATAATCGCGGCCAGTGTCGGCAAAGTGGCGGGCTGCGTCGGCCAGCTGGCGGGATTTCTCATCCATGGTCTTGCTTGCGCCGGCCAGCGCGCCGGAAACCTTGTCCACGCCGGCATGCGCCGTTCTGGCCAGGCGATCCACTACAGGCTGGGCCGCTTCGGCAGCCTTGTCGATCGTCTTGTGCATGTCGGACGCGCTGGTGGACATGTCTTTCGACAGGTCCCTGGCCATGTCCGTGGCCTTGTCGATGACGCTGCCGCTGCCGGTGGCGCCGCTGTTACCGCTGTTGCCTGGGCCGCGGTTCATGCCCATGTCCTTACCCATGCTGCTGCCCGCACCCTCGCGGCCAACGTCGCGTGCGCTACCGTCATTCGTTTTTTGATTATCCATGATGAATTCCTTGTAAAATTTTTAACCTGCACGGCGTGAAGCGACCTTCGACTGTTACTACTTTCATTCTTCCCCGATTCCGCCTTAATCCAAACGAGGGCACGAAACTGAGCTGCGCTACATCAAGGGACCCATCGAAGTCGTGTACCAGATCAACTTATTTCGCTACCGACCTCAATACACCGCAATGGTTCCTTCAACTAGTGGCAACCAATTCGTATTTCGCCATCCCGCTTGTACGCGCTGAGCGTACTCAAACGATCGCAAAACAAGTTCTTTGCATCGAACACAAAAAATATAGGAATTGCAATGTCGCTACTGTGCGGTGCATAACAGAGACGGGAATGGATGAAAGATCTAAATTCCCATTGGAAATCAGCTATGCGTTGCGGATGCAAGCCGGGCTTGCCGGCCGTGCTGGAATACCTATTGCCCAGTAGACATGAGCCTGTTGATTGCATAAACTGCAATCTGTTTGCACATGCTGTTTCAGGGGGGAACTTGGAGATCGAAGGACCGCGCCAGTATCAAATCGAGCCTTTGCCCAAGGCCGAATTCACCGATTTCATTGCCTACCTGAACGATCACCTGTCGGACAACGGCAGTCCCGCGACCGGATATTTTCAGCCGTTACCGCGCAGCCGCTCGGCTTTCCCAGCCGACCGCGAGGCGGCCTTCCGCAACGGTTTCGATGCGACGATTGGAGAAAAGGGCTGGCGCAGAACCTGGGTCGCGCGCTCGGCGGACCAGCGGATCGTCGGCCATGTCGACCTCAGGGGCCATCCCGACAGTTTCACGGAGCATCGCTGCCTGCTGGGCATGGGCGTGGGCCGGCGCCATCGACGGGCCGGCCTCGGCGCCGCGTTGGTGGAGCATGCGCGGCACTGGGCGACGACGGTGGCCCAGCTAGACTGGATCGATTTGCAGGTGATCAGCGAGAACCGGGCGGCGCTGGCGCTGTATCAGCGCGCGGGATTCGTCACGGCCGGCGAGATGACGGACATGTTCAGGATCGATGAGAAATCCTTTTCATACACGACGATGAGCATGCAGCTCAAGCCGCGATAAGCCCAAAGAATCCGCCTTACGGACATTTTGCGCCTGCATTTCGTTCCACAATAGGACTTTTGCCTCTTCCAATGCGGAGAATGCTACGGTCGGCTGCCCTGTGCGCGCTTTGGAGGCATCGGCATAGGGGCGGTCAGGTTACCTGACCGGCCCCTGCCACACCACACCGGCATGCGGGTC
>CXWL01000541.1_pt1 | contig 16327 bp, 14 predicted proteins | sample 590931 | NCBI WGS metagenome assembly CXWL01 (sample SAMEA3498368, study PRJEB10139) | groundwater metagenome | biome: water well; material: biofilm material | place: Germany | collected 2015-04-27 | reverse complement strand
GGCCGAGTGGCCATCGCTCCGACCACGCAGATCATCGATGTCGAGGTCCGTCCCATTCAATACTCGGAGCACTTCGATATTATTTCTTCCGAGAACGCGCCCGTGTCGTTCGATGCGTTCCTCATCGCCAACGTGATCGAGGGGCGCTCGCCTGAACTGATCAGCAAATATGGCCCGAACTGGTATGCCAATAACGCCAAGGAAGCGTTCCGCACGTTCGTCCGCGAAGAGGTGCAGAAATACCCCCTCTTTCAATTGACGACCGACCCGACCACGAGGCAGAAACTGCAAGATGCCATTGCGAAAGAAGTTCAAACCAAATTGATCGAGAAACAGGGCATCCCGGTGCGGCTGAACCGTGTGGTCGTCGGGAGTATCCTGCCTCCGAAGGGCGTTGTGGAGCAGACGACGCAGACCATCATCCAAGAGCAGCGCAAGATCACGATGGTGGAGTTCCAGAAAGCGGAAGAGTCTCGTGAGAAAGCGGAGCGGCAGCGAGGCATCGCCGACCGGGCGTACCGTGAATCGCTGGGATTGACGGCCGTAGAGTTCGTCGATTTGCGCCGNNTTGTGGTGAGGGCTCGGGCGGGCAAGTCACCTGGTTTGCCTGCCCGCGCTCTTCTCCTCCCAGTATGAATTCAAGATAACGTTCTGGACATTGTATGAATGGATTGCTGCACGACGTGGCTGGGTCCGAAGACGTTTCCGCCGGAACCTGTGGACTTGGCGTATGTGCGGTACTGCTTGGTTTGCGGACGAAGAGTCTTATGGGATCTCGGAGAGGGCCAGCGCAGACCCTCGGATCTGAACCGTCGGCAGTCCACGTACAGAACTGGCAGCCTCAATGAGCAGCGCCCGTTCTTCGTCCGTGAGACGATGAAGGTCCCCTCCCTCAAAGTACACCAGGGCCTTTAAGCTTTCGCTGGGCTGAAAGGCAGCCCCATACAAAGCGCGAGCACCGGCAAGCCCCTGAGAAAGATTGACTCCAGCGCGGATCATCGCGGCAATGTCTTGATAGTCTTTGGCCTCGATCCGTTGCAAGATCACTTTCAACTTGGTGGCCATCAAATCATCGAGCGCCGCAACCTGTAGCATCCCATCAGCCGTCAACTCCGGCTCACCCACCCGCCCAAACGACAGCGTGCCAAAGAAAGAGACCTTCACCTGTTGATCATTCGGGGTACTCGGAAGGGCGAGGGCCGTCAGGGTATCGGGCGTGTCTTGAAGGACTGTGGCTCGATGAAGAAACGGAAAGGCCGCAGACAGTGCGGCTCGATTCAACGGCTGGTCCGTGAAGAAATCAAAATCGACCGAAGCACGGTGCCCGAGCCGCAACGCAATCGCCGTCCCGCCGTAGAGCACAAATCCCATTCGCGGTGCAGGACGAAGCGCAGGCCACAACAGTCGCTGCGCAGCCGGTAAGATCTCCAGGCGGGGCGTGAAGGTGCGGATCATGCGAATGTCCGTGTGGGCATGGCGGGCACATGGCCCGGCGCAGCCAGCCCCAGGCGATAGTGCCAGTAGGCCCATGAGCGGGGTGTGAACTGACCGATTTCGGCATGCGCTAACACGGTACGGAGATAGTCGTCTCCTGCCAAGGTGGCCAGCGCCTGCACATCCTCGTAATCGCCGATATTCATCACCTGGGCCACGACGCGTTCTGGCATGGTGACCGCAACATCCGGTGTCGTCCACCAGATGTATTTGCGCGCAAAGCGCGTGAGGGCTGTGGGATTAAGTGACGTCATAGGAAAAGCGTGAACGCTAGGCGATGATCGTGGACAAATCTTACGCCAGAACCACGCGATTGCCAACAAGGTTGTGCATGGGCGAGAGTGAGCATTTAAGGTCCTAGGGCAACAGTTGATTGAAGGCATGGGTAGAGCTATGCAATTCAAGACTTTCCGGGGCCGATCGTTGAGCAGGGCCTGCACCGACTTAATCGTTGTTCTCGATAGCTGGTTGAACCCTGTGCCTCGTGACAACTTTTTCACAGACGTTCCCGTCGTATTGTCCTCGCAGGTCGTTTTCCTCCAAGCCACCACAGAGGCCTTCTCGATAGGCGTCCCCGCCATTTGGCAGAGGCCCTGCGCCGTACGTCATGAGTGATCAGCTCTTAAGAATCCGCCCCTTGCCCCTTACGTTTCACCTGTCACGTCTCACGTCCCCTGAAAGGCGGGGTGATTTCCCACGAGGAAAGGGGTATTCTTCCGCGCAATCGCAGGGATGGATTTTCGCTTGCACGTGGTGAAAGAAAAAGGTGCCAGGAACCATTGTTTCGGGACGCGGCATAAATTGAGAGGCCTGTATGGGGGGCGGAGATAAAGGGGGCGGGAATCATTTCTCACTGTGATTGAACTCTCATGTGCCAAACAATGGCTCCCGACCCCTTTTCTTGCTCTCAATCCAGTTTTGAAAAGCATACGCCGAACAATTTTGCCGCGCTGGCCGCGAGTTTCACCGAGTACAAAACCTGACCATGATGACCTTTCGCAACCATCGCCTGCGTGACTTCGCCGTGCCGATGGGCACCAATTGGCTGCTCAACGACCTGGCCGAAGCCAAGGGCAAGCAGGAGCTGTACACCCGCCAATCCCCGCAAGTGCTCAAAGCCCTTCGCGAAATGGCGCTGGTCCAAAGCGTCGAGTCGTCCAATCGTATCGAAGGCGTTACGGTCGATCGAGACCGCTTGCGTCCGCTCGTGCTCGGCAACGCCCGTCCCAAAGACCGGTCTGAGCAAGACATCATGGGGTATCGCCGGGCGTTGAACCTCATCCACACGGAAGCCGAAACCTTGTCCATTACTCCCGACCTCCTGCGCCGTCTGCATCGGCTCTGTCAGGAGGGCAGCGGCGATGCGGGCCAGTTCAAGAAGCTGGATAACGAAGTCATCGAACTGCGACCAGGCGCTGCACCCATCGTCTGGTTCACATGTGTATCCGCCAAGGCCACTCCCGCCGCAGTGGACGAACTTTGCCTCGTCTATCGTCACGCCATCGACCAGGACCACATCCCGCCCCTCGTGGCCATCGGCGCACTTGTGCTGGATTTTCTCTGTATTCACCCGTTTCGAGACGGCAACGGCCGCGTCTCTCGCCTGCTCACGCTGTTGGCGCTCTACCAGCAGGGCTACGAAGTGGGCCGGTACATCAGCTTGGAGCGGCTCATCGAAGAGGCGAAAGAAGACTACTACCACGTCCTGCAGCAAAGCTCCCAACACTGGCACGAGGGCAAACATGAATTGCTCCCTTGGCTCAACCATTTTCTCGCCATCGCCCGCCGAGCCTATGGCGAATTCGAGCAGCGCGCCGGTCAGGTCAAGGCTCCGCGTGGGGCGAAGGCAGGGCTGGTGCTTGCGGCCATTCGTGAGCAATCCGGCGAGTTCCGCCTCACCGACATCGAACAGGCTTGTCCCGGCGTGGGCCGGGAATGGATTCGCTCCCTGCTCACCGATTTGAAAGCGGCAGGCGACGCGACCTGCCAGGGCAAAGGCCCGGCAGCGCGGTGGCGGTATCGGGGGAGTAAGGGGAGTAACTCATGAGTAAGGGTAGTAAAGAGGGTAGTAACTAGATTCGGTTATGAAGTAGGGAATACGTGCATGGCCAGAACACACGACGGCACAGTCGGGATTGTGGAAACCAAGGGACGCAAGGAATTGCATCTGCCGCAAAAACTGGCACGGCTGAAGCAGTATGGTGCCGACACAACCGCCGCCGAGGAGGACGGTCGGCGGTATGATTTCGTCCTCGTCGACCAAACCGGTTTTGAAACGCACCAGCCGAATAATTTCGCCGCGCTGGCTGCGAGTTTCAGGCATGACAAAGGATGCGCATGATGAGCAACACCGACCATAGGCGTCCCCGCCATGTCACATCGCCCTTGCGCCGTACGGCATCAGTGATCAGCTCTTAAGAATCCGCCCCTTGCCCAGTGCCCCTTACCTTTCCCTGTAAGGCAGGGTGCTTTCCCGCGAGGAAAGGGGTATTCTTCCGCGAAATCGCAGGGGGGAGTTTTGCTTGCACGTGGAGAGGCTGAGCACGATCAATGGCGCCTAAAGGAAAGACAGCATCGAAGACAGAGACCGGCGCCAATCTCGGGTTCGAAGCCAAGCTGTGGCAGATGGCTGACGGCCTCCGCAACAATATGGATGCGGCGGAGTACAAGCACGTCGTCCTCGGGCTGATCTTCCTGAAGTACATCTCCGACGCCTTCGAGTCGAAGCACGCCGAGCTCGAAACGCAGCGCAAGAAAGGCGCTGACCCTGAAGATCCCGACGAATACAAAGCCGCCAACATCTTCTGGGTGCCGAAAGAGGCGCGCTGGCCCTATCTCAAAGCGAACGCCCCGCAGCCGACCATTGGCACGCTGGTCGACGATGCGATGGCCGCGATCGAGCGCGACAACCCATCCCTCAAGACCGTGTTGCCAAAAGACTTCGGGCGAGTAGGCCTCGACAAGATCCGACTTGGACAGATCATTAATTTGGTTAGCGATATCGCCCTGGGCCATACCGCCGACCGCGCCAAGGACACCTTGGGCCGCGTCTATGAATATTTTCTCTCCCGCTTCGCCAGCGCCGAAGGCAAGAGCGGCGGCCAATTTTACACGCCCTCCAGCGTGGTGCGCGTGCTGGTCGAGATGCTCGCGCCCTACAAGGGCCGCGTCTACGACCCCTGCTGCGGCTCAGGTGGCATGTTCGTCAGCAGCGAGAAGTTCATCGAAGCTCACAGTGGCAAGCTCGGCGACATCTCCATCTACGGCCAGGAGTCCAACTACACCACCTGGCGACTGGCTAAGATGAACCTTGCCATCCGCGGCATCGACGCGCAGATCGGCCACGGTGATACCTTCCACAATGATGCGCATCCTGATTTGAAGGCCGACTACGTGCTGGCCAACCCGCCCTTCAACGACAGCGACTGGCGCGGCGAGCTACTCAAGGAAGACAAGCGCTGGGTCTACGGCGTACCGCCCGCAGGCAATGCCAACTACGCCTGGGTGCAACACTTCATCCACCACCTCGCGCCTACCGGGCTCGCGGGCTTCGTGCTAGCTAACGGCTCGATGTCGTCCAACCAGTCGGGCGAGGGCGAGATCCGCAAGGCCATCGTCGAGGCCGACCTTGTGGATTGCATGGTGGCGCTGCCCGGTCAATTGTTCTACTCAACACAGATCCCGGTGTGCCTCTGGTTCCTCGCACGCAACAAAAAGAACCTGCCTGCGCCGGGCGCAGCGCGGCAGGCAGGCGGACGGTTCCGCGACCGTCGCGGCGAGACGCTCTTCATCGATGCACGCAAGATGGGAACCTTAGTGGACCGTACGCATCGGGAGCTGACCGACGACGACCTCGCGAAAATCTCAGGCACTTATCATGCGTGGCGTGGCGACCGGCCTGCGCCAGAGCTTCGGCAGGCAGGCAAAGGCGCGGGCAAGTATGCCGATGTGCCTGGCTTCTGCAAGGCCACAAAACTCGATGATATCCGCAAGCACGGCCACGTGCTCACGCCAGGACGTTACGTTGGCGCGGAAGCGGCTAAGGAGGACGGTGAGCCGTTCGATGAAAAAATGAAGCGGCTCGCCGCGACTCTACGCGAGCAGCAAACCACAGCCACGAAGCTCGACATCGCCATCGCCGCCAACCTGAAGGAGCTAGGGTATGGCGGGTAAGAAAACACGTGCCGTCATCAAATTGAGTCCCACACCAGAGCGCCAGCAGCGTGGCCGCGTCGATCGCAGCGTCATGTTCCCTGTGCCGTCACCAGCCAGCGACGTGCCCGCGGACTATGCTTCTTGGCTCGCGGGCCTCAAGGCGCGCATTCGTCAAGAACGCCTGCGCGTGGTGCTCGCCAGCAATGCCGTCATGGTATTGCTGTACTGGGACATCGGGCGCAGCATATTGGACAAACAGGCTGACCAAGGCTGGGGCAGCCGCGTCATTGACCGCCTTGCTGGCGATCTGCGCGAGGTCTTCCCAGAGATGAAGGGGTTTTCGCCACGAAATCTCAAATATATGCGTGCCTTTGCGACAACCTGGCCTGACCGGCGGATTGTGCAAGCGTCGCTTGCACAATTGACCTGGTACCACCACATCGCGCTGATGGAGAAACTCGACAATCCGGAGTCGAGGCTCTGGTACGCCGCCAAGACGTTGGAACATGGGTGGTCACGCAACATCCTCGCATTGCAGATCGAATCCCATGCCCACCGTCGGCAAGGCAAGGCTCAGACAAATTTTCCAGCCACGTTACCGCCAACCGATTCCGATATGGCGGTGCAAGTCTTCAAAGACCCCTATCTGTTCGACTTCTTGGGCACTGATGCGCCGCGTCGAGAAGCCGAACTGGAACAGGGTCTCGTGGCGCATATTCAGAAGTTCCTCCTTGAACTCGGCCAAGGCTTTGCCTTCGTCGGGCGGCAGGTGCATCTGGAGATCGGTGACGATGACTTCTATCTCGACCTACTCTTCTATCACCTCAAGCTGCGTCGCTACGTGGTGATCGAACTCAAAGCCCGCAAGTTCCAGCCTGGCGATGGCGCGCAACTAGGCATGTATATGACGGCGGTGGACCGGTTGCTCTGCCACCCCGACGACAAACCGACGTTGGGTCTGTTGCTGGTGCGCGAGAAAAACCGCGTGCTGGTCGAGTATGCCCTCGGCGGAAACACCAAGCCGATCAGCGTGGCCGAATGGGACACCCGGCTCACCCATGCTCTGCCCGAAGAGCTCCAGGCCAGTTTGCCGACCATCGAGCAGATCGAGACAGAACTGAGTCGCAAGGAGAAGGAACGATGAAGCGGCATAGCACAATGCTGCACGCACAGCAGGCCGAAGCTACGAAACTGGACGCCGACACCTACCTGCGCCAAGCGCAGCGCGGCAGGCAGGTCTCCGCCAACCTGCTGGCCCGCCGAAGCGCCAGCGAAGGCGGGAAGGAGCTTGGCTATGGCGGGTGATCGTTTGGAGCGCACCACGTTTGCCAAGCTGATCTCCGACGGCGCGCTTGAGATTGGGGACGGGTATCGAGCCAAGAACGAAGAACTCGGAGGTGATGGGCTGGTTTTTCTTCGAGCCGGGCATGTGACAGACACGCACATCGACTTCGACGGAGTGGAGCGCTTCCACGCGGAGCTCGAGCCGCGTGTCCGCTCTAAGCTCGCGAAGCCTGGCGACGCTGTAATCACAACCAAGGGCAACAGTACAGGTCGAACTACCTTTGTTTCATCTTCGATGCCACCCTTCGTTTACTCACCGCACCTAAGCTACTGGCGCAGCCTCGATCCCAATCGCATTGAAGGCGGATTCTTGCGCTATTGGTGCAGGGGCTCTGAGTTCACAACGCAGCTTGCGGGCATGAAGGCATCTACTGACATGGCGCCCTATCTAAGTCTCGTCGATCAGAAACGCTTGGAGATCACGCTTCCGCCAGTCCGCGAGCAACGCGCCATCGGCCACATCCTTGGCTCACTGGACGACAAGATTGAACTGAACCGGCGGATGAACGAGACGCTGGAGTCGATGGCGCGGGCGCTCTTCAAGTCCTGGTTCGTGGACTTCCTGCCTGTGCGTGCCAACATGGAAGCTCGAAATAGGAAGGCCCGCACGCAGACAGGCGACCCAGTTCGCGCCAAAGCCGAAGGCCGCGACCCCGGCCTACCCAAGACCCTCGCCGATCTGTTCCCGGATTCCTTCGAGGATTCGGAGTTGGGAGAGATTCCGATAGGATGGAAGATTGGCAGTATCTACACAGCTGCTGAAGTCATCTATGGAGCGCCATTTTCGTCAACCAAATTCAACTCCGATGGGGTCGGCAAGCCGCTGATTCGCATCCGTGACCTCGTCGATGAAAGCCCGGGAGTGTTTACCGTGGAGGAACACCCCAAAGGTTATTTGGTGAAGCCTGGTGACATCGTCGTCGGCATGGATGGGGAATTCCGTTCCTACCTCTGGGGAGGAGTCGACAGTTGGCTCAATCAACGCGTTTGTGTTTTCAAACCAAGAATCGGTTTCTCCTCGTCATTTGTCCTTCACAGCATCGTCGGGCTGTTGGCCGGAGTTGAAGCCACGGAAACGGCTACGACCGTGATTCATCTTGGGAAGAACGACATCGACCGTTTTAAGATTGTTGTGCCTGCTGAGCCGATCCTGACTGCCTTTGGTCAATTGGCAGAACCGTTGTTCCATCGTATCGTTGTCAGCAAACAAGAATCCCGCACCCTCGTCTCCCTGCGCGACACGCTGCTACCTAAGCTCATCTCCGGTGAATTGCGGGTGAAGGACGCCGAACGGATTGTGGGGCTCGTCTGATGGATCACCTTCGGCAACTTGGGAACAGCATTTCGATTCCGATCCCGGCGGACGAGAACGCATTCACAGGCCGCGAGTGCCCGCAGCCGGACTGTGAAGGGTACTTCAAGATTGAACTTGGTACTGGTCTCAAGGGAGAAGGGCTCCCGTGTCACTGCCCGTATTGTGGGCACACCGCTGGGCATGATCAGTTCTGGACCAAGGAGCAGATCGAATATGCCAAGTCGGTCGCGATGCGGAAGATCACAGACGCGATCCACAAGGACTTCAAGAAGCTGGAGTTCGACCATAAGCCGAAAGGCGCGTTCGGTATAGGCATCTCGATGAAGGTCAAACCGGGTCGGTCGACGCCTATTCACCACTACAGGGAGAAGAAGCTCGAAACCGAGATCGTCTGTGATAGCTGCACACTTCGATACTCTGTCTATGGCGTCTTCGCATTTTGCCCAGACTGCGGCCAGCACAATTCACTTCAAATTCTCGACAAGAATCTGGAGTTGGTGCTCAAGATGCTCGGCATGGCCTCGACCGTCGAGGCTGAACTAGCTGGACGATTGGTCGAGAATGCTCTCGAAGACTGCATATCGGCATTTGACGGGTTCGGACGCGAGATCTTGCGCATTCATGCTAAGAAATCTTCTGACCCAGCGAAGGCAGAGAAAGTATCTTTCCAGAATCTGGATAGTGCAAACCAGAATGTGTTTGGTCTTTTCAGTTTCGAACTTAAGGCCGGGCTTTCCTCTGGTGAATGGAATACGGCTATTCGAGGCTTTCAAAAACGCCACCTTCTGTCCCACAAGATGGGTGTCGTGGATGCCGACTACCTCCGTAAATCTGGCGACACCTATGCCGTTATGGGCCGTAAAGTAGGCATCGTCTCGGGGGAAGTGCAGGAGCTTGTTCTGCTCGTGGGAAAACTTGCTCAGCATTTGTCCGACAAGCTTCAAAAATCAGAGAAGAAACCATGAATGGTGCCTTCGCTGAATCAGTTGTCGAAGAAGCCGCCCTCGCCTGGCTACAGGGCCTGGGCTACGTGGTGCTCCACGGCCCTGACATCGCAGCCGGTGAGCCTGGTGCCGAGCGCAGCGACCCCAACTATCGCGACGTTGTGTTGGAGCGGCGGTTGCGCGAGATAGTGCAGCCGATCATCCCCGGCGATCTGCGGTTCGAGAACGCCGAGAAGTTCGTCAGGATGGCCAGGTGCCGGCACGGACCGGTGGAAACTAGCGAATAGCCGACTCTCATATTAGCGTTCAGCCGCCCAAAAGACTTGCATTCAGCCGCCCGGCGGATCTACCATCAGCTGTGCCTAGAGCTGCCACACAGTTCCCCCGCTACCTCGCGCCCCGCCTACGCGAGGCCCTTGGCGACACCCCAGCCGTCTTGATCCATGGACCGCGCCAGAGCGGCAAGACGACGCTGGCGCGCGCCGTCGGCGAGCCATGCGGGTACCGCTACGTGTCGTTCGACGACGAGGCCATCCGCACCGCAGCCAAGGGCGATCCGGTCGGCTTCGTGAACGGTCTCCCTGCAAAGACCATCCTCGACGAGGTACAACGGGTCCCGGAGATCTTCACGTCACTCAAGGCTGCCATCGACCATCGCAGAACTCCGGGCCGCTTCATCCTCACCGGCTCCGCCAACGTCCTGTTCGTTCCGAACCTCGCCGATTCGCTCGCCGGGCGTATGGGCATCCTGCGGCTGCATCCGCTCGCGCAATGTGAGATCGAGAGCCGGCGGGCGCGTTTCATCGACACGCTGTTTCGCGGCGGATTCAAGACCGGGATTGCCGAGCGCCTCGGCGCCGCCCTTGCGGAGCGCATTGCGGCCGGTGGATATCCCGCTGCCTTGGCGCGCCGGGCCCGCGCGCGCCAGCGTGCCTGGTATCGTGATTACGTCGAAACGCAGATTCAACGCGATGTGCGCAACCTGACACGCATCCATTCGCTCGATGCGCTGCCGAAACTTCTTGCTCTGGCGGCGGCCCAGACCTCACGGCTCGTCAATGTCGCGGATCTCTCGGCGCCCTTCGAGTTGACCCGCCAGACCATCCATGAGTACGTGACGCTGCTTGAACGCGTGTTCCTGCTGGAACGGTTACCGTCGTGGCACACGAACCGGCTGAGCCGATTGGTGAAGAGGTCCAAGCTCCATATGGGCGACACGGGAGTCGCCTGTTCGCTGCTGGGGATCGACGCCGTAGGACTCGACAGGGACCGGCAGATGCTGGGTGCCCTGCTGGAGACGTTCGTGCTGCAGGAGTTGCGGCGTCAGGCAAGCTGGCGGCCGGAACCGATCAGTTTCTTCCACTTCCGCGATCGCGACGACTTCGAGGTCGATATCGTGATGGAGCAAGGTCACTCGGCCGTAGCCGGCGTTGAGGTGAAGGCTGCCGCAACGGTTGGCGAAGCCGACTTCCGAGGGCTTCGCAAGCTGCGCGATGCCGCCCGCGAACGCTTCGTCGCAGGCGTCGTCCTCTATGACGGCAGCGCCTGTGTCGACTTCCGCGACGGCCTGTTCGCAGTGCCCGTGCGAAGGCTCTGGGAATCGCCATGACAACTGCCTTCACCGAATCCGTGGTCGAAGATGCCGCCCTCGCGTGGCTTGCAGGGTTGGGCTACACCGTCCTCCACGGCCCAGAGATCGCGGTAGGCGAACCGTCCGCCGAGCGCGGCGACCCCAATTATCGTGATGTGGTGTTGGAGCGGCGGTTGCGACACGCGCTTGGACACCTCAATCCCGACCTGCCCGCAGAGGCGCTGGAAGACGCCTACCGCAAGCTGACGCGGACCGATGCGCCGGCGCTGGTCGAACGCAATCGTACCGTACACCACATGCTCGTAGATGGAGTCACGGTCGAGTACCGTCGGCCGGACCTGCCTGCGCCGCGCCCCGGTTGCTTCTTTGTCTACGCCATACGGTGTGACGATGACAGTATCTACATCGGACAGACCGACGATTTGAAGCAGCGTTGGCGGCAGCACATGGCGGGCACTGCTTCCGAACACACACGTAAACATCGCCCTGTCATTCTTGAGCATTACGAAGAGCATGCTTCACGTGAGCAAGTTGTTCAACGCGAGAAATGGCTCAAGACCGGATATGGTCGTACATGGTTGAAGCGGGAGATCGCAGCGGGGCGGGCGCGGCAGGCAGGCGGCTCTATCGCAGGCGCGCAGGCGCGGGTGCTCGACTTCGATCAACCCGACAACAATGACTGGTTGGCCGTGAACCAGTTTACCGTTGCCGAAGGGCAGCATATCCGCCGCCCTGACGTGGTGTTGTTTGTGAACGGGTTGCCGCTCGCGGTGATCGAGCTGAAAAACCCAGCTGATGAGAATGCCACCATCTGGAGCGCCTATCAACAACTCCAAACCTATCAGGCACAGATTCCCTCCCTCTTCACGACCAACGCGGCGCTGATCGTTTCTGACGGGGTGCAGGCACGGATTGGTTCACTGGGGGCGGGGCGGGAATGGTTCAAGCCTTGGCGCACGATCATGGGGCGGGAAGATGCCCCGGCAAAGCTGGCTGAACTACAAGTCATGCTCGAAGGGGTGTTCGAGAAGCGACGGTTCCTCGACCTGGTACGGCACTTCATCGTATTCGAGGACGAGGGTGGCGGCAAACTGACCAAAAAGATGGCGGGCTACCACCAATTCCACGCGGTGAATGTGGCTGTCGAAGAAACTTTGCGGGCAGCCCGCCGCGCGGCGGAACACCGGGCCGCGGATATCGCGCCTGGCCGCTACGTAACCGGGCATCAGCCAGGTGGTGAGCCAGGCGATCGCCGGGTGGGAGTGGTATGGCATACACAAGGATCGGGCAAGAGCCTGACGATGGCGTTCTACGCGGGACGGGTAATCTTACATTCGGCGATGGCCAACCCGACGATCGTGGTGCTCACCGACCGCAATGACCTCGATGATCAACTCTTCGGTACCTTCGCCCGTTGCCATGATCTTCTCCGCCAGTCACCGGTGCAGGCAGCGGATCGCGCCGATCTGCGAGAGAAGCTGAAGGTTGCGTCCGGGGGCGTGGTATTCACCACCATCCAGAAGTTCTTCCCCGAGGAGAAAGGCGACCGGCACCCCATCCTCTCGGATCGGCGCAATGTCGTCGTGATTGCCGATGAGGCACACCGTAGCCAGTATGACTTCATCGACGGCTTCGCCCGACACATGCGCGACGCGCTGCCGAATGCGTCGTTTATCGGATTCACCGGGACGCCGATTGAGAAAACCGACGCCAACACCTGCGCAGTCTTCGGCGACTACATTAGCGTCTACGATATCCAGCGCGCGGTCGTCGATGGTGCCACGGTCCCCATCTACTACGAGAGTCGACTCGCCAAGCTGGAGCTGAAGGTATCGGAACGGCCCAAGATCGATCCCGAGTTTGAGGAAGCCACTGAAGGCGAGGAGGTCGAGCGCAAGGAGAAGCTCAAGAGCCGATGGGCGCAGCTCGAAGCCGTGGTGGGATCGGACAACCGGATCAAGCTGATCGCGCGTGACCTGGTGGATCACTTCGAAAACCGGCTTTCGACGATGGACGGGAAGGCGATGGTGGTCTGCATGAGCCGCCGGATCTGCGTCGAGCTGTACCGGGAGATTGCTGCGTTGCGCCCCCAGTGGCATGGCGACACGGACGAACTCGGCTCGATGAAGGTGATCATGACGGGGTCGGCATCCGATCCGATGGAATGGCAGGGCCACATCCGCAACAAGAAGCGGCGTGAGGACATGGCGCTACGGTTTCGCAATCCCAAGGACCCGTTTCAAATGGTGATCGTGCGGGATATGTGGCTGACGGGCTTCGACGCGCCAAGTCTCCACACCATGTATGTGGACAAGCCGATGCGCGGGCACGGGCTGATGCAGGCCATCGCGCGGGTCAACCGCGTGTTCAAGGATAAGCCCGGCGGGCTGGTGGTGGATTACCTTGGCCTTGCCGACGAACTTAAAAAGGCGCTGGCGACCTATACCGAAAGCGGCGGCACCGGGAAGACGGCGATCGATCAGGCCGAAGCCGTGGCTGTGATGCTGGAGAAGTACGAAATCTGCCGGGGCCTTTCCCACGGCTTTGACTGGTCGCGCTGGATGACCGGGAAACCGCAAGAGCGTCTCTCGGTGTTGCCCGCCGCGCAGGAGCATATTCTTGCCCAGCAAGACGGCAAACCTCGTCTGCTGCGCGCCGTCACCGACCTCTCGCAAGCCTTCGCGCTCGCCGTGCCCCACGAGGAGACGTTCCGCGTTCGCGACGATGTAGGCTTTTTTCAGGCCGTCCGCTCGGTCCTGGCCAAGAACCAGCCGGGCGAGCAGAAGACTAACGAAGAGCTCGACCACGCGATCCGGCAGATCATCTCGAAAGCGGTTATGTCCGACAAGGTGGTGGATATCTTCGCTGCGGCAGGACTGAAGAAGCCGGACCTCTCCATTCTCTCCGAGGAGTTTCTGGCGGAAGTTCGCGGGATGCCGCAACGCAACCTCGCAGTTGAGCTGCTCCGTAAGCTCCTGGCTGGTGAGATCAAGGCCCGATCGAAGCGGAACGTCGTGCAGGCGCGCTCCTTCGCGGACCTGCTAGAACAGGCGATAAAAAAGTACCAGAACCGGGCCATCGAGACCGCCCAGGTGATCGAGGAGCTGATCGGCTTGGCGAAGGATATGCGGTCAGCCCATACACGGGGTGAGACACTTGGCCTAACCGAAGACGAGTTAGCCTTCTACGATGCACTGGAGACCAACGACAGCGCCGTGAAGGTGCTCGGCGAGCCGACGCTGACCAAGATCGCTCGCGAGTTAGCGGAGATGGTGAAGAAGAATGTCACCATTGATTGGACGGTACGAGAAAACGTGCGAGCACAACTCCGTGTCCTCGTGAAGCGCATTTTGCGGAAGTACGGCTACCCACCGGACAAACAGGAGCAAGCGACGCAGACGGTTCTGGAGCAGGCAGAAGTGTTGTGTGCTGAGGTTGCGGCCTGAAGAAAAGCCAAACTGAATTTTAGAGAGTGTGTCTATTCCCAGCTCAACGCCGCGCGCGTGAATCTCGCCCGTTCGCTGGGCAGTCTGAACATGCTTAATTAGCCCACGCTTTATCTGCCTTCTCCGCTATTGCGAATGACGGAACGAGGTGTCGTTGATACACTGAATGGCCAGCCTCGTCTATCGCGCGGAGTTTCGTCGCGAGCGGGATTCTCAGTCTTTTGTCTCATCGAGGAGATTGTGATGAACACGTTCAGCTGCAGTCTGTTATTCGTTGCAGGGTTGCTGGTGGTCGTGCCGTTCGGCTGTAGTCGGGAGGCGCCGGTGGAGAAGGTGAACGTTCCGGCTGAGTCCGGCAATGCGGTGACGGAGGCCGTGGGGCAGGCCGCGGTTGGCTATATCAAGACGCCGATGGATAAGGCCCGTCAGACGGAAGGCACATTGGAGCAGTCGGCTGAGCAGCGGGGCGCTGAGATCGAGAAAACGACGCAGTAGAGCACCTCCAGATGGGAAAAATGGGCAGCCACATTCGTGATCGCGTTGGCCTATGCCGCCTTCGCTAACGGATAGATACAGGCGAGGGTATCTTGTAGTTGGGCTTGCGCTTCTTTGAGCAGGGCCTGGTGCTCGTCGGCTTTGAATCGCGTGCAGGCGAGGGCGAACGTATGAAACGCGGGTTGCTTGCTTGCCTGGGCCTGGGCTAATTCGGCGTGATCGACTGCGGCACCGGCTAGGTGAACGATCGATGCATGGAGTGTAAATTCGCCGGCTTCGTTGGGACTCAGTTGGTGGCGAATCGCTTGTTCGAGCTGGCTCGGCATGTTCCAGACACGAATCAGTTCCGCGCCGACTTCGGTGAAGTCGCACCCGATGCTGGCTTGCTCCACTTCCGCTAATGGTGCGCTGAGGTTCCCGGCTTCCACGAGGGCCGATTGGGCTCGTTGAGGCACGGTTTGATAGAGCACCAGGTGGCCGATATCTCGCAATAGCCCCGCGATAAAGAACCGCTCGCTCTCCTCGATGCCACTGGCTTTGGCAATTTTTCCGGCCATCAGCGCGCACAAGACACTCTTATGCCAATAGGCTGAAAGATCCATGAGGTCGGAGGTCATGCCGGTAAAGGTCTTCCCGATGGTGCTGGCCGCTACCAGGTCGCTGACGGCCTGCATCCCGATCAGGTTGACGGCGCGCGTGATGCTGTCGATCTGTTTGGGGAAGCCGTAGAGGGGGCTATTGACGATTCTCAGCAGCCGGGCGGAAATGGCCGGGTCGATCTTCAACGCGTTGGCTAAATCGTCCATCGTCGACTGCGGGTCGTCGACCACGTCACGGACACGGAGGTAGATTTCCGGGAGGGTGAAAATATTCGAACATGAGCGAACAAGTTCTTGTGCTGACGACATGACCGTGCATCCTCCCTACGTCTGATTCGAAGAGGCGTTCGGTTATCGTTATCGGTTGTGACCCATTCGAACTAAAGGGGGTGAGGCAAGAAGATCCCCTGGGGCGGGATTGAGTCAGAGAGAGGGCGCTATTTCACCAGCCAGACACGATGGGTCTTGGTTCCTGCCGGTTTGGCTATTTTCAGGATCGCGACGGCTCCAGGGTTCAGGACATCCTCGCCGGACGCGGTTCGTCGTGCCGGAAACCGATCGGTTCGGATCAGCAGGCCCTGGCCGTCGTAGAAGTCCACCATGATATCTGCCGATTCTCTCAGCCCGCCCTGGTAATGGGTGCCGAGCCAGTCCAATCGTTTCAAGGCCTGGTATTGCACGGCAATGATCCCACTGCTTTCTTCCCGCACGCTGAGGATGCGTAGTGCGCGATTCTGGTCGAGGCCTTCTGCCGACGGCGGACCGCCTGCCAGTTGCGTCCGGATCACACCTGTACTCTCTTCGGTGGGAAGAAATCCGCGTACGCGGCATGACAGGACACGTCCCTGTTCAGTCTGTTCGATAATCTGCTGGTCTTGCACGTGGCTCGTGGCGAGGGTATAGGCCAGGTCGCGTAGCAGCGGCGAGTCGACGACCGATGCGGT
>CXWL01110242.1_pt1 | contig 16328 bp, 12 predicted proteins | sample 590931 | NCBI WGS metagenome assembly CXWL01 (sample SAMEA3498368, study PRJEB10139) | groundwater metagenome | biome: water well; material: biofilm material | place: Germany | collected 2015-04-27 | reverse complement strand
AAACGATACTGTTGAGATAAGTTTTCCATCGCCCTCCGCTAAGCCCCTGCAGGCCCTGCAGCTATGGGGCATGGGGCGGGCACGGGAGCGGGGGCACGATGAGAGGCTGGGTCAGCGGGACGCTGCGGTCGGTTGCGGGGCGCCGTGCGGCATGGCGGCGCGAGCGGAATTTTGTCGCGTCGAAGAAGCCGGGCCGGTCGCGCGTCGTCTCGCGCCTGGCTGCGCCGTCGGCCGTCCAGTGGCTGGCGGCAGCCGGATGCATCGCAGCGCTCGGCGGCGCGGTAATGATTGCCAGTCATGCGCGCCAGCTGTCGCTGTCCACCGGTATATATGCCTCTGCCGCAGACGTGTTCCAGCCGCTGATGCCCGGCGCATCGTTCAGCGTGCCGACCAAGCCTGGCATGACATTCCATCAATCGCCCGCAGGGACCTTCCTTATCTCGTCCGGCATGCGCGCGGCCCCGGCGGTCGTCGTCGACCTGTGCCGGCAGGCCGCAAGCCCGGCAGGCCGCCAGCTGCTGCCGATCCGCGCCGGGTATCACTTCGGCGATGTCGCGCGGTGGGCGGCGCGCAACGAGATTCAGGCTGGATCGGTCTCGCTGCGCCACGTCGCGCTTGCCGCGCCAGGCGTCATCGACATGCCGCGGCTGACCATCACCGGAAGCAATACTGCGGAAAAGCTCCAGCTTGCATGGGAAGGGCGGGGCACACCGGTGCGCTGGATTGGGGACGCCAGCGGAGGACGGGTCGGTGAAGGTGTGCGCGGAATGGGCGAGCTGCTCCGCGAGGGATGGCTGACATGGGACGGCGCCGCGGCGCTGCGCATCCAGCGCCGCGTAAATCGCGCTTGCCCTGAAGCCGGTGACCTCGTCATGCAGGTGTTCCGAACGGACGGCATCAAAGCAGGCAAGGCGCTGGTCCACGCTTTTCCGCGCGATGGACAGCCGATGTCTGCATGGATGCGCCCCGGCGCGTACCAGGTTGGCGCGGTTGCGCCTGCCCGGCTGGAGGACCAGCAGCTATTCCAGGCGCTCGCAGAGCGGGGATTGATACGCCTTGGCGCCGGAGGATTGGCGGAGCTGGCGCCGCGCGACCTGGGTGCATGGCAGGCAGCGCCGGAAAGCGCGCGTGCCGTGGCGCTGGGTGGCTGGCGTAACGTGGGGCAGGACGAACAAGCGCAGGCGCTGCTCGCGCGCCTGTACCGGATGGCCGACGGCGCCTTCGTTCGTCAACAGGTCAGGATTTTCAATAGCGAACGGCGCCTGCTGGCATGGCGCGTGCGGCCGGTGGGCGCGCATGGCGACTGGCAGGCAAACGTCGGCAATGCCGCTGCGCCGATAACCGGGGCGATGCCCCTGGCCGCCAGCCGCCTGTTCGCCGAGCTGCCGCAGGGCTGGGCGCCATGGACACGCATTGCCGCCTGGCCGCAGGCCGATGGCGTCGCATGGGCCCAGGTCACGCTCGCGCTGGCCCAGCCTGCAGCGGGCGGCGAACTGCTTCAGGTCCTGCTCGCGGGACGCATGCTGTCGGTAGAGGGAGCCCGGCTGCGCGCGCCACCCGCGCCAGCCTGTACGGGCCGCGCGTGTCCATCCGCCGATGCCGTCCAGGTCCTTGAGCTTGAACTGACCTCCGGAACGCGCAGCGTCTCCGTGCATGCGGCGCCTGTCGAAATGGCTGAACTGGCTGCGCCAGCGGACCAGAAGTACCGTCACCTCCGGGTAGAAGATGGCCGCCTTGCGTGGCACACACTGGCGCAGGACGGCGGTACGCCGGCACTGCCGGCAACGGCGGACGTACGCCTTGAAGACCGCGATGGGACAGTGCTGTGGAGCGGCGGCAGCCCGACCGCTGCCGCCATCGACGCGGGACTGGCTCCTTTGCTCGGCATGCGCAGCGACCACGCGAACAGTGTCGCCGGCATGCTCGCGCGACTACCCGCCAACGGCGGCGCGCACAACGCGCGCCTGAGCATCGACCTCGCGCTGCAGGCATCAAGCCAGCAGGTGCTCGAGTGCGTCGGCATGCGGCGCGGCAGGTGGGCCGGGGCGCGGTGCGAAGGCGGCGAACCAGCGCCACAAGGGCGGCAAGCAGGCCTCGTTATCCTCGATGCGGAAACCGGCGACGTGCTGGCGGCGGCCGGTGCCGGCAATCCCCGGGTCACCACGGCGAACTGGGACGAGGTGCGCAGTTTCGACCGCACCAATCCTGCCCGCAGCGCCTTGCGGCTGCCGGCCTTCCAGCACGACGGCGGTGCACACCGCAGTCCGGGGTCCACCTTCAAGGTGATTAGTGCGCTTGGCCTGGAACTGGCGGCCCGCCGCGACCCGCAGATCGAGGCGCTGCTGGCTGGGTTGCCGCTCGACGCCATCAACCGGATGGCCGCGCGCAGGGGATTCGCGTTCCAGACCCATGCCGCGACCTATCCGTTCCAGACGCGCCATGCGCACATCACCAATTTCCGCGACCAGCACCTCGACCGGCGCGCGCAGGACGGACGCCTCGGCCTGCCGCAGGCGCTGGCGCATAGCCTCAATACCTGGTTCGCCTGGTCGGGCGAACTCGCCGACCGCAGCCTGTTCGGCCGCCCCGATGGCGGCGCTCCCGACCTGCACCCGCTGGAAGCGGGCGCGCTCGACACGGTGCGCCCGGTCATGGGCATGGCACGGCGGCTCGGCTTCGGCAAGGCGTGGCGGCTCGATGGCGGGCTACTGCCGCCGGAATATCCGTGGTCGCAATGGGATGCCCTGCAAGGCAGCGCCGCCCAGGTCGACCCGGTGCATACGCGGCATGAGCTGCGCCAGATGGCAATCGGCCTGCGTATGCAGGCGACGCCGCTGCAGATGGCGCTGGTGTCGGCAGCGGTCGGGCAGGGTGGCGTGACCGCTCCGCGCCTGTTGCTGGCGCTTGACGGGCGCGACGCTGCGAAAGGCAATCCGGAGCCGCTCGGCGTTCGGCTCGACAGGGTGCGCGCAGGGATGAAGGGCGTGATCGATTCGGGCACGGCGGCGGCGGCATTCAGCGGCGCACACCTGGCGCGCGTACGCTCCGGGCTTTCGGGAAAAACCGGCACCGCGCCGACAGAGGGCGAGGGCGGACGCGATTTATCGACAGTGTGGTTCACGGGGTGGCTGGAACCGGGAACCTTGCCCAACCAGCCGCGCCGGCTGGCAGTGGCGGTGTTTGTCAGCCATTCGGAAGCAACCGGGGGCGGACACGCCGCGCCGGTGGTGGCAGCAGTGCTCGCCTCGATGGAGCGAGCCCGGCATTAAGCTTTTCAACCGTGCCTCGTGAATCTTATTCATATGGCATTCTTTTACGAACCGCCGAGCGGGCGGGTTTAGCTGTTCTGGACGAGGATTGGCATGCGCTTGCCGGGAACCCGTTACCAGGAGCACGGCTGGGAACACGTGCGAAAGCTGCTGGGGCAATGCTCCCTGCAGTCGCTGGCCACTCTTTGCCCGCGGCTGGTCGATATTTCTCATGAGCAAACCTGCCTCGGCGCCTACCTTGATGCAATGGCTGAGCTGTTGCACGCCAGCCGCCGGTGCGCGCGCGCCACGGCGCCAGGCAACAGCTATGGCGACAGTACACTGGAACTGGCGCTCGAACTGGTCTGCGAACTCCAGGCCCGCCCGGCCGACTGGGCGGCGTTCCGCGGCGCTGTCGAAGCGGAGCACGCGCGCTGCGGCGCCTTCTGGGAGGGCAGCGGGGGCGACGCCATCCTGCGCAAGAAGGTCAACGACATGTTCGCGGTCCTGCGCGACAAAGTCGACTCCGACAACTATCAGGTAGCGTGCGGCCGTAGCTGCAGCCCGAACAAGATGTACGCCTACCGCATGCTCGACACGGCCAGTTCCGAGATCGCGCGCATCTTTAACGCGTGGCGCGAGAACCTCGAGCAGGTCGCCGCCATTCTTGGCAGGCCGGTCGACGGCGTGCCGATCGAAGTGCGCCAGATGCGCGGCGCGGGCGACTGCAAGGCGGCATGGGTAATCCGCTGGAGCGAGACGCTGGAGCGCTTCAGCGGCGCGCCCGGCCCGCTGCATACCCGCTCCAAGCGATTCGCCAATCTCAAGTCCAGCCCCGAAAAAATCCAGGCCATGCTTGCCGAGATCGGCGAGTACGAAGAATTGTCGTCGAACCGCGACTGCGACCGCATGCTCGATGCGAACGAGGCGGCCGGGTGGCTGGAGGACCTGTGGCGCGTCGTCGCCGAGTCGCGCGCAAATGACGATGCCGAGGATGCGCCGCCCGAGCCATCGTCCAGCGCGGCAGCCGACGCCGCAAGCTGGACGGCGCAGGCATTGGCCGGCAGTTCGCTGCCGGTCTACCTGGCGGTGTACCTGAAGATGGTCGGCGGCGCCGACGATACCTATCCCGACGAATGGCTGGACCCCGCCACCGGCGAGCTGCCGACGATGCAGCAGCTCGCCATGCAGGACCATGTATCGCTGCCGACCCTGCGCAAGCGGCGCGACCAGGCAATCGCAAGGCTCATGGGCGCTGCCCGGCCATAAAGGAGAACGACGTGACCAGTCAATACACCGATATCTGCCGCCTGCGCGAGCACCTGGTGCTACGGCGCCGGGTGGTGGGCGACCGCCTGATGCTGACGGACGCCGCGATGCGCGACGCCCTTGAAGGTATCCGTCCGCTCACGGGCATCGAGCGACAGGCGCTGGAGGAATCACCGCTGACACTGCGGCGCTTCCGCCACCTTGCGCTGGAACGCCGCGCCGCCGAAGCGTGGAGGGGCAGCACCGGCATGCTGCGTGCGGCGGCCAGCGCCGGGCAGCTTGCCGGACTGTCCACCGACGATGGCTGCTGGACGCTGCACTTCGTGGAGGAGGGCGCAAAGTGGCAGGTCATCCTGGCGCTGGCGGCCGACGCACCATTCGCAGCGCGGCTGATGCGTGACCCGCCGCTGCTGCGCGTGCGTGACGGCGCCGGGGCCGTTGTCCTGCAGGGCCGCCTGGACGCAGATGGCGAATGCGAGGGTAGTTGGCCCTTCGCATCCGATCCGGCGCCGCATTTCCAGCGCCACGGCGGGGGCTTCGCCATAGAACCGGTTCCGACCTAGGCGGTCGCAATGGGCATCTTCGGCCGGCGCGAAGCTGCGGGAGTTCCCGGCATGGGAACGGTCGCCGTGCGCGTAGCCGGGGTGTCCGGTCTGGCGGCGGGATGTACCGGCGTCGCATGCGACAAGCAGGGCGGCACGCGCCGCGTGGCCCCCGGTTCGCGTACAAGCCTCGCAAAGGGCGAGCTGCTTTACTGCTTCCATCCCGGTCCATACACCATCGACCTGGTCCCGTTTGGCGCAGCTCCGGAGGCCGGATTGCGGCTGGCGTTTGTCGTCGATGCGCCTGACCCTCGCGTGGCGCAGCAGCGTTTCGACCTGTTCCTCGCCAGCGAGGCCGGCGAGCGGCTCGAACTGAGCGGCCTTCGAACTGCCATCGAAGAAGCCATCAGGCGCGAACTAGTGCAAGGAAACCTCGACCTTCCTCCATGCGCGACGCTGGGCGAGTGGGACGCGTTTCGCGCCGGCGTCGACGAGCTGCTGTACATGCGCTTTGGCGTAACGGTCGAAGACTGCATGCCGGCCGACGTGGGAGATTACGCTGCGATGCTGGCCTCTCTCCCGGTTGCGGCGCCACCCGCGGCAGCGGTACGCGCACCCGAAGCAGATTCCCCTGACGCGGACGCACGCGCACTACGGCGCTTGTTCCTTGAACTTCCTCGCCTGACTTCGGCGTTTCGGCTCGCCGCGATCCCGCCCGGACAGGACCTGTTCCGCCAGCACCAGTCGCTGCTGCGTCGGCTCGACCAGGTCAGCCTGGCGGTTTCCACGATGCCCGCGCTGGCGCTGGAAGCACCTGGCAGGCGGCTGGACGTACGCCGGCAGGCCCGCCGCGCGCAGCACAGCGTCCACGCGTTGACCGCGCTGGACGAAGCGTGGGCCCTGCTTGCCAGGATCAATGGCGGCACGCTGGCCGCCGTGATGGACGACGCCGACCGCATCGTCGCCAACCTTGAACACGACAGCGCGGCGCGCAGGATGACCGCGGGGGAGGGCACATGAGCGAATGCCGCAGCACGCTCGCCGACGGCGCCATGTTGACGGTGACCGCAGTACGCCGTCCGCGCGGTGGAAGGGCAGAGGTCAAATGCAGCGGGCCCGGTGGGCCCGCCCTTGCCGAACGCATGCAGCAGGTGGTGCGCCTGGCACGGCTGACCGAGGCACGCCATGACAGCCGCGACCAGGTGCTGCTGACGATGGACCGCGCGCCGGCGCCCGCGGAACGCGACTGGGAACTGGCGGTCGTGCTGGCGGACCGGATGGCGCGCGGCGTGATCCCGGACGCGCCGCTGCACGCCAACGGCTGGTCCGATCACTGGCAGCTCGGGCGTGTGGATGGCCATGCCGTCGAACCGGCACGGTCGAATGCGCCAGGGCTGCTCGGCGGGCCCGGTCACCTGGCCTTCCTTGGTGCGCTGGCCGGCCAGCCCGACGCAGGGGACGCGGTATCGAGCGCGCGCGCGTGGTTCCCGCTGCATAGCGGCGGCATCAATGACACGCTCAGCTGGGTTGACGTGAGCGTCTACCCTTTGCGTGGACCTGCCGGTGAAGAGGAAGACACGATCGCCGCACCAGGACTCGACCTGACCCGCCAGTTGGAGGTACGCCAGGCGCTTGCAGGCGCGCGCCGCTTCGACGCACGTGGCGAGGGCCGCTGGCGGACAGCCGTGCGGTTTGCCGAGCCTCGCTTCCAGGGCAACTCCTTCGAGCTGGCGCTTGTTATCGCCGACAGGATGGCGCGCGGGCGTGAGTTTCTCGCGCGCGGCAGGGTGATCGCGACCGGGTGCTCGTCTGCCTGGCAATCCGGCCGGGTCGATACCGTGCAGGGCTGCGCGCCGAAATGCGTGCTGGTGCTGTCACAAGCCGAACCTGGCGACCGCGTGCTGCTGCCGCGCGCCTGGGAAAGCGAGCTGCCCGCTGGTTTCGCCACCGCCCTGCGCGCCAAAGGCGCCAGCATGGCCTGCATTGACCGGATCGGCATGCCCTGAGCAGGGGCGCGCACGGTTGAGTACGGCGATGTGAAGCGCGGCTGTCCCTGCTAGAATTAACTTGCGTACAACACATTGAGAGCAATCCAGCGGCGATTGCCAACAGGAGTCGAGATGTTTCAAATGTTCGGATTCGGCGGTGTCACATGTCCGCGCTGCGAGCACAAGAATGCAGGAGATTCCGGCTATTGCTCCCGGTGCGGCCTGACCCTGGGTGCTCCCCGCAGCGAACCCCTGCTGCGCGAGAACCGCTGGATCCCGGGCGACGGCGAGCTTGCCGTCTTCTTCGGCGTACGTGAACTATCGGGCCTGTTCGTCAAGACCCTGCGCGTCCCGGCTGCAACCCGTGCCTACATACTGCAGGGCGACAAGGCGACCGAAGTGCCGCAGGGCGAATACGAAATCGAAGGATTTTTCGCGCGCCTGAACAACCTGCTGCGCGACCAGCACGCCGAAATCCTGATCACCCGCAGCGCCGCCTTGCCGGTCGACTTCAGCTTCGGCGACCTGCGCACTGCCGAGCACCTGGCTGTCTCCGCGCGCTTTCGCGTGCGCCTGAAGATCGAGCAGGTGCCAATGTTTGCACAGCACTTCATGACCGCGCCGGGCACCGTCACCGTCGAACACCTGCGCGACCTGCTGGCGCCATCGGTGCGCCAGCTGGCGGCCGAGTTTGTAGCGTCGCAGTCGCTGCGCGACATGGCGGCCAACCGCGAACTGCGCCTCCAGCTCGACGAGCGGCTGCAAAGCGCGCTGAAAATGCGCCTGGCGGAGTATGGCCTGGCGGTGGTGCAGGTCGATACGCTGACCCTCCATCACGATAAGTTCGACGCCAACCGCGAGCGCATCGGCAGCCTGTGGATGGTCACCGACGAGCGCCACGTCAAGCTCGAACACGAGAAGCAGCTCGACCAGTTATACAACGATGAGGAATGGCAGCGCATCCGGCGCGAGGAGCAGGATGTACGCCTGCGCTACCGGCGCGCAGAGATCGGCCAGGAAGAAGCTTTGGAGCGCGCCGAGATGTCGGTGCAGAACGCGGAGCGGGTGCACGCGATCCGCGCGCGCGAGATCGACCTGTACAGCCGCATCCTGGAGTCGAAGAACCGCAAGGAGGCGATCGTGCGCGGCGCCGGCGAGATGCTGGCCGAGCTCGAACATGAGCTGTCCAGGAAAGGCAAGGCGCGGGCCGACGAGGCGGCCGACTGGGAGCACCTGCGCCAGCTGGCCCGCATCCGCATGCATACCGAGCTTGAAGCTGCGCGCCAGGACGCCGGCAACGCGCAGCTGCTTGCGCGCCAGCGTTTCTCGCACCAGCTGCTGCAGCAGCAGATCCAGAACAAGATCACACAGGCGCTGGCGATCGAGGACGAAACGCGCAAGCGCGCAGAACTGGCGCGCCTGCGTGACAGCGAGCGCGAAGCGCTGGAATACGAACGCGCGCTGGAGCGCGAGCAGCAGCGCACCAGCGTGCAGTCGCTGGCGCTTGCCAACGCCGCGCGGCAGCGCGAAGCGGAGCGCGAACAGGAATGGGAAGACCAGCTGGCGCTGGACCGCCAGCGCGACCTGTTGCGCGCCTCCGGACGCGCCGACGCCGATGCGCAGCACGCAAAGCTGCTGCGCACGATCGACGCCGATGCCCTGCACACGCGCCAGGAGCAGGAAATGCTGCTCGACGCCGAAGAGCGCCGCCATGCGCTCAGGCGCAAGGAAAACGAAGCGCAATGGCAGCATGAGCTCCACCGCATGGACCGCATCGGCGGCCTGGACGATACGGCCAAGGTTGTCCTGGCGCCGGCGGAGAACGCAGCGCTGCTGGCCGATTACATGAAAACCCAGGTGCATGCGGCGATGAGCCCGGGCCAACTGGAGGCGCTGGCCGGCGTCAGCCCGACCGATGCGGCGCGGCTTGCGGACGAACGCGTGCAGCAGGACCGCACCCGGCGCGAGCTTGAAATCGACAAGGACCGGCGCCACCAGGTCGACCTGATGAAGCTGCAAAACGATGTCAACAAGGCTGCGCTGTCGACGCAATCGCAGCTTGGCGTTGGTGTGGCACAGGTCCGTGGCGCGATGGCGGCGGTGCGCACCTGCCCGAACGGCCACATGGCCGGACCTGCCGACCGCTTCTGCGCCCAGTGCGGCGCGCCGCTGCAAACCTGAGCCATGCCATGTACACCGCGCATGAGAAAATCCGCGAACTGCGGTCATTGCACGAGGACGGCCTGCTAAGCCAGCAGGAGTTCGACAGCCGCAAAAACGCCATCCTCGATGCCGAGTATGCGTTGCCCGAAGCGCGCGGCATTCCAGCACCGGCCAGGCCTGGCACCGAGATCGGGCTGATGGCAGGCATGGAGATCGGCCCGCCCGACCGCCGCTATCGCCTCGAACGCCTGATCGCGCATGGCGGCATGGGCCAGGTGTGGCAGGCCACCGACCTGGCGACCCACGCCGAGCTTGGCCACGGCGCGATGGTCGCGCTGAAGATCCTCCCGCCCCAATTGACGCAAAGCGCGACGCGAGCGCGCTTGCTCGTCGAAGAAGCGACCGAAGCCCGCAAGCTCGCGCACGAAAACATCGTGCGCGTCTACGAATGGGCGCGCGACCCTGCCACGACAAGCTATTTCATCATCATGGAGTGCCTTGATGGCGAAGATCTCGACAGCCTGCTTGCGCGCGAGGGGCAACTGACGCTTGAACGTGCGCTTGGCCTGACAACCCCGATTGCGGCAGCGCTGGAATATGCGTGGGGACGGCGCAAGCTGGTCCACCGCGACATCAAGCCGGGCAACGTGTTTGTAACGGTGAAAGGGGAAATCAAGCTGCTCGACTTCGGGATCGCCGCGCGGGTGCGGCCGGGCACAGGCAATCCGGGTATTGAAGCGCCGGGCAGTTCGGGCACCGCTGGCTACCGGGCCCCCGAGGCTGGCGTGGCGCGGCGCGAACCGGCGCAGTCGCTCGACGTGTACGCAGTGGCCGTCATGCTCTACCAGATGCTGGAGGGCCGCCTGCCGTTCCGCGCGCCGCGCAGCGCTGGCGACCATGCCGCCAAGCCGGCAGCACTGAGCGAAGCGCAGTGGGCTGTCCTGCAAAGCGGCTTCGCGTGGGATAGCAGCGCGCGTGCGCAGACGGTAATGGAGCTCGTCACGGCCTTGCGTGGCGCAGCTGCGAGCGATCCGCCTGCGCCGCGCGCGGCTGAACCAGCACAGGACAAGGTCCGGGCCGAGGCCGCACGGCTGGCGAAACTCGCGCGCCAGAAGCTGCAGCGGGAAGAAGCAAAACGCACGCGCGCCGAGAGCGACGCGGCGCGCCGCCTGCGCCGCGAAGCCCTGCGCGAACAGCTGCGCGAGCGGCACGCCGCGGAGGTGGAGAAAGCGCGCCTGGCGGAAGAGGAACAGCGCCGCGTACAGCAGGCCAGGGCGGCAGCCGCCTACCGCGCCGAGCAGCAGCGCACGCGTGCCGAAAACGCGGCGCTCACGACCGTGCCGCCAGTGAGCGAACCGGAAGATCCGGCACCCGAGCCGGGCATCCTGCGCGACCGGTTTATCGATCGCAGCGGCCATGGACCAGCCATGGTCGAGGTGCCCGCAGGGCGCTTCCAGATGGGCTCCCCCGAGCACGAACGCACGAAGGCGATGGAGGCGGGCGCCCAGTTGGCGTGGCTCGAACGCGAGACGCCACAGCACTGGGTCGGCATCGAACAGCCGTTCGCCCTGGGCCGCTATCCGGTTAGCGTGGGTGAGTGGCGGCGTTTTGCGATCGCCACCGGCTGGCGTCCCCATGGCGAGGTCAACTGGGCATCGCCGGGATTTCGGCAGACCGAGGAACACCCTGTGGTGGGCGTCAGCTGGGACGACGCGCAGAAGTACGTCCGCTGGCTGAGTAATCAGACCGGCCACCGTTACCGCCTGCCGAGCGAGGCCGAGTGGGAGTACGCCTGCCGGGCCGGCACCAGGACCGCATTCTCGTTCGGCGACAGCATCGACACGAGCCGGGCCAATTTCGATGGCAATTACAGCTACGGCGGCGGCGCGCACGGCGTGTTCAGGCAGGGCACAACGCCGGCGGGCTCGTTCGCGCCGAACCGCTGGGGCCTGTACGACATGCACGGCAATGTGTGGGAGTGGGTGCAGGATGTTGTGCACGACAATTATGTCGGCGCGCCTGCCACAGGCAGCGCATGGGAAGAGGGCGGTGACCAGGGCCGGCGTATCCTGCGTGGCGGCTCGTGGCTGTACAGCCCGCGCTACCTGCGCTCGGCGCTGCGCAACGGCTACTCGGCCGTGCTGAGCAATGACATCGTTGGATTCCGTGTCGCACGCGACCTCGGGCTGCCGGCAGACGGGTGAGCAATCCGCCTTTTCGACATCCTGGCCTGCGAAAATAGCGTTCTGTCCACCCCATTCTTGTACTCGTTTCAAGTATTCCTTACATTGTCCAGCTACCGGACAATGATGGGAGACGACATGGCGAAAAGAATAAAGTGGATCCTGGCACTTAGCTGGGCATTTCCCTTCGTAGCGTATGCACAGGTCGACCTGACGCGGCTCGATCAGGACATGGGCGGCCAGCGCGCTCAGATACTGGTGCTGGGAACCGTGCACCTGAGCAGCATGCCGGCAGGATTCAATCCCGCTTCGCTCGACGGCGTGCTCGACCGGTTGGGTGCGTTTAAGCCGGACATCATTACCATCGAGGCAGAGTCCGGCGAGGAATGTGATCTCGCTGCCCGCCATCCCGCAAAGTACGGTCCGGATTACTGCGCCCCGACCGCCGTAGCGATGGCATCCACCGGGTTGGATGTACCCGCAGCCATGGCCGAAGTGGACAAGACACTCAAGGCCTGGCCTGCGCAAGCGACACCGGTGCAGCGCCGCCGGCTCGCCGCGTTGTTCATGGCCGCGAGCGACCGCGCCTCGGCTTATGCGCAGTGGCTCCAGCTGCCCGAGGCCGAGCGCCGCGCCGGCGACGGCCTCAACGCAGCGCTGGTGGAGCAGCTTGGAAAGCTCGGGAGACGCAACGACGAGAGTTATCAGATCGCCGCGCGCCTGGCCGCGCGGCTGGGGCTTCCGCGCGTCCATGCCGTCGACAACCATACCGGCGACCGCATTGACGTGCCAGACATCAAGGCGTTCGTGCGGTCGATCGAGGCCGCGTGGGCTGAGGGCGGCGGGGCGTTGAAAGAGCGCGAGAAACATCACGCGGTCCTGTCGCAGGCCCCGGACCTGCTGCCGCTGTACCGCTATATCAACGAGCCGGAGGGCCTGCGAGTGTTTGCCGAGGCCAACGTCAGCCCGGCGATGCGCGCAAAGTCAGCGGAAGGCTATCCGCAGATTTGGGTTGGCGGCTGGGAGATCCGCAACCTGCGCATGGTCGCCAACATCCGCGAAACTTTCCGCGAGCGCCCCGGTGCACGCGTCGTATCCATTGTCGGCGTCTCACACAAGCCGTGGTTCGACAGCTGGCTCGGGCAACTGCAGGGCGTCGATATCGTTGACGTGGCAGGGGTACTGAAGTGATGCCGGGACGGGTTTTGTCTTGCGTGGCCGGCTACGTCCCGGATCGAACTTCTTGAATCGCCGTTTGATTGTTCATAAATCCAGGGTCAGCGTGTTGCCCTTGGCACGCGAAACACATATGCACATCAAGCTGGCGTCGTCCCGCTCTTCCTTTGAAAGCACTTCGTCGCGATGATCGGGACTTCCCTCCAACACTTTCACTGCGCACATTCCACAATGCCCTGTTCGACATGAGGCTGGTGCATGAATGCCCGCCTTGTGGAGGACATCGAGAATACTGCTTTCCGCAGGCACCTCCAGGATGGTTCCATTCCTGGCGAGTGTCACTGTCACCGTCTGATTGGCCTTGTGTGCGGCAACCTTGTTAAAGTGCTCGTAATGGACAAGCTTTTCGTCGCGACCTGACTGCTGGACAGTTTGCGCAACTGCTTCAATGAGACGCGCCGGGCCGCAAACGTAAAAATGTTGGTCTGCTAATTCGTCCGTCAACAGGGCTTGCACATCCAGGCGGGCGCCCTCATCAGCGGCGTAGACTTTCACCCGGCCGCTGAATTCTGTTTCCAACTGCTCCAGGAAAGCGGCATCGCCACGCGATTTCACCGCAAAGTGCAATGTAAAGTCCTGGCCGCGCCCAGATGCTTCGTAAATCATGCTTCGGATGGGTGTTATGCCGATGCCACCTGCCACGAAGACCACGCGGGAGGTCTTTGCATCGAGGGGGAAGTTATTTTTCGGTAAGGAGCAGTGAAGCACCAGGTCCAGCCGAAATTCTTCATGCACTGCGTGGGATCCGCCTTTGCCGCCGTCTTCGCGCAGAACCGCGATTTCGTAAACACTTCTATGTAATGGATTTGACGTGATCGAATAACAGCGCGTGCTGAAGCTGCCATCGGCCAGTCGTACTGGCACATCGAGATGCGCGCCTGCCTTAAACTCAGGCAACTGGCGACCATGCACATCGCGCAACTCATAGGCACGTACGGTCCTGGTGATCTGCCGCACGCCGCTAATCTTTAATGCCAGTTCGCCGTCGCCGAATTCACCCAACGGTTTTGCGGTCGATAGTTTCGCTAACTGATCTTTCAAACGACGCACCTGGCTATGCAAAGGCGCTGTCATGCTTTCGATCTGCTCTTCCGTAAACCGAGGCGTAATGTGTTGGGGGCAATTCCAATCGAAGCCTTCAACAACAATGATGAAAGCCCGTTCGATCCGGCCTTGATAACCCGGAGTACGCAAGCGCTCTGCAAGTGCGGGCTCCTCTGCAATCTCCACGGTGCGCGCGCGTCCCAGAAGCTTGAGACGCCGCTGATTTGCATAATCCATCAAGATCAGCGCGATACGGTCATCTTTTTTCAGGTTGCCGACACTGATGTACTGCACATTGCCGACGAAGTCCGCAAATCCCAATGTTCTGTCGTCAATGACTTTGAGGAATCCGGCGGGGCCGCCACGATGTTGCACGTAGGGCCACCCGGTCTCGCTTACCGTGGCCTGGTAAAAGTGATCAGCCCGCTCGATGAACGCGATTTCGCTGCCGCCCAGGCGATCGCCGCGCTCTGGCATCTGGTCCAAATGTGCATACTGAGCGCGGCTCCCTTTTTCCGTCTGTATCGCGCGCACCTGCGGGGTGAACGCGATATCTGAAAAGGCACGTCCCATTTGTCAGCTCCTTCGAAATTCAATCAAGCATCTGGATGGTCAAGCCGCGAGTTTCAGGCTGACTTTTGGAAAGTCGATATCGACCTGGCTCGCCTTGCCCAAAACATTGGTCAGGAAATTCATGCCGACGTGCGTGATGATTTCGACGATATCGGAATCGCTGTAACCGGCACTACGGACTTCCACCAGGTCGAGTGCACCGATTTCGCCTTTCTTCTCCATCAGGCTGCGTGCAAACTTGACGGCTACCGCAGCTTGTTCGTCTTCGCTGGTACCGGCACGGGCAGCGGCCATTTCTTCTGCCGACAAACCGGTCTTGCGACCGATCGCGGTATGGGCGGAGACGCAGTATTCACAACCGTTTTGTTGCGCCAGTGCCAGCGCAATACGTTCGCGCGTCAGCGCATCGAGCGTGCCGGCGCCGGCGATACCGTGCAAACCGAGGAAGGCGCGCAGGGCGGCCGGCGAATTGGCGAATACTCTAAGAAAGTTAGGGACCATGCCAAGTTGGCCGTGGATGGCGTTAAGCAGTTCGGTTTGTTCTGCATTAGCGTTGCTGCTGTCGATGGCTTTAATTCGCGTCATGATCAAATCCTTGGTAAATGAAACGGTTGGGGTTCCCTGTCGAGTTTTTTTGCGCTCTCGTCAAGTACGGAAGCAGTTTCACTCATTCATATGGTGATGTGAATAGGCTAGAATGATAATGAACTATTACTGAAACAGGAACAATGTGGACCGTTTAGCGTCGATGGCGATCTTTCTCGCGGTGGTAGACGAAGGCGGCTTTGCTGCTGCGGCGAGGAAAATGAAAATCTCCCCACCCGTCGTCACGCGCGCCGTTAATGAGTTGGAAGCGGCGATGCGCGTCAGATTATTGACGCGTACTACGCGTGTGGTGCGTGTCACCGATGTCGGCGCCCGCTATGCCGGCGATTGCCGCCGGGTGCTGGCCGATATCGCCGAAATGGAAGACCTGGCGTCCGGTGCCCATGGCGCCGTGCGCGGCCGCCTGGTAGTTACTGCCCCGGCCCTGTTCGGGCGCATGTATGTGACGCCGGTCGTCATGGCGTATCTGCGCTGCTATCCGGAGGTGGAAGTCGAGTGCCGGTTCGCCGACCGGGTGGTGAACATGATGGACGAAGGGATTGATGTGGCCATTCGTATCGGGCCACTGCAGGATTCCAGCTACCAGGCTATCCCGGTTGGTCAAGTCCGCCGCGTTCTGTGCGCATCACCGTCCTATCTCAAGCAACACGGCACACCGCAGACACCGGAAGATTTGAAACAACACGTGATCGTGTCCGCCAACGGCGTCACCCCGTCGCCTGACTGGCGCTTCATCAGGGATGAAACGCAAACGATCGTGCGGGTTCAGCCACGTCTGAGCGTCATGTCGAACGACGAGGCAATTATTGCCGCGTTAGATCACTTTGGCATCACGCGGGTGTTGTCATATATGGTGGCGCCGCATCTGTCGGACGGCAGGCTGGTCGAAGTGTTGCGCGATCATGAAACGGCCATGTTGCCAGTCCATGTGATGCAGCACGAGGGGAGGCGCGCGGCACGTAGAGTCCGCGCCTTCCTTGATATCGCGATTGCACAGTTGCGGGAAGATACTGAAGGCCGCTGACCGGATGTTTGCTTCCTCTCAGCTTGCGTCAGGAGTGCCAGGGTCCGGGTCGTGGCAGACCACGCAGATTTTATTACCGTCAGGGTCTTTGAAATAGGCCGCGTAATAATGCGCGTGGTAGTCGGGACGCAGGCCCGGCGCCCCTTCCGATGACCCGCCATTTTCCATTGCGTGCCGATACGCCGCATGTACTGCCGCGCGGTCGCGCGCCAGGAACGCCACCATTTGTCCATTACCCGCATGGTGCCGCTCACCGTCGTTCGGTGCTCCGACCAGGAACAAAGGACGCGCATCGGGATGCGATTGCCACCCGGCCCACGGGCGTTCCCGGTCGCAGAAACGCGGCAGGTTACCGAGCGCCTCCATCAATGGCGTGTAGAACTGAAGCGCTTTTTCGAAGTTATTGGTGCCGATGAAAATATGCGAGAACACTTTACGCTACCAATCTGTTA
>CXWL01123616.1_pt1 | contig 16333 bp, 11 predicted proteins | sample 590931 | NCBI WGS metagenome assembly CXWL01 (sample SAMEA3498368, study PRJEB10139) | groundwater metagenome | biome: water well; material: biofilm material | place: Germany | collected 2015-04-27 | reverse complement strand
TCGTGAGGGTACATTATGAAACGCTTTTTGTTATTTATCACCATCATTTTGACCAGCCTTTCCCTGCTTGCCGCAAACGCTGAAGCCAAGCGTTTTGGCGGTGGCGGCAGCATCGGCAAGCAGCGCTCGATGAGCCCGCAGCAAACCCAGAATGCACCGGCTGCCGCACCCGNNGGCTGCCGCACCCGCTCCGGCTACCCCGAACGCTACTCCCGCCACGTCGGCAGCAGGCAATAAATGGCTCGGCCCGTTGGCCGGTTTGGCTATAGGCGCCGGATTGGGTGCGCTATTTGCGGGCGGTATGGGCGGGGCGATGGGCGGCATCCTGATGGCGCTTCTGGCCGCAGGTTTAGTGGTGTTCCTGATCGTCAAGCTCCGCAAACCCCAAGCGCAGCCTGCCATGCAATATGCAGGCAGCGGTGCGCCCTATGTCCAGCCTGAGTCGGCGCATCAGACAGTTGCGGGCGGCAGCGCGGCAACCGCCGCCCCGGCAGCAGTCGGCATACCTGCGGGTTTCCCGGCAGAAGCTTTCCTGCGCAGCGCCAAGACTACGTTCATCCGCCTGCAGGCCGCGAATGACCGCAAGGATGTAGATGACATCCGCGAATACACCACGCCGGAAATGTTTGCCGAAATTTCCATGCAAATGCGGGAACGCGACAACGTGCCGCAGAAAACCGATGTGCTGGCAATCAACACGGAATTGCTGGAAGTAGTCACCGAAAAGGATCACTCCATCGCCAGCGTGCGCATGAGCGGCCAGTTGCGCGAGAACAGCGGCGCACCGGAGAATTTCGACGAGGTTTGGCATGTGCAGAAAAACCTGCGCGACGAAAAGTCAGTATGGCTGCTGTCCGGAATTCAGCAAGTCGCCTAGGCATGCTGGCCAGATCGTTGATGCAGCACTTTCAATCATCCTGAAAATGGCATTTCGGCCACGGATTGCTGCGGATGCCTGGAGATAACCAGCGACTTGCAACTTGTTGCTTAGTCGAATGGCTATGCAAGGCTAACCAGCACGTTGCTCCGAAAAAAGAAGACGCCGGTATTTTTGGAGTGTTCGCCCTGCCTGCACCAATCCGCGCCTGCCTGTGGCCGACTTGAGCCGGATGATGCGACTGCTACGCCTACTAAAAATAATTTTTGTGGTGCTGCGTTTCGGGCTGGACGAGTTTCTGCTCGCGCATGAACGCGTGCGCTGGATGCGCGTTCCGCTGAACATCCTGCTGTTCATGCGCGATAACTCGAGACCGCGTGCCATGCGGTTGCGCCTTGCGCTGGAAAACCTCGGGCCGATTTTCGTCAAATTCGGGCAGGTGCTTTCCACGCGGCGAGATTTGATGCCGTCCGACATCGCCGACGAGCTTGCCAAATTGCAGGATCAAGTGCCGCCATTCCCGTCTGCGGAGGCCGTAGCCGTGCTGGAAGCCGCTTACGGCAAACCGTTGAGCGCGGTATTCAAAAGCTTTGAGGAAACGCCGGTAGCCAGCGCGTCGGTTGCGCAAGTGCATTTTGCGGTGCTGCCGGATGGCCGCCATGCCGCAGTTAAAATCTTGCGACCGGGCATCGTTTCTGTCATCGCGCATGATGTCGCATTGCTCAAAGTGGCGGCGGAGCTGGTGGAAAAAGTCTGGGCGGATGGTCGCCGCCTCAAGCCGCGCGAAGTGGTCGGCGAGTTTGAAAAGCATCTGTACGATGAACTGGATCTCACCCGCGAAGCCGCCAACGCCAGCCAGCTCAAGCGCAACTTCGCCAATTCGGAGTTGCTGCTGGTTCCCGAAATGTATTGGGATTTTTGCACACCCGACGTGATGGTGATGGAGCGTATGTACGGCTTCCCGGTCAGCCAGGTGGACGTGTTGCGGGCGGCGAACATAGACATTCCGAAACTCGCCGAACACGGTGTGGAGATTTTTTACACGCAGGTGTTCCGCGATGGTTACTTTCACGCCGACATGCATCCGGGCAATGTGCAGGTCGCTGCGAACGGGCAATATATCGCGCTGGACTTCGGCATCATGGGTTCGCTGACCGATACCGACAAGCATTACCTCGCGCAGAACTTCATCGCCTTCTTCCAGCGCGATTACAAACGTGTCGCCGAAGTCCATATCGAATCCGGATGGGCTCCCGCCGAAACCCGTGTTGACGAGCTGGAATCCGCCATCCGCGCGGTTTGCGAGCCGATATTCGACAAGCCGTTGCGCGAGGTTTCATTCGGTCGCGTGCTGTTGCGCCTGTTCCAGACTTCGCGCCGCTTCGGCATCGAAGTCCAGCCGCAACTGGTGTTGCTGCAAAAAACATTGCTCAATGTCGAGGGGCTGGGCCTGCAACTGGACCCCGAACTGGATTTGTGGAAGACCGCCAAACCGTGGCTGGAACGCTGGATGGCCGAACAAGTGGGCTGGCAAGGATTCATCAAGTCATTGCGGGCGGAAGCGATCAACTACGCCACCCTGCTGCCGCAATTGCCGCGCCTGCTGCACCAGCGCCTGAATGAAAACCCAACGGCGCAGATTGAAAGTGTGTTGAGGGAGTTGGTGGTACAGCAAAAGCGCAGGAACCAGTGGCTCATGCTTATTTCCATCTCATTGCTGGCTGCGGCAGGCCTGCTGCTTTTGCCCTTGGCATGGTTGTGATCAAAAACCGCTGGCAGTAACATTTTCATGAAGCAAGGCAGCAATGCAAAAACCTTGGAGTTGTTGAAAGCCAATCCGCTTTTTGGCGAGGTTTGCTCCAAATAGCCGGAGGAATGGGCGGAGGTACAACGAGATATTTCTGCCAATGTTTGCCATCAGAAAATATGCGTTTTCCACTGTCTGCGAGAACTACCTGCGATGAACCATTCCCCTCGACTCGCGCTTCGCCTGCTCGGTAGTTTCGCGCTTGAGCGTGACGCGTTGCCCTGCAAGCTGGCTTATGCGAAAGGGCGGGCGCTTCTCGCATACCTTGCAGCAGAACCCGGTCGGGCGCACTCGCGGGAATCCATAGCGGCCATGCTCTGGCCAGATATGGCTCGCGAGGCGGCATTGACCAATCTCCGGTTAGTCCTGCACGACCTGCGCCAGACGCTTAACGCGGCGGGACTTGAGCCCTCTCCGTTGCAGGTTGACCGCGAGACTATTCGGCTCTATCCCTCACCTGGCCTGGCGATAGACTCGGCAGAATTTTTCGCCCCCGCACCAGCGTGCCCGAAAATGCCCTGCCCGGCTTACTGCGACCCTTGTCTTGCGCAAATGGAAGTGCTCGCCGGCTGCTACCGGGGCGAGTTCATGGCGGGGTTCTCGCTGCCGGAGTGCCCGGATTTCGACGAGTGGCTGCATATCCAGCGCAAGGCGCTGCATTTGCGCGCCATTGTCCTGCTGGCGCGCCTGTCAGGCTGCCACGAGCGGGCGGGCGCTTATGCCAAGGCCTTGCCGTTCGCGTTGCATTTTCTGGATCTGGAGCCATGGAACGAAGACGGCATACGGCGGACAATGCGGTTGCTCGCGCTGAATGGGCAGCGCGACAGCGCGCTTGCTCAATACGAGGAAAATTGCCTGGCGCTGAAAAGAGAGTTGGGTGTATTGCCATCTGCGGAGACTCTCGCCCTTGCGGAGCGCATCCGTAGCGGCGAGTTGTCTCCGGCAGTGGATCGCAGGCTGCCGGCCCCCGCGTCGGCGCCGCCGCTTTCAACCGCGGAGCGGCGGCAAGTTACGGTGCTTTACTGCGAGCTGGCGCCCGTTGGCGCGGAGGACCCGGACGAGGCCATGACCATGCTGAGCGTGTCGCAGGCGCGCTGCAGCGAGGTCATTCGCGGCTATTCCGGGCGCCTGGTGCAGGATCACGGGGGAGGTCTGCTGGCTTATTTCGGCTATCCGCAGGCCAGCGAAAATGCGGCCCGCCTGGCGGTGCATGCCGCCCTTGCGGTGTCGCGTGCGGTGTTCCCCGGCATCGAATTGCGCTCCGGTATCCACACCGGTTTGGTGATTAGCGGCAGAGACCATGCGGTGCCGGATGCCCTCGGCGTAACTTCCGGGTTGGCGATCCACTTGTGCCAACTGGCTGGTTGCAGCGAACTGGTGGTCAGCGCGGCGACACAGCATCTGGTTGCGGGATATTTTGAGTGCATGGATCTGGGGTTCAAGCAGTTTTTCGGCATCGCGCGCCCGCTGAAAGTATTCAAAATCGCGCGGGAAAGCGGAGCGACATCCCGGCTCGAAGCCTCGGCCAAACTGACCCCGCTGGTTGGGCGCCAGGGCGAGATCGTGAGCCTGCTAGCCGCGTGGCAAGATGCCCGCCGGGGTGCGCAGCGTGTTGTGCTGTTGCGCGGCGAAGCCGGGATCGGCAAGTCGCGCCTGGTACATACACTCAGCGATCTGTTACGTGGCCAAACTTGCGTTGTGCGGGAGTTGCGCTGTTTTCCGGAGTATAGCCGGTCGCCTTTTTACCCGCTGATCGCGATGCTCGAAGCATTATGGGGTTTTGCGCAGGGCGATACGGCCGAGCAAAAACTCGCCAAGCTGGCGGGCTATATTGAAGCGCATTACCCGGCATCGGCACAAGAAACCGTGCCCCTGCTTGCCCAGCTGTTTTCCCTGCCTTCCGGCAGGAATTACCATGCGCCCGGCTTGTCTCCGCAAGAGCAAAAGAAAAGGACGCTTGCCATCCTTCTCGGACTGTTTCAGGCGCTGGCGGCGCAGCAGCCCGTGTTGCTCATCATGGAAGACTTGCACTGGATTGACCCATCCTCGCTGGAGTTGCTGACGCTGTTCGTCGAACAAAAAGAAAACGGCCCTGTTCTCGCGGTATTCACTGCCCGGCCCGAGTTTGCTCCACCGTGGAAGAAAGTTGGCAGCGAAACGCTGGAGCTGGCTCCTCTGGCCGCGGGCGAGGTGGCGGAAATAGTCGCTTCGATCAGCGGGGAGATTCCGGCGGCAACCGTGGGCCGCATCGTCGAGCGCGCCGACGGCATTCCGCTGTTTGCCGAGGAGATGGCGAAAGTTGCCACCCTGGATAACCAGGCAAGCATACCTGCCACGTTGCACGATCTTCTGGCGGCGCGCCTGGGTCGCATGGGGGAGGCGACGCGCACCGCGCAGCTTGCCGCTTCCATCGGTCGCAAGTTCGATCTTGATTTGTTGCGCAAGGTTTCCCCATGCGGCCCCTCCGCTCTGGCGCTCGCCCTGAAAGCATTGCTGGATGCCGGGCTGGTCTTGAAGATGAACAAGACAACCCATCAATTCAAACATGCCCTGATCCAGGAAGCGGCGTATCAATCCCAAACCAAAGCCGACCGGCAGGATGTGCATCTGCGTATCGCGCAGGTATTGCAAAGGGATTTTCCTGGTGTCGCCACGGCTCAGCCCGAACTTCTGGCACGGCACTTCTCCTCGGGTGGAGAAACCCGGCAGGCCATCGAGTACTGGATCAAGGCGGGAAAACTCGCCAGTCAGCGCTCGGCCTGCCAGGAAGCGGCCGAGCATTTCAAGTCGGGTTTGGCGCTGATCGGAACGCTTGCGTCTGAGCCAGATCGGGTACGCATGGAGCTTGATCTTCAGATCGGCCTCGGCGCCGCCGCGTGCGCGGCGCAAGGCTACGGTTCTGCGGAAGGTGCGGAAGATTGAAAGCCAACGGGCGCATTCTTAATTATCAATACCTTACCAGTGTTCGCCACACTCAAAAACAGTCCAAAACAGCTACAGGAACACCCTCAAAGCGTAGAAGTGGTACGTTTTTGACTACACCCCCACAGTCTTGCATCGCAAGTCTGTGACTACGCATTGCACAAGAGCAACGCTGTTGTACCTATTAAATTTCCACAGTCTGGCCTTGCCAGTCTGTGCCCAACCACACACAAGAGCATCACTGTTGTGGCTTTATTAAACAAAGATTGTTTCTACCCTCAGCGGACACTATACGGCATAATTCAGACGACTTTTTCCATTCAGAAAATCGGGTATTGCTCATCACAGAGCAATGGTCGTTGCTGGAGAAGATAAGAGAATTGTCGAAGCGAACAAAGGAAAGCTACGAATGCCCATCACAACTACTTGCTATGACGTTTTTGAACGCTTTGTGACTGCCGCGAATTCCGGTATTTTCATTGAATCCGAAAGTGATAACGATAAGGAATTTCATTTTCAGAACTGGGTGGGTAACCGGCTGAATGAACTGTCTTTGAACTATGACGAGTTGGGCCGAAACACATACCCTGATTACCGACTTGTGAACATAGGCGAGGGGTATGAAGTTAAGGGGCTGAAAAGCCCAGGGCGAATTGCCTCTTACGACTCTAACAGCCAGGTTCCTTCGGGCTCCCACCACGGGCGTCGAATCTTCTATATTTTCGGCCTGTACCCGAAAAGCATGGTGCCCTACCCAAAGGGCACTGATGGACACCGGAGGTACCCGCTCATGGATTTAGTTCTTTGCCATGGAGACTTCCTAAATGCGGATCACAACTACGTCCATAAAAACAAGAGCATCAAAGGTTTTGGCACCTACGGCGACATCATGATTAGAGACCGGAAGATGTATGTTCCACCGACCCCGTTCGCCGTGACGGAAGGGTTAGGTGGATTCAGAACACTCATCGTTCCAGAAAGCTTAGAAACAACAGATAGTCGATTTCAACAAGTGGGCCGACTTACTCGCATCGAGTCCAGCAAAATAATCACTGGCTACACGTTCAACTTGCAAACGAACACGCTTACACCAGAACAGATCGACAACCCTAATGCTGGGACAGAACATCGCTTTATCGCATATCGGTTGATGGGCGATCCAAGTAACCCGGTATCAATGAGGGCACAACCAATAATTCCCGATGCCGATGATGAGGCAGACGAGGATAATGAAGGCTGCACCAATTGAGTATAGTAACCGCCAAACAGCGTCACAAACCTATCTTGGCGCACTCGCTGTTGACTGCCATTGAATGCGACTTCCCTAACGTCGAGATAAGCAAAGTCGCTGAGCACGAAAGTTGGCGAAAGGAAATCAACCGACCGATTTATCACATTCATAAATGGTGGGCGACTCGTCTCGGCTCCGTGTTCCGTGCAATCACGTTGGCGGCATTACGCCCCTCTACTACCGACACTTGGCGCGACTTCTATGCGCAACACGATCTGCATGACAAAGTCGTTCTTGATCCATTTATGGGTAGCGGAACGACACTCGGAGAGGCAGTCAAGCTGGGCGCTAAGGCAGTAGGTTGTGATATTAATCCAGTGAGCAGCTTCCTTGTGCGGCAAGCATTCACACGCGTGTCAGAAGCCGACCTACGTACAGCGTTTGCCAAACTGGAGGTCGTAGTGGCCCCAGAGATTCGACGCTATTACCAAACCCTTGACCCAGTGTCGGGCGAGCTCATTCCGGTGCTCTATTTTTTCTGGGTGAAAACCCTTTTAACGCCAAGAGGTGAAGTGCTACCGCTTTTTTCGCGCTACGTATTCTCGCAGGACGCCTACCCCAAAAAGAAGCCCAAAGCACAAATCCTTTGCCCTAGTTGTTGGGGCGTTTTTGCGGATCGGTACGACATCACAGAAGCTAAATGCCCTCAATGTGCTCACCGATTCAATCCACAGATTGGCCCTGCGCTGGGTCAAACCGTCACAGACAGCAATGGTGAACGCTTCCGTATCAAAGACCTGTTGGCTAAAAATGCTCCACCCGCACACCGTCTCTACGCGATGATGGCCCTTCGACCTAACGGCGAGAAGGTTTATCTGCATGCACGGGACGAAGATCGAGCTTTGTTTGCTGAAGCCGAGCAAAGATTGCAAACTGAAGAACTCTATCTACCCACGATGGGTGTTCGTGCTGGCCACAACACTGACCAAGCACTAGGCTACAACTACACCCAGTGGCGTGACTTCTTCAATGCACGGCAACTGCTATGCCTTGGCCTGTTACAGCGTGCGATTCTCGAAATCGAAAATGATGCGGTGCAAGAACAGATGCTTTGTTTGTTTTCCAGCACGCTGGAGTTTAATAACCTGTTTTGCAGCTTCAAGGGCGAAGGCACAGGAGCGGTTCGGCACATGTTTTCGAACCACATTCTTAAGCCTGAGCGGACACCTCTTGAAAACTCAGTGTGGGGAACAAACAAGAGCAGCGGCACCTTCAGCACGCTCTTTGAGTCTCGTCTTCTGAAGGCCAAGCGATACCTAGATGAGCCGTTTGAAATAGCTCTTAATGAAGACGTGGCCGGGACTCGTACTAGCGCGAAAAAAGTTCTCGCAAGCGCTCCTATCAAAGCTCAACTGGTGCCAACCTGGGCCGAACTGCTGAACACCGACCGGGCGCTGATGATACTTAACGGAGATAGCGCACGATTGCCTTTGCCCGACTCATCCATTGATGCGGTAGTAACTGACCCGCCGTACTTCGACTTTGTTCACTACAGTGAACTCAGCGATTTTTTCTTTGCTTGGTTATCACCGGTGCTCAAGTCACGACATCCGTGGCTCAGTCGGGCCGACTCTTCCGACACGGGAGAGGTACAACACAAAGACCCACGTGTCTTCGCGCGACAGCTTTCATTGGTTTTTTCGGAATGTAGACGCGTCCTCAAGGACGATGGTGTCCTTGCGTTTAGCTTTCATCACTCCAGACCGGAGGGCTGGGCAGCCATCTATGAAGCCATCACAAGCTCGGGACTAATTGTTGTTGCCGCACATCCTGTCCATGCCGAACTCAGAACTGCAAACCCGAAGAGTTCAGCCAAAGACCCAATCAGCCTTGATGCAATTATTGTCTGCAAGAAGCGATCTCCCGCATTAGTGATGCAATTCGATGAGGAAACTATCCTAATTAAGACGAACGTACTTGCGCATGATTTGCAAACCGCTGGGATGACCATCTCAACAGCCGATCGTTTTGTAATTGGGGCATCACAGACGCTCATCCTAGCCTCTTTAGAGATGCTGTCATTCGAAATAATCAAGGAGCGTCTCGAACAACTTCAGCTTCTCATAAATAATAGTAAGGATCATTCAGGTTGCATTACAACGAGCGAAGTGTCTACTTTGTGTAAACATTCGAGTGGCACTAAAGAGATTGAGACGACCACAGCAGGTTCGGCCTATTAGAGGAGAAAAGGTCATGGCATTATTTAAAGGGGAAACACTCAATTTTGAAGTTCGTGATCCAGAGATCACTTCTACTGCCACGGATTCAGTTATAAATGAAAAATATGTTCGAGGCGAAATCAGAATCGTCACAGAACAGGCGCGTTATCCGTTGAGCACTATTGCAGAAATAGTCGAGAGTTCATCCTACAAACTGTCACCTGAATACCAGCGACGGCATAGGTGGTCGCAGGTTCAACAATCGAAACTCATTGAATCTCTGATAATGAATGTGCCCATACCCCCAATATTTCTTTATGAGTATGACTATTCAAAATACGAAGTTATGGATGGTCTTCAAAGGCTAACCGCAATTCACGACTTCTATCGTGACAAATACGTTCTGTCTGGCATGACGGAATGGAGCGAACTAAATGGCCGCGATTACTCGCATTTACCTGAGAAAATTAAGGAGGGAATCGGCCGACGCTACCTTTCATCCGTCATTCTTTTAAAAGAGACGGCCAAGAGTGATGTCGATGCCCTACGTTTAAAACAAATGGTCTTCGAGCGAATCAATAGCGGCGGCGAACCGCTAACACCCCAAGAGACTCGCAATGCCATATTCGACGGCCCTCTTAATCGCTTGTGTATCAAGCTGTCAAAAGAAAAAACCCTTTGTCGGTTGTGGGGCATACCAGAACCAGAACAGAGTGAAATTGATGGTGGACTGCCTTCGGATAATAGGGTCCAGCACGAAGCCTTTCGTCGCATGGAGGATGTTGAACTCGTTCTTCGATTTTTTGCATACCGGCAAAAGCAAGACTTACACAAAGGCACCAGTTTGAAGGATTATCTTGACGCTTACCTTCAAGCTGGCAATAGCTTCGACGCTACAACTTTAGTAAATTTGGAGTCTCTGTTTTTACAGACTATTAAACTTGTTGAAGATGCTTTCGGGGAAAAAGCATTCTGGTTGTTTCGGCAGCGCGCATCGACGGGCGCCTGGAGATGGCTCGAACGGCCGACAACAACAATTTTCGACTCGATGATGTTCGTTATGAGCAATCATCTGAGTAGAGCAAATGATATACGTAACCATGCTGATAAATTCAAAGAGAGAATTGAAACTTTCTATACGGAATATAACGAAACTTTCGCAGGTCGCAATGTAAACCCCAGCATGCTTAAGCAGCGCGATGATAAGTTCGAAGCGTTCTTGAATGCTGTCCTTAGTTAGCCATGAAAACTTGCATCCAAACCTTCAATATTGGTATTGATGAACTTCTGACTTTCTTGACTAGCACTGAGCACGAGGCCGAATTGATTGGGTTGTTTAAATCCTTGGACACTCATGGCTTAAAAGAAAAACTGTTACTGGACAGCATTACATCTGCACACATAAACAGGAAGCGCTATATCTATTCCGTTGCGATCGTCTCATTGTACGGTCTTCTTGAGCGCCTTGTGGACACGCTTATTGAGGCGTTCGTTTGTCGTGTGGCGGATTCAGTTAGTTCTTATCAACTGATGCCCGATGCTATAAAGAAAAATCATATTCCATTCTCCATTGATCTGCTAAAAGCAATAGCGGATGAGCGTCATTGGACGAGCGCAACGCAGGAAGATGTTATAGCCAATTTACATTCTTGCCTTTCCAGTTTGATGCCCTTCCATGTAAATGGCGCGGCCTTTGTTGTTCACCGCGGCAATATCACGCTGGCGAAAATCACAGAAATTCTCTCAGCTGTCGGTGTTCATCCCCATCTTCGGCGGGTGTTGTTGACAGGTAATCTGTTAGATTTTTTTCAGTTACAAGAACCTGAAAGAGATTTTAGCAAGGTTCCAGACAATGAACTGCTGGCTCTTCTGCAACCTATAGATGAATTAGTGGAACGGCGCAACCAAATCTCTCACGGCGTCATCAATATCGACAACATCGAATCGACTGAGCTATTAAAGGAGCGGTGCCACTTTATAGCTGCCTATGGCGGAGCGCTCTATATCGTCCTAATACAGGAACTTCTGAAATATAGAATTACACTACCTGGTATTCAATCTCTTGGGAAACCTATTATTGTTCACAATAAATCGATTGTTTGCTTTGAAACCAATAACTGCAATGTTGCTGTTGGGAATGTTATTGTCGCAGCTACAAACGACACAATGGAACCATTCCGCTATAGTTCAATAGAGGCATTACAAATAGACCATCAACCGTTCACAGAGATAGTGGTTTCACAGCCCACAAAATTCGCTGCTAAAGTCTCATTCAAAGCGTCAGAGCAGTATGATTACTACGTTCTAGCGGACGAATCGCTTTAGGTAGGCCTAATTCTGGGCGGGCATTATCCTCAAATCGTGAAGCACATTCCGCTTTTGTCTTGTGCGGAAGCGCCCGGTAGCCAACGATTGTCATGACGCAGCCTCGTTAACCTATCCCGCCAGCACTTTTCTTACGATCTTCTTACGTTATGTTGGTATATGTGTAACGATTTATTTTTGAGCGGCATCTTTAGTTTGGCTGCGATTTAGAAATCGCAGCCAAACTTGTCGCGGCTGGTTACTGGTAGAGCGTTCCGCCAAAAGGATTACATGAAACTGCGTCTTTTTTCGCCATGCGTTGTTGCAGCCCCTTCAGTGTGGTGGATGAGCAGCGGCTGGCGGCACTTGATGATGCCAAATTGCTTGATCTTGCCCGGAGCGGTTACCTGGTGTGGATTTATGCGCACCTCATGTCGCTGGGTAACGTGGCGCGTTTGGCCGAGCGCCTGGATCAGCGGATTGCCGCTGATATGAAGCCCGTGAGTAAATCACACTGATTGGACAGAAAAAATCATGGAGCCAGCCGCCCGCAGCGGTTTGGTTATTTGTAATGAAACTATACGCGTGATGTAAGCGCCTGGCTTGAAAGCATTAGCAAATGAAATTTGATCCTGGAAGCTTGGTAGTGTTTGCGCTTTTATATGGCTGCATCAATGTTCCCGCTTCGCATGGCGAGGATCTCGCAGACGTGTACGCATTGTCAAAGGCGAGTGATCCTAGATACAAAGCATCACGCCACGAGCTTGAAGCGAGCGGATATGCCAAGGACGAGGCGTTTGCTGCACTATTGCCCACGGCCTCCTTTGAGCGTACCAACACTAATACGAAGCAGGAAATACTGAGCAGCAAAAACACAGTCTATGCATCCGGGGCATCATCGTATCCTACGAAAAATGAAACTCTTACGCTGACGCAGCCGGTTTTCAAGGCTGCGGCATGGTTAGGCAACAAGCAGGCCAAATCGAAGGTCAAGCAAGCTGCCGCCATATTTTCCGCCGTCGAACAGGATCTTATTGTGCGCACCGCCACCGCGTATCTGAACGTGTTGGCAGGGAAAGATGCTTTGACATTTGCCGAAGCGGAAAGAGATGCGGTCAAGCACCATCTTGATCTTGCCGAGGCGCGCTACGTTAACGGGCTTGGCTCGATTTCTGCATTGCATGATGCGAAATCCCGCTATGCGGTTAAGGAGGCGGACGTCGTGGGGGCGCGAAATGAACTGGATGACATGTTGCAGGCATTGCGCGAAATAACCGGGAAGCTCATTCCTGCACTTGCTCCGCTCCATGGCGAAATCCCGTTGAACCTGCCGGAACCGAATGACTTGAACCAATGGATTGAAATGGCGCAGAAGAACAATCCGGTTCTTGAAGCGCGCCGCCANNTATTGGATGTTGTTGCCACAAGCAACAGGAAAGATACCGGTGGCAGCCTTTTCGGCGGAGGCAGTGATGTGCGGACCAATGAGCTCATGGTGCGGTTCAACCTGCCAATTTATGCGGGCGGCTTGACATCCGCGTTGACCGCAGAGTCAGCCAGCCGATATCAGGGGGCGCAGGAAGACATGGTGCGGGATGAGCGCCAGGTTGAACGTCAAGCCCGTGCATCGTTTCAGGGAGTGACAGGCGGGGTGGGGCGTGTTAATGCGTTTGCCCAATCCGTGAAATCCCAAGAGAGCGCAAGGCAGCTCAAGTTCGAAGGCTTTAAGGCAGGGCTCGAAACAATGCTGGCAGTGCTAGATGCGGAGCGTGATCTTTATGCGGCGAAGCGGGATTTTGCGAAGGCCAGATATGACTTCATCCTGAATGGCCTGCGCCTGAAGCAGGCGGCAGGGGCATTGAGTGAGGCAGATCTGCTGGCAGTGAACGAAATGATTAATGTGGCGCGATTAAAGGCAGCGCAGCGTTAACGGCGCTCATTCCGCTTGCGAACAACGGCGATGTGGCTGCGCAACTACGCCTTGGAGGGGTGAACAAAATGGGTCGGCTATACAGAATCTCCAGTAACTGCATAAACAAGGATCAGAGAAGTTGAGGGCAACGATCACGATGAGGCTGTAGCGAACCATGAAGTCATCTCTTAACCACGTCTATCGCACTATTTGGTCCGAGGCACAGAGTGCCTGGGTAGCGGTATCCGAGTTGACCAAAGCAAAAGGAAAGCGATCTGGTTCGAGCGTCCTGAATGCGGCGTTGGCTGCCGATGCGGCCAACTCAGCCGACCGAAGCCGCAAAGTTCATTTCAAACCCCCCGCCTTTGCGCTGACAGGATTGCTTCCAGACATGTTCAAGCGGCGCGGGAATATGCGCTTCCCCGCGCAACGCAAAGCCCATTTCGAAGCACTGGAGCCACGTTTCCTGCTTTCGGCCGACATCCTGATTCCCCCGCCTCCCAACCAGGTGCAAGCGCCATCGGCTCTGGAGGCGCCGCTTAATACCGACACGGCAATCCTTGCGGCATCCGGCTCGCTAGCCCAATGCACGATTCAGGATAGCCCGCTGCAAACCGACCTCAGTGGCGTCATTGCAACGATACCCTCTATTGCCCTTGTCGATACGACGCTGGCGCAGGCCAGCAATGCAGCCGATCCCAACGCCCACGTTACAACGAAAAAAGACACATCCATAACAATAGACGTGCTGGCCAAGCATACCGATCTGGGCGGTACGCTGGTTCCCGGTTCGGTAGCGATCACCTCAAACCAGGAGAGGATGACGCTGAACGCGGATGGCAAGAACCTGATTGTGCAGGGCGAAGGTTTATGGAGCGTCAATCCCGCGACCGGGGCCATTACCTTTACTCCGGATGCCAACTTCCTCGGCAAACCCATGCCGATCAGCTACCGGGTGTCGAACAATCTTGGTGCCGTGGCGACCTCGACGCTATGGGTCGAGGCGCTGTCCAGCACCTCGACCCATAGCGTCGAGGTGCTGGACAGCGCCGCCCATGATGTTGGAGCCTCCGCCAACCCGGCTCCTGCTGCCACGGTAGCGCTGCCGTCTTATGCGGGCTATGTCCAGAGCCGCCCCGCTCCCAGCCAAGTGGTCATCGTAGACCCCGCCGTGCAAAATTACGAAACCCTGGTCAAAAGCCTGCTGAATTACGGCGCGGCACAAACCGGTTCTGCTCAAGCTGTGGCAACCGGCCAGAGCGCCTACAAGGCACAAGATATGCGGTCAGCACTGCCCGATCCGCTGAGCTTGCAAAGCTCATCCGATACCCAGCCGCAATTACAGGTATCGCGTTACGGCGATGTTGAAGTGGTGGTGCTCGATGAGCGCTTTGATGGCGTAAGCCAGGTGGCGGATATTTTATCTTCCTACCGCAACCTGACCGCAGTGCAACTGCTGTCGCATGGCGCAACTGGAGCGCTGCGCCTTGGCAGCAGCCAGATCAGCGGCAGCAAACTGGATAAATACAAGGGACAAATTGCCAATTGGGGCAAAGCGCTTCGCCCCGGCGGAGACATCCTGCTTTACGGCTGTGACGTGGCCAAGGGCGCGGAAGGGATGGCCTTTGCACAGAACCTGGCGCAACTCACCGGCGCCGACATCGCTGCATCCACCGATGCGACCGGCACCGCCGAGTTCGGCGGTAACTGGACGCTGGAACATTCGACCGGCGTGATCGAGGCCGCCCCGTTGTCTGTACTGGAGTACGGTTTTTTGATGCAGGATTTTGTCAGTACTGCTGCAAGCGAGATTTTTACCGGCACTGTCGGCGGTGACCATTATTTCTTTGCCGACGGATGGGGTACCGATACCGTCACCGATTCCGGGGCTTCCGGCGCTGATGTGCTCGACTTTTCGGCGGTTACCAAAAACCTTTTCTTCACCATATATGCAGATGGCCATCTGACGGTTTCAGACGGTGACAATGGGCTTGCCGTGTCCGGCGGCATCGAAACGCTGATTGGCGGCAAGGGCATCAACGATTTTCGTTTTGAAGATACGGCAACTTTTTCCGGAGCCATTGTCGGCGGTATTGGCGGCGGCAACAGCTTCGACTTCAGCGCCTATAACAGTTCCATCCAGGTTGACCTGGGCGCAGGAACCGCCGCGAAGACTGGTGGCGGAGTGTTGCTCGGCAGTTTCCAGCAGATCAGCAACCTGAAAGCAGGAGCAGGCGATGACCTGCTGCGCGGATCGGCTGCGGTCAATAAAATCAGTGGCGGCAAGGGTAATGACCTGATCTTCGGTCTCGGCGGGGACGATACGCTGATTGGCGAAGAGGGGAATGACTTCTTCGATGGCGCCGCCGGGAATGACCATCTGGATGGGGGCGCTGGCCGCGACATAGCCTCCTATGCGGCTTCGCCGCAAGGGGTGGATATCAATCTCGCAAATTCTGAAGGAAAGGACGGCTTCGGCGGCACCGACACGTTTGCCGGCATCGAAGACCTGGAAGGGAGTGCTTTTAATGATATTTTGACCGGTGATGGAGGTGCCAACCGAATAGATGGCAGAGCAGGCGACGACACCATCACAGGCGGTGAAGGGAATGATGTTCTTGTCGGCGGAGCCGGGAACGACACCCTCTCCTATGCCTCCGCCAGCTCGGCGATCACGGTCGAGCTGAACAAAAAGGATGACCAAGGGGCGGCTGTCGCACAGGACACCATGGGGGCAGGGAGCGACACCCTGAGCGGATTTGAAAACCTGACCGGCTCCCGTTTTGACGATCATCTGACCGGTGACAGTTCAGCCAACGTTATCAATGGCGGCGAGGGGAATGACATCCTCAACGGCAACGGTGGTGCAGACAGGTTCCGCTTTGGGGATAACTGGGGCGATGACAGCATCAATGGGCCAAGCGCGGTAACGCTCGATTTCGCAGCGGCCCATAACAACCTGTTCTTTACCATCCAGGCTGACGGGGCCACGGCGGTAACCGACGGTGAAAACCCCCTGGCAACTCTCAGCAATATGCCGGGAGCCGCCCTGTCGGCGCCA
>CXWL01004975.1_pt1 | contig 16334 bp, 11 predicted proteins | sample 590931 | NCBI WGS metagenome assembly CXWL01 (sample SAMEA3498368, study PRJEB10139) | groundwater metagenome | biome: water well; material: biofilm material | place: Germany | collected 2015-04-27 | reverse complement strand
GACATACAGAAACCAGCCATGCGACAGAGCGGCATTTCGTCCGGTACGGAGATATTTTTGAAAACCTATTTGTCTGGCCATCCAGCCCCAATACAACGCGCCGGCAATGTTGACCAGCGACCAGGGGAAAATCACCACTTCTCCGCCGTTTTCCGGGAACAATAGCCAGTTCACAATGGAGCTGGAAATCAGGGCCACGATGGCTCCCCACCAAGGACCCAAGAGGAACGCAACCAGCGCAGTTCCTGTCATGTCGAGATAGAGGATGCTCTCCAGATGACGGCTCAACGTCAGTCCAACATAATTAAGCAACAACCCTGCTGCCACAATGACACTGGTTTCATACAAGAGAAGATAGGAGGCCCCCCGGAGGGGTTTTGACGAATAAAAGCTGGATTCGGAAGACGATTCAGCGACTGGACGCTCGGTTGGAGAAGGCGACTTTCGCCCCTTCTTCGATGTAAACCGGTTCTTGATATTCAGTAATTTCTCCATGATGCTCAACATGGCCGCAATAAAGCCTGCCACAGTGCCGCCGAGCATGAGCAGGTCTTTGCCGAAATCTTCAAGCATGAGAACTTCCCTTATTATGCCAGTATAGTACCGGTAGCCATTCTAGCCACGAAGGGATATCCCCGCCAGCAAAAGCCCAGAACCCGACAGGTTGAATTGGTCTATTTGGTTGATCTGGTTTGTTTTGTTTATTTAGTTGATTTGGTTTATCTGGTTCGTTTCATCCACCCAAATAAACAAAACAGACCAAACAAAACATCCAACGATCTTCTTATGTTGGTGGACCGTTTTGAACAGCTTGGTCCGATTGAGTGGCTTTCGGGGTGACTTCCGCCCACACCTGCGCCCGTTCTTGAAGGTGGTGGGCAACCTCGGCGCCGATCAGCAAGAGGGCTGCGGAGTAATAGACCCATAAGAGGAGCAGAACGACTTCCAAGAGGGAGCCGTAGAGATTGGCGTAGACGGTCGCATAGGTGCTGTAGGTTACGAATATGAATTTAGCTGCGATCCAGAGCAGACTAAACGTCAGGGCTCCGATCATCGCCTCACGCCAATGAGGTCGCCGCCGTGGAACGAGCCGATATAATCCCGTGACTGTGAGAAAGGCCAGTGCGAAGGGGAGCGTATAGGTGAGAAACAGATCATGGGCTGCAAGGGCCAGAAGATCGAGCCCCCAGAGTCTTGGGGCATATCCTGTTAAGAAGTTGACGATTTGTGTGGCGCCGTAGGAAAGGAGCAGCACGAACCCTGTCACGGCGAGCGAGGCGGCGGCAATACCGGTTGAGATGAGAGGGTTGCGGCGCCAGACGCTCTCGAAGACGACGTTCAACGTATAGTCGAGTTCATAGAACACCAAGGTACCGAACCAGACGAACGTCAGAAACACCGCCCATCGGACGGTTTCCAAGGCGCTCACCCGGTGCAATTCCTTCACAACATGCTCTCCCAACGAGGGAAGAAAACCCTTGAGAAAACTGAGGAGAACCTGCTCCCCGATCACGTCCTGACTCACCACAAAACTCAGACCGTAGAGCAGCAAGAAGACGAGCGGGAACAGTGAGAGCAGGGAGAAAAATGCAAGAGAGGCCGCCAAACTGGCGCACCCATGGCGCAGAAAGGATCGCGCGAGATCTCGGAGAAAACGAAAGAGCGGCATAGGGTACGATGGGTATTGGGCTTCTTACCAAAGTAACACGAGTTTTCTTCCCATGCACCTGTTTAGGCATGGACCGGTGTGAAACTACTTGAACGTCAGGACCGATTGGAGCGCGAAGCTCACGAGGGGGTTGGGATAGAAGCCGAAGAATATTACGCCAACAACGGCACAGGCCAACACGAAGGAGAGGGCCGGAGAGGTTACGAGGCGTGGCTCTGCAACGGCAGAGGGGTTCGGATCGCGCATGTACATCACCATGACCACCCGCATGTAGTAGTAGGCTGATACCACGGCGAAGACCAGGGCGATGGCGGCTAGCCAGGCCAAGCCGGCTTCGACTGCCGCCATGAACACATAAAATTTTCCGATAAATCCTGCGGTCGGCGGGATGCCCGCAAGCGAAGCCATAAACAGCAGCATGATAAAAGCTGCGAGCGGCTGGCGCTTGGCCAGGCCTGTGAAATCCTCGATCTCCTCTCCCTCAACGCCGCCTTTCCTGAGCATGGCGATAAGAGCAAAGGCGCCGAGCGTCATAAACGAATAGATCGCAAGGTAGATCATCATGCTCGCGAGACCTGGCGTTCCACCGGATGCCCCGACCCCGCGGCCTGCCGCCACAAAACCGATCAATACATAACCGGCATGGGCAATACTGGAGTAGGCCAGCATCCGTTTAATGTTGGTCTGCACGATGGCCACGACGTTCCCGAGCACCAGAGTGACCAGGGAGATGAGGAGGAACAGGAGCGACCAATCCGCCTTCAGCCCGCCGAGCCCTTCGACGAAGACACGCATGAAGGCCGCAAAGCTGGCAGCCTTTGAGGCCACCGCCATGAAGGCCGTGACGGACGTCGGGGCGCCCTGATAGACGTCGGGTGTCCACATATGGAACGGCACCGCGGCGAGCTTGAAGCTGAAACCGACCGCGATCAGAATCGTGGCGATCAGCACCAGAGGGTCGTCCGTCCCGCGGGCGCCGATCGCGCTCGCAATCAATGCCAGCTTCGTGCTGCCTGCATATCCGTAGAGCAACGAAATACCGTACAGCAGAATCCCCGAGGAGAAAGCGCCCAAGACGAAGTATTTGGCCGCGGCTTCCAATGAACGGGGCTTCGACCGGTTCAGCCCGGTCATGACATAGAGCGAGAGGGACATGAGTTCGGTGCCGAGATAAATCGTGAGCAAGTCGGCGCCGGATACCATGACCATCATGCCGGAGAGGGCGAGGAGGATGAACCCGTAATACTCGCCAAGGTGTATGCGCTCCGCCTTCATATAGGGCAGCGATAGAAAGATCGTCAGCCCAGCCACGCCATAGAGGAGGATTTTCCAGAACCTGGAATAGGCATCCACCACCACCAGGTCGCTAAATGCAGACACCCGGATATTCAGTTCGCTGAGCTGCCAGCCGGTGAGCGCAAGACAAAGGGCAAGGGCGCCGATACTGAGCCAGGCCAGGAGATCTCGCCGCGCAAAAGACGTGATGGGGTCCAGCACGATGACGAGACAGGCCGTGACGACGATGATGAGCTCGGGAAGCAGGGCCAAGAGGTCAGCGCCGTACAGACTCATCGCGATAGGCCTTGGGGCTTCAGCCCCTCTCCGCTGTCAGCCAGCAGTGGCGCTATCCCTCCGGCGGAGGGGTGGGCGGTCGGCGCAACTTTTACACGGGACATGGAGGCGATCGTGTTGGTCACGCTTTGGTGCATCCGGCTCACAAGCGGATTGGGAAAGAGCCCGATCAAAAAGACCAGCAGGGCCAGCGGCGCCAGGGTGGCCAGTTCCCGATAATTGAGATCCTTGAGATTCGGCAGGTGGTGCGGAGACGGGATCCCGAAGACCACTCGCTGAATCATCCACAGAAGATAGGTGGCAGCAAGGATGATGCCCACCGAGGCAAACGCGGTCGCAATCTTGCTCCAGAGGAACGTACCGACGAGCACGAGAAATTCTCCGACAAAACTATTGGTGCCGGGGAGACCCAGCGAGGAGAGGGCGAAAATCACCAGCAGCACGGCATACTGAGGCATCGGCGCGGCCAATCCGATATTGTCGGCAATCAAACGGCTATGGGTGCGTTCATAGATAATACCGACGCAGAGGAACAGACCGCCGGTCGTGATCCCATGGTTGACCATTTGAAGGACGGCTCCTTCGATGCCTTGTTGGTTCAACACAAACAGACCAAGAGTGACGAACCCCATGTGGCTCACGCTCGAATAGGCGATCAGCTTCTTGAGATCGACTTGGGCCAGCGCCATATAGGCGCCGTAAATAATCGCGACGATGGAGAGAACAACCATCATCGGCGTGAAGAGCCGGCTGGCATCCGGCAGCATCGGCAAGCTGAATCGGAGAAACCCATAGGTGCCCATTTTCAAGAGAATGCTGGCGAGGATCACACTCCCGGCAGTCGGAGCCTCAACGTGGGCGTCCGGGAGCCAGGTGTGAAACGGAAACATCGGTACCTTCACTGCGAAGGCGGCGAAGAACGCCAAGAACAGCCATGCTTGCATCGAAGCAGGGTACGTCCCCTGACTGAGAGCCAAGATATCGAACGTGTGTCCCCCATAAAAGTACAAGACGAAGATGGCGACCAATAGGAGTACGCTGCCTGCCAATGTGTACAGAAAGAACTTGATGGCGGCATAGAGCCGGTTGGCCCCTCCCCAGACGCCGATGAGGAGGTACATCGGAATCAACATGGCCTCCCAAAACACGTAGAACAGCACGAAGTCCAAGGCGACGAATACCCCCACCATGGCCGTTTCCATGATCAGCAATACGGCCATGAACCCTCGAACCCTTGTGGCAATTGCATTCCATGATGCCAAGACACAGAGAGGCATGATCCCGACCGTCATCAAGACCAGCGGAAGGCTGATTCCGTCGAGACCCAGGCTGTAGTAAATAGGGGGAACCGTGATCCAGGCCGCATGTTCAGTGAATTGCATCTGGCTGGTCTGCGGATCGAAGAGCCACCAGAGCGGGATGGCAATAAACAGATCGGCCAAGGTCGCGGCAAGCGCAATCCATCGAGAAGCCGATTCCGTTGCGAAATAAATCGCGAACGTCCCCGCGAGGGGAATCACGAGGAGAAGAGAAAGCCAGGGAAAGGAACTCGTCATTGGTCGTCAGTCAATCGTCGATGACCATTGGCGTGAAAACAGCGGTCCACTGTTCCCATTGACCAATGACCGTCGACCATTGTCATTCCTCACAAGAAAAAAAACATCGTAAAAAGGATCACCACCCCAAGCGCCATACCCAACGCATAATGTTGTGTCTGTCCGCTTTGGGTGAGCCTCAAGATCCAGCCTCCCCAAGCGAACGCCCGGGCCACACCGTTCACCGCCCCGTCGACCACGCTGACATCTATGCGCTTCCACAGCTCAGTTGCGGCAAAAAATGTGGGGCGAACGATCATTCGATCGTAGGCCTCGTCGACATACCATTTGTTCAGCGAGGCCCGATACAAGGATTGCCACCGCTGAGCGAACCGATCCGGCAGCGCCGGGTTGAGTACATAGACATAGTACGCGCCGGCAATCCCGAGTAACCCCATGGCGGTGGCCACCGCCATGATACCGATCGCGGCTCCTCCCTCGTGAATAGCGTGACCTGCGTTCGTGTCGAACATCGGTCCAAGAAATTCAGGAATACCCAAATAGCCCGTGACGATACTGAGCGCTGCCAGGATGATCAGCGGGACGGTCATGGTTTTTGACGGTTCATGCACGCGCTCTGCATGATGAGGATCGACATGCGAGGGGCCCCAAAATGTCACGAAGACCAGTCGGAAGCTATAGAAGGCTGTCATCAACGCCGTCACAAGGCCGAGCACGGTGAGGATCTGACCGAGAGGGCCCGCCGACCAGGCCGAGATCAGCAGGTCGTCCTTACTGAAGAATCCCGACGTCAGGGGAAATCCGGCAAGTGCGAGCGAACCCACGACAAACGTCCAATAGGTGACCGGCAATTTGTTTTTCAATCCGCCCATTCGACGTATATCCTGCTCGTGATGCAGGGCGATGATGACGGATCCGCAACCGAGAAACAGGAGCGCCTTGAATGCCCCGTGGGTCAGGAGGTGGTACATGCCGGAAGCATAGGCGCCGAGGCCGCAGGCCATGACCATGTAGCCAAGCTGACTCACGGTCGAATAGGCGACGACACGTTTGATGTCGGTCTGGGTCAGGGCAATGGTCGCCCCCACGAGCATCGTCACTCCCCCGGTGATCGCCACGATAGTCATGGCGGTGGGAGAGAGGTTATAGAGCGGAGCCAATCGCGCGACCATGAACACGCCTGCCGTAACCATCGTCGCAGCATGGATAAGAGCCGAGATGGGGGTGGGGCCTTCCATCGCGTCCGGCAGCCAGACGTGGAGCGGCACTTGAGCCGATTTGCCGACTGCGCCCGTGAACAACAAGACGCAGATCAGCGTGAGGACGGAGACTTCCCAGGTTCCTCCAAACGGCCTGAGGACATTGATCACGTCGCCGGCGGACTCGTGTGCGCGAGCAAACACTTCGTGGTAGTCGAGCGAACCGAAGCTGTACCAGACCAGCAGGAGGCCGAGCATGAAACCGAAGTCGCCGACGCGGTTGACGATAAAGGCCTTCGTCGCCGCGGCACAGGCGGACGGCTTCTCATACCAATGGCCGATGAGCAAATAGGAACAGAGACCGACTGCCTCCCAGAAAATGAAGAGTTGCAGCAGGTTGTCCGCCATCACCAACATCAACATCGAGAAGGTAAAGAGGGCAATATAGCTGAAGAATCTGGCATAACCCGGATCTCCACGCATGTACCCGATGGTATAGATGTGGACGAGCGAACTCACGGTCGTGACCAGCAGCAGCATGACGGCGGTGAGGCGGTCGATGGAGAACCCGATGTGAATATCGAGCGCGCCGGACGTGAGCCAGGTATAGAGGGGAAAACTCGCTTGGTGGCCGTTTGCCACGTCGAAGAAGACCAGGAGCGAGAGCAGCCACGAGCAGACGACCGCCGGGACCGCGACAAGATGGGCGTTATCCTTGATCCAATGGCCGAAGAGCCCGAGAATCAGGAACGAAGCCAGAGGGAAGAACGGGATGAATTCGTAAGTCATCGGAAGAATGATAAATGGTGAATGGTGAATGGTGAATGAAATGCCCGCAATACTGTCCGCGCATTGACCATTGACCATTGATCATTAAACATTGTGTCCGGACCTACCATTTCAACAACCGCAGTTCATCGATGTTGATCGTGGACTTGGCCCGATAAAGGGCGATTATGATGGCCAATCCGACCGCGACCTCCGCTGCAGCGACCGTGAGGGCAAAAAAGACGAAGACCTGCCCGGCGACATCGTGAAGGTACTGCGAAAAGGCGACAAAGTTGATATTCGTCGCGTTCAACATCAATTCGACGGATAGCAAGATGATGATGATGTTCCGTCGAAGCAACACGCCGACCACTCCGGTCAGAAAGACGATGCCACTCAGCACGAGATAGTAAGACAGGGGAATGGTCATGGCTTAGAATGACGAAGGTGGACTGTGGAAGGTGGAATTGGCATCATGATCGGTAGATAATTCACAATTCATCATTCACAATTTATGATTGCGGCGCATCGCCGCCGATGTCTTTCTTGGCGAGCAGGATCGCACCGATCATCGCCACGAGCAGGATCAGGGACGCGACCTCGAAGGGAAACAGATAGGTAGAGTACAGCACGTCACCGATCGCCGCGGTATTGCTGATTCCCCCGACGGTGGTTTCCGTGCCGGGCGCTACAACAGGAGCCGTCCAACCCTTCATCACCGTGAGAATGATGGCCTCGATGACCAGCGTGCTCCCTACGGCCGCTGCCATGGGCCATTGCCGATGGTAACGATCGTCCTGTCGCAGGTTCAACAACATCACGACGAAGAGGTAGAGGACCAAGATGGCGCCGGCGTAGACGATGATTTGGACGGCGGCGAGGAACTCCGCATGCAGCGTGACATAGAGTCCCGCCACATGAAAAAACATGATCAGCAGCGACAAAGCGCTATAGATGGGGTTGCGCACCGCAACGACGAACACCGCTGCGACGGCGATTACAACCGCAAAGTAGAAAAAAAATGCCTGTTCCATCGCGCTTCTTCCTCGGTGCTGCCGGCCCACAAACCGTCGCGCGTGACGCGCAAGATCAGGCTGGTTCCTCTTGTTTATTTGGCCTGTTTGGTCGATTCGGGTAAACCAGACCAATCAAATGAACCAGTCAGGCCTATCTGCCTTTTCTCGCTATTCCCGCCCGTCCCGCCGGCTCTGTGCTGACAACTCAGCCGGGTTTTTGCGGCAGGTGCTTGAACGCGACGTTGAAGAACGCCACGTTCGGATGTTGAAGCTCCAACTGCTTCTCACGAACCGGGAACGACCGGTCGCCGATTGCGAGCAATTGTTCCTTGTTGAGGTGCAGCTGCCTCTTGTCGTACACAGACCACTCGTATTCTCGTGTCATGCCGAGGGCATCTACCGGACAGGCATCGACGCACAGACCGCAAAACAGGCAGCGGGTCATGTCCATGTAATACTCTTTCGAGTAGCGCTTCGTCGGCTCGCCCGGTACCTCCGCGCTGACCACCTGAATGACCCGCGAGGGACAAGCGGCTTCACATAGATCGCAGCCGACACATTTTTCCGTTCCGTCATCGTACCGCAACAGGGCCAGCATGCCGCGATAATTATCCGGCAGCGTCCGCTTTTCATGCGGGTATTGTATGGTGATCGGCTTGTAGTGCAACATGTGCGACATCGTCGTTTTCATTCCGACGAGAATCTCGTAAAAGGTAATCGTTTTGAGCCAGGTCTTAAAAGTCATGTTTATCTAGTTTGTTTGGTTGCTCTGGTTTGTTTGGTTTGTTTTGTTGGAGTCGATGCGTGCATGCCTGTCATCAATTTCGATCCCCTCCAGCCAAATAAACAACAATACCAAACAAACCAGAGCAACCGCTTCAACCCCTCGGAAAGAAATACAGCGTCAACGCTGTGATCACGATGTTTGCCAGCGCGATCGGCAGCATGACCTTCCAGCCAAACCTCATCAATTGATCGTAGCGCAGACGGGGCAATGTGGCGCGTAACCAGATGAACAGAAAAAGGAAGAAATAGACCTTCCCGGTAAACCACATGATATGTTCGATCCAGGCCAGTTGCTCCAGCCCGATATACTCCAAAATCGTCCCAGGATAGGGGGCATTCCAACCGCCCAAGAACAACGAGGCTGCGACGCATGACACCAACAGCATGTTGGCATACTCGGCTGTGACATAGAAGGCGAACCGCATACCGCTATATTCTGTGAAAAATCCGGCCACGAGTTCGCTTTCCGCCTCCGGCAAATCGAACGGGATACGATTGGTCTCAGCCACCGCAGAAATCACAAAGACGACGAACGCGAAGATTTGGGTGTGGATAGGAAAGAAACCGTCTGGCCGGCCTCCCCAGATAAACCAATGCCAGAAACCGCCTGCCTGGGCCTCGGTGATCTGCACAAGACTCAAGGTTCCCGACAACAACAACACACCGACGATCGCCAACCCCACGTTCAACTCGTAACTAATCACCTGGGCCGCAGAACGCAGGCCTCCCAGGAGTGAGTACTTGCTGTTTGATGACCAGCCTCCCAATATAATGCCGTAAGCGCCGATCGAGGCAATCGCCAAGACGTACAAGACTCCGATATTGATATCCGCCACAACAAAGGGTTTGACCGTCAACCCAAACATGGTCATGGTGATGTCCGGGCCAAAGGGGATGACGGCGAATCCGATCATCGCGACGATCATCGTCAATACCGGCGCCAGTTTGAACATAGCCCTGCTGGCTCCGGCCGGTATGATGTCCTCCTTGAAGAACAACTTGATGCCGTCTGCGACCGGTTGAAGCAGTCCATAGGGACCGACTTCCATCGGACCCATCCGATCCTGCATCCAGCCGAGCACCTTCCGTTCGAAATAGGTCATGGTCGCGACGGTGATCATGACGATGGTCATCTCCGCTAATATCTGAGCCAATGAAACGACAAGTCGAAGGCTTAATTCAGTCACATCAACACTCCCGGATCACAAATGGCAACATCGTTGGCAATCGTCTACTCACGTTGTTTTCATCACCGATACAGATGCCGTCCGATAACATGGGACTTTCGTATCGGGATCGACGGCGCAGGCAAAGAGTTGCAAGGCGTTCTGCGCGAAGTGATCGGGGAGCCAAGCCAATCCCTCCGGCACGCGATCCAGGACTTTCGCCGTGGTCGTGAATTCGCCCATGCTGTTCGAGAGACGGACCCGATCTCCGGTGCCGATGGCATATCGCGCGGCATCCATGGAATTCATCTGCAAAAACCCGCCCGGTTCGATCTGCAGCAGTCCCTTCGAATGGGTCGACAGCTTCCCTGAATGAAACAAGGTCTGCGCCAGTCCCAGTTGGACCGTTCCCTCCGAACGGACGGCCCGCTCCGGCAGAACATACCGAGTCGCAAGGTCGCGGCGATACCCCTCGCTCATGTATCGGCCGACAGCGGCGGCATCCACGGCGGGAGGGATCGGCAAGGGGCCGAGCGATCCATACCCGGGAATCACAGCGCGGATCTCTTTGAGAATTTCCTTAACATCGCCGTATTCCAACGGCACACCCATGAAGACCGAGAGGGCCGACAGAATTTCCCAGTCGGGCCGGCTATCCCCCACCGGATTAATCGCAGATCGGACGGCTTGAACATGGCCCTCCGTATTGGTGAAGGTTCCGTCCTTCTCCATAGCGGAAGCAGCCGGGAGCACCACATGGGCGAGCGCAGCCGTTTCCGTGAGAAACAGTTCTTGGCACACAAGGAGGTCGAGCTTGCCTAGGGCCTCTTTGGCTCCGATCTGAGGCGGAAGGCTCCCGACAGGATTTTCGCCAACGATGAAAAGCCCCTTGATGATCCCTGCCTGCGCTCGATCAATCATCTCGACGAGCGTAGCTCCTGTCGCGAGGGGAAGCTCCTCTTTCCAAGCGCGGCTCATCCTGGCGCGCGCATCCTGATCGGTGATCTCGATCGCGCCGGGCAGCATAGCCGCGACCGCGCCCATTTCAACCGCCCCTTGATCGTTATTTTCTTCCGCCAAGGGAGCGAAACCGCAGCCCCTTGCGGTCAACTTCCCGGTCAAGAGCAACAAATCCAGGAGATTGAGACAGGAACCATAGCCTCCTTGGCTGCGCAGCAAGATCTGGCCGGCAAGCACCACCACACGGCGTCCTTTGGCCATGGAAGCAGCCATCTGAACGAACGATTCGCGTGAAACCCCGGTGCTTAGAGCCAGATCCTCCCACGCCAGTTTCTGTACTGCTTGAGAAATAGCCGCGACATAATCTTCCCCCTGTTGCCGGACTGTGCTATCGATATGGTTGCCCTCAACGATAGCCTTCAACAGGCCCAACACAGCCGCGCCGAACTGGGACGGGGCGACACAGACATGTTGCTCCGACAGGTTGGAAATGTTGCTGATCGCGCCGATCGCAGGTTGGATCGCCTCGATGGTCAACAATGCCGCACCCTGTTTCTTGACGGCTTCTTTTACTTTCAGCCCGGTAATCGGATTGGTCTCGGTAATATTGGTGCCGACCAAGAGCAATACGTCCGCTTGCACGATATCCTCGAAGGTCACAGTCCAGCGATGCGTGCCTTGCACCAAACGCATGGCCTCCACCCCGTTGACATGCCCGTATCTCGCGCTGCTATCGAGATTATTGGTCCCGATCGTCAGGCGCATGAATTTCTGGAACAGATAGAGTTCTTCGTTGGTACAGCGACCGGAAATCAGTCCGCCGAAGGCCTGCGGGCCGTGCGCTTGCTTGAGCCGTTTGGTCCGCTCGGCCACATATTCCAGCGCTTCTTCCCATGTGGCTTCCACCAAAGCGCCGTTCCGCCTGATCAGCGGCTGGGTCACTCGGTCGGGATGGCTCGCCGCGCGAAATCCAAAAAACCCTCGCGCGCACAGATCCCCGCTGTTCCGACCGGCGCCCTGCGCGCTGTTCACCTCGATCAACTCCTGGTCCTTAGTTTGGACCGTGATCTGGCAACCATCCCCGCAAAAGGAGCAGACCGTGTCGGCGCGCTTGAGCATCCAAGGACGGTATTCGTACATCGAGAGCCGGCTGACGATGGCGCCGACCGGGCAAATCTGCACGCATCCGCCGCAGAACTCACAATCCAGGGGATGGGCGCCGAATGACTTGATCTCGGTCATTGTGCCTCGCCCGACCGGGGCGAGGGCCTTGACATCCATGACCTCGTCGCAGTAGCGGACGCAACGCAAACATTGCACACAACGGTTCATCTGTGTTTCGATCAGGGGGCTGAAATATTCCTTCTGGAAAATGCGTTTGGTTTCCTCGAACCGGCTGGTCGCGGTGTATTGATGGGAAAAGTCCTGAAGGTCGCACCTCCCTCCCTGATCGCAAACCGGACAGTCCAAGGGATGATTGGCCAGGATGAATTCGAGCACCGACTTGTGGGCGTCATGAACGACCGTCGTAGCGGTCCGGACAGCCATACCCTCGGTTGCCAGGGTGCTACAAGAGGTCTGGAGTTTTGGCATCCGTTCGACTTCGACCAGGCACATGCGACAGTTCGCATCCGGCTTGAGCTTCGGATGGTAGCAGAAGTGCGGAATCATCACGCCAACCCGGCGAGCTGCTTCGATCACCAGGGTGCCTTTCGGCACCGAGATGGGAACGCCGTCGATGGTCAATCGAACAGTCTCTGTTGTCGTATTAGCCATATTCGTCATTATTCGTTAAACGTTACCTGTTAAACGATGAGACCAGAATCCATCCTGTGCGATTTACGTAGAACCAAAGAACGATTTACGTTTGACATCTTCAATGCCTCGCCCCCGCCGGCTCCAGCTTGATCAGGTTGGCAGCTTCTGCTTCTTGAATCAGTGCAACGTATTCAGGCCGCCAATATTTGAGCGTACTCATAATCGGCGCCACTGACGCATCGCCGAACGCGCAGACCGTTCGGCCCTCGATGTTCTTGCATAGATCGACCAAGGTTTCAAGATCCTCCATCCGCCCCCGTTTCGCGACGATTCGACGCATGGTTTGTACCAGCCAGGAGCTGCCTTCTCGGCAGGGACTACACTTGCCGCAGGACTCATGGTAGAAAAATTCCATGAGACGGAGCGCGGCCCACACCATGTCCGTGCCCTCTTCCATCACAGTCACCCCGCCGGAGCCGAGCATGGAACCGGCCGCGGCGACAGACTCAAAATCGAGTTTGACGTCGAGGTGGTTCGGCGTAAGGAACGGCGCTGACGCCCCCCCCGGTATAAAGGCCTTGAGCAGCTTGTCGGAACGCATGCCTCCGGCCTGCTCATAGATCAGTTCGCGGAAGGTGACCCCCATCGGCACTTCGTAGTTCCCCGGCCGTTTCACATGGCCGCTCACGCAGAATACTCTGGTGCCGGTGCTTTTCGGAGGAGAACCGATCGACGCAAACCATTCGGGGCCCCGGCCGACGATGTGAGGAAGGTTGGCCAGGGTCTCGACGTTATTCACCACGGTCGGTTTGTTGTACAAACCGTGGGTCGCCGGGAAAGGGGGCTTGACGCGCGGGAGGCCGCGTTTGCCTTCGAGCGATTCCAGCAAGGCCGTTTCTTCTCCGCAGATATAGGCGCCGGCGCCCCGGTGTACCCACACATCGGCGGTGATGCCCGCGCCCAGGATGTTCCTGCCGATGTAGCCGGCGATCCGTGCTTCGGCAATCGCCTGCTCCAAGATCCTGGCCCCCAGGACAAATTCACCCCTGATGTAAATGTAGGCAGTTTCTGCCCCGATCGCGTAACAGGCGAGCAGGATGCCTTCTAATATCTGGTGGGGATCTCGCTCGATGAGCTGGCGGTCCTTGAAGGTGCCTGGCTCGCTCTCATCCGCGTTGCAACAGAGATACCGCGGACCCACGTAACCCTTGGGCAAGAATCCCCATTTCACACCGGTCGGGAAACCTGCGCCACCGCGCCCTCGGAGCCCTGACTTCATCACCATGGCGACGACTTCGGCCGGCTGCGCTTTCCCCACGACCTTGCGGAGCGCCTGATAGCCACCCGTGCGCTCATAATCTTGAAGGCTGCCGGTATAGCCGGGCTGCATCATATTCTTGAGCAGTATGAGTTCGTGCTTGGGCATAGGCTTCAACGTGACAAGTAAAAAGTAAAAAGTAAAAGGTCGGGCCTCGATCTTGTCCTGTAACGTTTCACGTTTTACTTCTCACCTTTCACTGCTACTGGTTCCGGCCACATAAACGGGCCGGTCTTGAGCTGACAGGTTCCATCTTTTTTGAGATCGGCCAGAATTCGGTCGAATGTTTCCTCTGTGAGCCGCTCGTAGTAGTCCTCGTTGACCTGCATCATCGGCCCAGTGCCACAGGCGGCGAGACATTCGACCGCGCTGAGGGTAAAAAATCCGTCGGCCGTCGTCTCGCCCGGTCTGATTCCGAGCTTCGCCTTGGCCCACTCGATCACCGTATCCGATCCAGCCAACGCGCACATGAGGGACTTGCACACTTGAAGATGAAACTTCCCCACCGGCTTGAGATTGAGCATCGTATAAAACGTGGCAGTTTCATAGACTTGAGGCGGGGTCAGGCGCAACAACCCCGCGATCTCCTTCATGGCCGGCTCGGAAATGAAGCCCTCGTCCCTCTGTGCCAAGTAGAGCAACGGTATCAAGGCCGAGCGCTTCACCGGATAGCGTGACAGGATGCTGTCTATTTCCTGCTTATACTTTTCGGTCAGCATATGTGCATCCTGAATGTTGAATGTTTAATGGTAAATGTTGAATGGGGACTCCGGAAATTACACATTGTCCATTCACCATTGAACATTCGCTGCCTCAGCGGTCGCATTCCCCCATCACGACATCGTACGTCCCAAAAATCGTAATGATGTCGGATATCAGGTAGCCTCGCGCCATGTGATCGAAGGCCCCCATATGCACAAATGACGGGGCGCGGATCTTCAGCCGGTAGGGCCTGGCGCTGCCGTCGCTGACGATGAAAAACCCCAATTCGCCCTTTGGGGCTTCGGTCCCGCAATAGGTCTCAGCCTTGGGCGGCTTGATGCCCTGGGTGTAAATGATGAAATGATGGATCAAGCTTTCCATGTCCCGCATGACCAGCTCCTTGGGCGGCGGAATATATTGCGGCGCCTCTGCCATGATCGGCCCGGCCGGCAGCTGATCGAGGCATTGCGCGATGATCCTGGCGCTCTGCCTCATTTCTTCCATGCGGATCCAATATCGGTCGTAGGTATCCCCGTTCTTGCCGATCGGCACTTCCCAATCGACTTTGTCGTACACGCCGTAGGGCTCGGCCTTGCGGACATCGTAGGCCACCCCCGATCCTCGCAAGACCGGTCCGGTGCAGCCGAAGCTGATCGCATCCTCGGCTGAGAGCACAGCGATGTTCCTCGTACGGCCGAGCCAGATACGGTTCGCCGCGATAAGCGCATCGTACTCCTTCACCTTCTCCGGAAAGGTTTCGAGGAACGATTTCATTCCTTGAACCAACTCGGGAGTGAAATCGCTGTCGACCCCGCCGATGCGATAGTAGTTCAGTGTCAATCGGGCTCCGCAGAGCTTCTCGAACATATCCAGCAAGACTTCGCGCTCCCGGAAGGTCCAGAAGAACACAGTCATCGCGCCGATATCGAGCGCCTGTGTGCCGAGCCAAAAGAGATGCCCGATGATACGTTGCATCTCCGCCACGATGGTCCGGATATACTCGGCCCGAATCGGAACCGTGATCTCGAGCAATTTTTCTACCGTGCGCACATACGCGTAATTGTTGGACATGGCGCAGACATAGTCGAGCCGGTCCGTGTGCGGAATGATCTGCATGTAGGTCAGACCCTCGGACAATTTCTCGACGCCTCGATGCAGGTACCCGAGATCGGGTGTGGCCTTCACGATCCGTTCGCCGTCCAGCATGAGCACAACACGCAACACCCCGTGAGTGCTCGGATGCTGGGGCCCCATGTTCAGCAACAGCTCTTCTTGCCGCTGAGGATCGGGCACGCTAGGCTCGGCGCGAAAGACCTCTTTCTGTTCCTCGGAGAATTCGCTTTCAACGATCTCGACCGGGGCCTCGTCGAACCTCGGAATGAATTCGAACCGGCTTCGCCACCCTCGTCCTTCGGTCGGGAAGTCCTTTCTTAACGGGTACCCCTCCTCGTAATCCTCCGGCAGCAGAATGCGACGGAGATCGGGATGGCCGGAAAAACGAATGCCCATCATGTCGTAAACTTCCCGCTCCAGAAACTCTGCGCCCTTCCAAACTCCTGTAACCGACGCTATCGTCGGGTCATCTTCTACGATGCGGGCCTTGAGACGCAGACGCCTCCCAAGCGAGAGCGAGTGCAAGTGGTACACGACTTCGAACCGCAGCTGGTCTTCCGGATAATCGACCGAGCAGATATCGGTGAGATGATCGAAGGCCGCATCCGGCGCATCGTGCAAATAACGGGCAATTTCCAATAGACGCGCGGCGTCGACGGTGACAGTGGTCTCGGCGCGCGCGGCATCGACGCGGGTCGCGAGAATCGCGCCCGGAAACTTCGTCTTCAGGCTGTCGAACAGGGCTTGCATA
>CXWL01058109.1_pt1 | contig 16335 bp, 16 predicted proteins | sample 590931 | NCBI WGS metagenome assembly CXWL01 (sample SAMEA3498368, study PRJEB10139) | groundwater metagenome | biome: water well; material: biofilm material | place: Germany | collected 2015-04-27 | reverse complement strand
TCGTGACTGTCCAACTCGTTCGACCCTTCGCCTCGGCCTACGGCTTGTGGCCTACCTCGGCTACTACGATCTCTGCTGACTTCTCGCTCCCAATTCGGTCGGCCTTTGAGCCGCAAGGCGAGATCTCCCCAGGTAAGAACGCGATCCTTCACCGCACAACCGCCGCATTTACAGCGCCTGGCACTTGGCCACAAGAGCTTCGCAGTTGCTTGCCTGCTCGCCCTGGCCGGCGCTGCCTCAGATGCGATTCGTGTATCTCGGCTCACGGTTTACGCTCCACGCTTCCTCCCCACGCTCGGTCGCCCTCACGCAGTTGCGCTTCGCTTGCCTCGCTGTGGCCAGCTCGGCCGGGGACTTCCACCCCGAAGATCGCGCCCATGCTGGGCGCACAAGCGCAGCCATAGCTCGGGCTATGGCGAGCATTTGCAACGACGAGCAGGGGTGTTTTGGGGTGATGAGCGGGCATGAACGAAAGACTCTCAGGCTCTCAGCCCAGCCCCGCCACCACCTCGGGTGGCGCCTGCACCAGCTCTATCAACACGCCCTCACCGCACAGCGGAAACTCTTCATTGCCCTTGGGATGGATGAAGCAAATGTCGTGGCCGGCGGCGCCTTTGCGTATGCCACCCGGCGCAAATCGCACGCCGTGGGCCGTCATCCATGCCACCGCTTGGGGCAGGTCGTCCACCCACAGGCCCACGTGGTTGAGCGGCGTGCTGTGCACGGCGGGTTTCTTGTCCGGGTCCACGGGCTGCATCAGGTCCACTTCGACCTCGTGCACACCCTGGCCCATGGCGCAGATGTCTTCGTCAACGTTCTCGCGTTCACTGACAAAAGTGCTCTTGACGCTGAGGCCCAAGATGTCCACCCACAGTGACCTGAGCCGCTCCTTGCTGGGCCCGCCAATGGCCACTTGCTGCAGGCCGAGAATCTTGAAGGGTTTGGGGTCCATCAGGCAAAGCTCAATATGGGTTGATCCACGGCCAGGCTCTCGCCCTTGTTGGCCAGCACCTGCCCCACTATGCCGTCTTGCGCGGCGGTGAGGATGTTCTCCATCTTCATGGCCTCGATCACCGCCAGGCGTTCACCGGCCTGCACCACCTGGCCGGGCTTCACCACCACGTCTACCAGCAGCCCCGGCATGGGCGAGAGCAAAAACTTGCTCATGTCGGCCGGTGCCTTGAAGGGCATCACACGCAGCAACTCGGCGGCGCGTGCGCTCATCACCTGGGCGTCGATGCGCAGGCCGTTGTGGTCCACCCGCAGCCACAGGCCGTGGCGCTCGACCTGGGCGGTAAAGGCCTGGCCGTTGCAGTGGCCTTGGGCACGCACGCCGCCAAAGTGCCAGTCGACACTGATGGCGTAGGCCCGCCCGCCCACCGTGACGGTGATGGCGCCTTCGGCCTTGATGCGCACCGGCACACGCCTGTGCGCGCCGCCCTGGCCCTTGACCACGGCCACAAATTCTTCGGCTATGACCACACCATGGCCGGCCAGCTGCCCACTGATGCCGGCCGCGCGCTCCAGGTAGCGGCGGTAGACGGCTGCGGCCAACGCCACCAGGAAATCAGGGTTGTCGTGCGGCACGTCTTCGGCACGGAAGCCGTGCGCGTAGTGCTCGGCGATGAAGCCGGTGTTGAAGTCACCCGCCACAAACTTGGGGTGCGCCAGCAGGGCCGCCTGGAAGGGGATGTTGCTGCTGACCCCACGGATGACAAAGGCGTCGAGCGCCTCGCGCATCTTGGCAATGGCGTCGTTGCGGTCCACGCCGTGCACGATGAGCTTGGCGATCATCGAGTCGTAAACCATCGGGATCTCGCCGCCTTCATACACGCCGGCGTCCACACGCACGCCACCGCCTGCGATGACACGGCCCGTGGCGTCTTGCTGCAGCGGCACGGGCAGGCCTGCTTCCATGGTCTGCGGCGGCGGCAGGTAACGCACCAGCCGGCCGGTGGACGGAAGGAAACCCCGGAACGGGTCTTCGGCATTGATGCGGCATTCCATGGCCCAGCCCCGGCGTGGAATGTCTTGCTGCTTGAAGGGCAGCGCCTCGCCAGCGGCCACCCGGATCATCTGCTCGACCAGGTCGATGCCGGTGATGCTTTCAGTCACCGGGTGTTCCACCTGCAGCCGCGTGTTCATTTCCAGAAAGTAAAAGCTCTGGTCCTTGCCGACCACAAATTCCACCGTGCCCGCACTCTGGTAGTTCACGGCCTTGGCCAGCGCCACGGCCTGCGCGCCCATGGCCTGGCGCGTGGCGTCGGAGATGAAGGGCGACGGTGCCTCTTCAATCACCTTCTGGTGGCGGCGCTGGATGGAGCATTCGCGTTCCTGCAGAAAGACCACGTTGCCGTGGCTGTCGCCCAGCACCTGGATCTCGATGTGGCGCGGCTCTTCGATGTACTTTTCGATGAAGACGCGGTCGTCGCCAAAGCTGCTCTTGGCCTCGTTGCGGCAGGAGCTGAAACCTTCAAACACTTCTTTGTCGTTGAAGGCCACACGCAGGCCCTTGCCGCCGCCGCCGGCGCTGGCCTTGATCATCACCGGGTAGCCAATGTCCTTGGCAATTTGCACCGCCTGCTCGGGTGTGTCTATGGCCGCGTTCCAGCCTGGAATGGTGCTGACACTAGCTTCGCCCGCAAGTTTCTTGGACGCGATCTTGTCGCCCATGGCGGCGATGGAGTAGTGCTTGGGGCCGATGAAGGTGATGCCTTCTTCTTCAACCCGGCGCGCAAAGTCCTTGTTCTCGCTCAGGAAGCCGTAACCGGGGTGCACCGCCTGCGCGCCAGTGGCCTTGCAGGCGGCAATGATCTTGTCGGCCAGCAAGTAACTTTCGCGGCTGGGTGCCGGGCCTATGCAGACCGATTCGTCGGCAAGTTCCACGTGGCGCGCTTCGCGGTCGGCTTCAGAGAACACCGCCACGGTGGCAATGCCCATCTTCTTGGCGGACTTGATGATGCGGCAGGCGATCTCCCCGCGGTTGGCAATAAGAATCTTGGTAAACATGGTGAAGGTCTCCGCCGACTTTCAAAGGGGAATGTTGCCGTGCTTGCGCCACGGGTTGTCGAGCTTCTTGTCCTTGAGCATCGCCAGTGACCGGCAGATGCGTTTGCGCGTTTCGTGCGGCTGGATCACGTCGTCAATGAAGCCCCGGCTGCCGGCCACAAAGGGGTTGGCAAAACGCGCCTTGTATTCGGCTTCTTTGGCCGCCAGCTTGGCCGGGTCACCCTTGTCTTCGCGGAAGATGATCTCCACCGCACCCTTGGCGCCCATGACCGCGATCTCGGCGTTGGGCCAGGCAAAGTTGACGTCACCACGCAGGTGCTTGCTGCTCATCACGTCATAGGCCCCGCCGTAGGCCTTGCGCGTGATGACGGTCACCTTGGGCACCGTGCACTCGGCGTAGGCGTACAGCAGTTTGGCGCCGTGTTTGATGATGCCGCCGTACTCTTGCGCCGTGCCCGGCATGAAGCCCGGCACGTCCACAAAGGTCACCACCGGGATGTTGAAGGCATCGCAGAAGCGCACAAAACGCGCCGCCTTGATGCTGCTCTTGATGTCCAGGCAACCGGCCAGCACCAGCGGGTTGTTGGCCACGATGCCCACGCTCTGGCCGTCCATGCGGCCGAAGCCTGTGACGATGTTCTTGGCCTGTTCACACTGCAGCTCAAAGAAGTCGCCGTCGTCCACCACCTTGAAGATCAGCTCTTTGATGTCGTAGGGCTTGTTGGCGTTGCCGGGCACCAGCGTGTCCAGCGACATGTCCATCCGCTCGGCCGGGTCGCCGCTCTTGCGCACCGGCGGCTTTTCTTTGTTGTTGAGCGGCAGGTAATTGAAGAACCGCCGTGTCATGAGCAGCGCTTCCACGTCGTTGTCAAACGCCAGGTCGGCCACGCCGCTCTTGGTGTTGTGGGTGGTGGCGCCGCCCAGCTCTTCGGCGGTGACCTCTTCGTGCGTCACGGTCTTCACTACCTCGGGGCCGGTGACAAACATGTAGCTGCTGTCCTTGACCATGAAGATGAAGTCGGTCATGGCCGGCGAATACACCGCACCCCCCGCACACGGGCCCATGATCAGGCTGATCTGCGGCACCACACCGCTGGCCATGACGTTGCGCTGAAACACCTCGGCATAACCCCCGAGTGAGGCCACACCTTCCTGGATGCGTGCACCGCCACTGTCGTTGAGGCCAATCACCGGCGCGCCCACCTTCATGGCTTGGTCCATGACCTTGCAGATCTTCTCGGCGTGGGCTTCGCTCAAGGCGCCACCGAACACGGTGAAGTCCTGGCTGAAGACAAACACCAGGCGGCCACTGATGGTGCCGTAGCCTATGACCACGCCGTCACCCGGGATCTTGTTGTCCTGCATGCCGAAGTCACTGCAGCGGTGTTCGACAAACATGTCCCACTCTTCAAACGTGCCTTCATCCAGCAGCAGCTCAATGCGTTCGCGCGCACTGAGTTTGCCCTTGCTGTGCTGCGCATCGATGCGTTTTTGCCCGCCACCCAAGCGGGCCGCTGCGCGCATTTTTTCAAGCTGTTCAATGATGTCGTGCATGGAGCCTGTCTCCTCGTTCCAAATCGTTCCAGAAAGTCAATCGCTCAGGTCCAGCAGCCGGCGTGCGGCCACAGAGGCGGCCACGCGGCCGGCCAACACGTCCTGCGTCAGCGCGGGCAAGGCCAGCACCACGGCCGGGTGCTGGCGGAAGCGCTGGCGCAGGCCGGCTTCAATGCGCTCCCACATCCAGGCCTGGTCCTGTTGCTGGCGGCGCTGCGCCAGCCGCCCACTGGCCAGCTGCGCCGCATGAAAGCCCTGCACCGCTTGCCAGAATTCGGGCAGGCCGGTGTTCTTCAGCGCACTGAGCTGCAGCACCCGCGTGGCCGCGTGGGCGTGTGGGCCGTACAAACGCAGCGCACTCGTGATCTGTGCCCGTGCCCGAGTGGCGGCGGCTTCGTCGAGGTCGGCCTTGTTGATGACCACCAGATCGGCCAGCTCCATCACACCCTTCTTGATGGCCTGCAAGTCGTCGCCCGCATTGGGCAACTGCAGCAGCACAAACATGTCGGTCATGCCGGCGACTGCCGTTTCGCTTTGGCCCACGCCCACGGTTTCAACAATCACCACGTCGTGGCCTGCGGCCTCGCACACCAGCATGCTCTCGCGCGTTTTTTCGGCCACGCCGCCCAGGTTGCCGGCCGCCGGGCTGGGGCGGATGTACGCGCGCTCTTCCACGCTCAGCCGCTCCATGCGCGTCTTGTCGCCCAGGATGGAGCCACCGCTGACGCTGGAGCTGGGGTCCACCGCGAGCACGGCCACGCGGTGGCCCTGTGCGATGAGAAACAAACCCAGCGTTTCGATGAAAGTGCTCTTGCCCACACCCGGCACACCGCTGATGCCCAGGCGCAGCGCGCGGCCGCTGGCCGGCAACAAAACGTTGAGCAAGGCGTCGGCGCGCAGCCGGTGGTCGGCGCGTGTGGACTCCAGCAACGTGATGGCCTTGGCCACGGCACGCCGCTGCGCCGGGCCAGGGCCTGCGGCGATGGTGTCCACCAAGGCCTGATCAGCGCTCACCGGGCTCATGGCACGCAGGCCCTCGGGTCGCCGCGTGGGTCAAAGCGGGTGCAGCCGGTTATGGCGCCAGCGCTGCGCCAGGGCGGCGGCGCTTCCAGCGTGGCCCAGTACTCGTCAATGCCGGCAATCAGGCCGTCGTCCAGACGAAAGATCGATGTGGAGAAGTAGGTGGCTGGCGGGTGGTCCACACGCACCAGCGCCAGCACCCGGCCGTCGTCCAGGCGCGAGATTTCAAGCAACTGGAGGGTCCAGCCCTCGGGGTAGCGCGCGTTGACTTCGACAAACGCGTCGGCGCCGTCCAGGCGTTCACCGCTGGCCCACCACACGGTTTGCACACCCGGTTGCAGCAAGGCGCGCACTGCCGCCCAGTTGCGCGCCTGCATGGCGGCGTACAGCGCCCGCACAGTGCGCATGCTGGGCGTCTGCGGCAGGCGCACGTAGTCGATGTCCCAGTCGCCTTCGCCCGTCATCACAAAACCATGGCGCAGGTAAAAGCGGTTGGCCGCGCTGCCCTTCAAGGCACACAGCTCCAGCGGCAATTGGGCGCGATCAGCCTGCTCACAAACCCAGCTCAGCACCTCATGGCCCAGGCCGTGGCGCTGCGCGGGTGGGTCAATGTAGAGGTGGTTCAGGCGCAGCACATGTGACAGGCGTTTGAGCACCAAAAAGCCCACACGCTGCCCGCCATGCACGATGTGCCGCGTGTGCTCGGGCGCAAAGCCGTCGGCCAGGCGCTTGCGCGCGCGCTGTTCGTCGTAGCGGCCCAGGTGCTCCAGGCTGGCGCGCATGGCACGCAGGCGCAGGGCCAGCAGGTCTTCAAAGTCGGCCGCGCTCGCGCTCACGAGCATCAGCCCGGGGCGCAGTGTGGTGCTCACCCTTCCACAGCCTTGCGGATGTTTTCGAGCACGTCCTTGGCACTCACCGGAATCGGTGTGCCCGGGCCGTAAATGCCCTTCACGCCGGCGGCGTAAAGGGTGTCGTAGTCCTGCGCCGGAATGACGCCACCCACGAAGACGATGATGTCGTCGGCGCCCTGGTCTTTCAGCGCCTGCACGATGGCCGGCACCAGGGTCTTGTGGCCGGCGGCCAGCGTGCTGACGCCCACCGCGTGCACGTCGTTTTCAATCGCCTGGCGGGCACATTCTTCGGGCGTCTGGAAGAGCGGACCCATGTCCACATCAAAGCCCAGGTCGGCAAATGCCGTGGCCACCACCTTGGCGCCGCGGTCGTGCCCGTCTTGCCCCAGCTTGGCAATCATCACGCGCGGGCGGCGGCCTTGCTGCGCGCCGAACTCGGCGATCTCGGACTTGAGCTTGTCCCAGCCTGCGGCGCTGTCGTAGGTTTCAGAATATGCGGCTGCGTACACACCTGTCACCTTTTGAATGTCGGCACGGTGGCGGCCGAAGACCTTTTCCAGCGCATCACTCACCTCGCCCACGGTGGCGCGCAAGCGCATGGCGGCAATGCTCAATGCAAGCAAGTTTGCACCGGCGCCTGAGGCGCCGGCGGGCAAGGACGCACTTTGCGCCGCAGAGGTCAACGCGTCCAGCGCGGCTTGCACCTGGGCGGTGTCGCGGGTGGCGCGGATTTGCTTGAGCCGCGCGATCTGGCCTTCGCGTACCGCCACGTTGTCCACCTCGCGGATCTCGATGGCGTCTTCCTTGGCCAGCCTGTACTTGTTGACGCCCACGATGACGTCTTTGCCACTGTCGATGCGCGCCTGCTTCTCGGCCGCGCTGGCCTCGATCTTGAGCTTGGCCCAGCCGCTGTCCACGGCCTGCGTCATGCCACCCAGGGCCTGCACTTCTTCGATGATGGCCCAGGCCTTGTCGGCCATGTCCTGCGTCAGGCTTTCCATCATGTAGCTGCCGGCCCAGGGGTCCACCACGCTGGTGATGTGCGTTTCTTCCTGGATGATGAGCTGCGTGTTGCGGGCGATGCGGCTGCTGGTTTCGGTGGGCAAGGCAATGGCTTCGTCAAAGCTGTTGGTATGCAGGCTTTGTGTGCCACCAAACACCGCCGCCATGGCCTCCACCGTGGTGCGCACCACGTTGTTGTAGGGGTCTTGTTCGGTCAGGCTCCAGCCGCTGGTCTGGCAGTGGGTGCGCAGCATCAGGCTCTTGGGCTTCTTGGCGTCAAAGCCCTTCATGATGCGTGTCCACAGCAGGCGGGCCGCACGCATCTTGGCAATCTCCAAGTAGAAGTTCATGCCTATGGCCCAGAAGAAGCTCAGCCGGCCGGCAAAGTCATCCACGTCCAGGCCCTTGGCGATGGCCGTCTTCACGTATTCGGCACCGTCGGCCAGTGTGAAGGCCAGTTCCAGCGCCTGGTTGGCGCCGGCTTCTTGCATGTGATAGCCACTGATGCTGATCGAGTTGAACTTGGGGCAGTGCTGCGCCGTGTACTCGATGATGTCCGCCACGATGCGCATGCTGGGTGCCGGTGGATAGATGTAGGTGTTGCGGACCATGAACTCCTTGAGGATGTCGTTCTGGATGGTGCCGCTCAGTTGCTCTTGTGAAACCCCCTGCTCTTCAGCCGCCACCACGTAGCCGGCCAGCACGGGCAGCACGGCGCCGTTCATGGTCATGCTCACGCTGACCTTGTCGAGCGGGATGCCGTCGAAGAGGATCTTCATGTCCTCGACACTGTCGATGGCCACGCCGGCCTTGCCCACGTCGCCCGTGACACGCGGGTGGTCAGAGTCGTAACCCCGGTGCGTGGCCAGGTCAAAAGCCACGCTCACGCCCTGCCCGCCTGCGGCCAGCGCCTGGCGGTAAAAGGCGTTGCTGTCTTCGGCGGTGGAAAACCCCGCGTACTGGCGGATGGTCCACGGCCGCACCGCGTACATGGTGGCCTGCGGGCCGCGCACAAAGGGCTCAAAGCCGGGCAGGGTGTGGGTGTGCGGCAGCGCGGCGGTGTCGGCCGCCGTGTACAGCGGCTTGACGACGATGCCTTCGGGCGTGGTCCAGCTCAGTGCCGCCACGTCGCCACCGGGGGCCGACTTGGCTGCAGCCCTGGCCCACTGCTCCAGGCTGGCGGGGTTGAATTCGTCGGGGCGGTGGCCGCTGCTCATGGGGGTGTCCTTGTGGTCGATGAAGCAGTTGCTGCCCTTGCCGGGCCTGCCTGCCCCCACTTGCCGGCAAGTGCTGGTGCTTGCAGCTGCGTTTTCATTATGCATAATTATGAATTCAAAACCCACACCAAACTGACGCCACCGCCTTGGCCACCCGCCCAAAATCAACCCTGGTTTCATCTACGGCCAGCGCCCCGGCCGGCAGCATTTCTTTGGCCCGCGGCGCGCTGTACCAGGACGTGGCCGAACGCCTGCGCCAGCAGATTTTTGCGCGCGCGCTGGAGCCCGGCAGTTGGATAGACGAGATGAAGCTCAGCGTGGAATACGGCATCAGCCGCACGCCGCTGCGCGAGGCGCTCAAGGTGCTGGCCACTGAAGGCCTGGTGACCATGAAACCGCGCCGTGGCGCCTACGTCACCGAAGTCTCACGCGACGACGTGGCGCAGGTCTACCACCTGCTGGGCCTGCTTGAGAGCGACGCCGCCGCCACCGTGGCCGCGCACGCCACGGCGGCCCAACGCACCACGCTGGCCACCTTGCATGAGCAGCTCGAAAAGCAGGTGCGCCAACGCGACGCCTTCTTTGCCACCAACGAGCTGTTCCACATGGCCTTGCTGCAGGTGGCCGGCAACCGCTGGGCGGTGCAGATGGTGCAGGACCTGCGCAAGGTGATGAAGCTCAACCGCCACCACTCGCTGTTCAAACAAGGTCGGCTGGCGCAGTCACTGGCCGAGCATCGCGCGCTGATGCAGGCCATAGCCGAGCGCGACCCCATCTCGTCGGCGGCCTTGATGCGTGCGCACTTCAGCAGCGGCTTGGAGGCTGCGGCCTCCTCCGCACCTACCGCCGAGCGGACGCAGGCCGTGGCATAGGGGTGCCGCTTGCCGCGCTCTGGCGATATGCTGGGGCACAGTGCCGCTCGTCCTGGCGGCAGCAGGAGTTCATCATGGCCACCGCACGCGACCGCCCCTACGTCCAGTTCAACTTCCTGGTGGACCTGGGCACCGGCAACACCGACGGCGTGGACGCCGGTTTCCAGGAAGTCAGCGGCCTGACGACCAGCGTGGACGTCATCGAATACCGCAACGGCAACAGCAAGTCCAACGCGCCGATCAAGCTCGCGGGCCTGAACCGCGTGGGCAACATCACGCTCAAGCGCGGGCTGATGGGCACGCTGGGCCTGTACCAGTGGTTGAACGAGGTCCGCGACGGCAGCAACAACGGCCTGCGCACTGTGACCATCAGCTTGCAGACCGAAGATCACACGGCGGCCGTCGTGCAGTGGCGGCTGATCAACGCGCGCATCGTCAAGCACACCAGTGGCCCCTTGAACGCACGCGGGCTTGAGGTGGCCATGGAAGAAATAGAGATCGCCTGCGAGCGGCTAGAGATCGAATGATTCAGACACGCGGCAAACTCGCCCACCGGCCCGCAGCGCGCTGATGCCATGTCCACGCTGAACCCCGTGCCCTGCAGCGCCACGAACTTCGACGTTCGTTTCAGCGGCAGTGGCGATCTGGTTCTGGGCTTTTGCGAGGTCGTGTTCGAGCCGTTTGTGAACNNGAGCCGTTTGTGAACAGCGCGCTGGCCCCGGCAGAGGGCCACGCCGGGGCTGCCGCACACGGCGCCCAAGACACTGGCCCGGCCGCGCGGCGGCTGGTGCTGAGGCGGGGCTTTGACGGTTCGCTAGCCTTGTACCAGTGGTGGGACAAGTCCCGCAGGCGCAGGCTCAAGCGGGGCCGCACAGTGACAGTCCATCTGCTGGACCCCAGCCACCAGGCATCGGTGGTCACCTGGACGTTCAGCCACGCGCAGCCCGTCTTGCTGGCGTACTCCCCCTTGCACGCGCTGCACGGTAGCTTGCTGATCGAGACGCTGACGCTGCACTACGACCACGTGACGATGAAGTAGCTGCAGCGAGCCGCCCAATGCAAACGGGCCGTCGCAAGACGGCCCGCCGGGTATGGGGTGGCTGAGCCGCGCTCCGTGCCCGACCCCGGGTATCAACGCAGCGAAATCGGCTGCACCTGACGCGGCGTGGAGCCCACAAAGAGCTGGCGCGGGCGGCCGATTTTGTATTCGGGGTCGCCAATCATCTCGTTGAGCTGGTCGATCCAGCCCACCGTGCGCGCCAGCGCAAAGACGGCCGTGAACAGGCTCACCGGGATGCCCAGCGCGCGCTGCACGATGCCCGAGTAGAAGTCGACGTTGGGGTACAGCTTGCGGCTGACGAAGTAGTCGTCTTCCAGCGCGATCTTTTCCAGCGCCATGGCCAGCTTGAACAGTGGGTCGTCATGCAGGCCGGTGGCCGTCAGCACCTCGTGGCAGGTCTCGCGCATGAGCTTGGCGCGTGGGTCGTAGTTCTTGTACACGCGGTGGCCAAAGCCCATCAGCTTGACGCTGGAGTTTTTGTCCTTCACGGCCTTGATGAACTCGCCGATTTTCTCGACACCACCACTCTTCTGGATGTCACCCAGCATGGTGAGCGCAGCCTCGTTGGCGCCACCGTGCGCCGGGCCCCACAGGCAGGCCACGCCGGCGGCGATGGCTGCAAACGGGTTGGTACCGCTGCTGCCGCAAAGCCGCACGGTGGAGGTGCTGGCGTTTTGCTCGTGGTCGGCGTGCAGGATGAAGATGCGGTCAATGGCGCGCACCAGCACGTCATTGGACTTGTACTCTTCACACGGCGTGGCAAACATCATGCGCATGAAATTGGCCGAGTACGACAGATCGTTTTGCGGGTAGATAAAGGGCTGTCCGACACCGTACTTGTAGGCCATGGCCACCAGCGTGGGCATCTTGGCGATCAAACGAATGGCGGCGATCTCCCGGTGAGTGGGGTTATTGATGTCGGTGCTGTCGTGATAGAAAGCCGACAGCGCGCCGACGAGGCCCGTCATGACGGCCATCGGGTGCGCATCACGCCGGAAGCCGCGCAAGAAGAACTGCATCTGCTCATTGACCATCGTGTGGTTGGTCACGAGCTTGACGAAGTCTCCCTTTTGCTGAACGGTAGGCAGTTCACCCTTGAGCAGCAGGTAGCAGGTCTCAAGAAAGTCGCACTTCTGCGCCAGTTGCTCGATCGGATAGCCGCGATACAACAACTCGCCCTTGTCGCCGTCGATGTAGGTGATGGTGGAGTTGCAAGAGGCCGTGCTCAGGAAGCCCGGGTCATAGGTGAACTTGCCGGTCTGGGCGTAGAGCTTGCGGATATCGATGACATCCGGACCGATGCTGCCCTTGTAGATGGGCAGTTCCATGCTCGGGCTGCCGTCACTGAACGACAGGGTGGCTTTCACGTCGGAGGGAGTCATCGCATTGCACCTTTCTTCAGGCCTTGGAGGGTGGTGGCCGGCGCATCAGCGCCAGCACCTCGTGTACTTCCGGGACATCCACCTCGCCCTGCGGCTCTTTGCGGGCCAGCAGCAGATCGAGCAAATCGTTGTCGGCCAAGTCCATCAGGGCTTGCAGCCCTGCGGCCTGTCTGATGGTGATCGTGGCTTCGTGATGCAGGAAGAAATTCTCGACGAACAGATCGTTTTCCAACAGGCCGCGGCGGCAGCGCCACTTGAGCTTGCTCAACGAACGCGTATCTAGCCGCATGGTGCCGCTCACACGGCCCTGCGCACCATCAGTTCCTTGATCTTGCCGATGGCCTTGGTGGGGTTCAGGCCCTTGGGGCACACGTCCACGCAGTTCATGATGGTGTGGCAGCGGAAGAGCCGGTAGGGGTCTTCGAGGTCGTCCAGGCGGCCGGCGGTGTCCTGGTCGCGGCTGTCGGCAATAAAGCGGTAGGCCTGCAACAAGCCGGCCGGGCCCACGAACTTGTCGGGGTTCCACCAGAAGCTGGGGCAACTGGTGCTGCAGCTGGCGCACAGGATGCATTCGTACAGGCCGTTCAGTTCGTCACGCTCTTCGGGCGACTGCAGGCGCTCTTTCTCGGGCGGGCGCGAGTCGTTGACGAGGTAGGGCTTGATGGACTCGTACTGCTTGAAGAACAGCGTCATGTCCACGATCAGGTCGCGGATCACCGGCAGCCCCGGCAGCGGCTTGAGCACNNGTGCCCGGCAGCGTGCGCATGTTGGTCAGGCAGGCGAGGCCGTTCTTGCCGTTGATGTTCATCGCATCCGACCCGCACACGCCTTCGCGGCAACTGCGGCGAAAGCTCAGCGTGGGGTCCACGGCCTTGAGCTTGTTCAGCGCGTCCAGCAGCATGCGTTCGCTGCCGTCCAGTTCCACCTGCAGCGTCTGCATGCGCGGCTTGGCGTCGGTGTCGGGGTCGTAGCGGTAGATCTGAAAGGTGCGGAGAGACATGGGTACGGCCTTTAGAACGTGCGCACTTTGGGCGGCACCGAATCCACGGTGAGCGGCTTCAATTGCACCGGCTTGTAGTCGAGCCGGTTGCCTTGCGCGTACCACAGCGTGTGCTTGAGCCACAGCTCGTCATTGCGGCCGTTGGGGTACTGCGGCGTGTCGGCGTAGTCGTCCACGGTGTGGGCGCCGCGGCTTTCATGGCGTGCCGCAGCCGAGACGATGGTGGCCTTGGCGGCCTCGATGAGGTTTTCAACCTCCAGCGCCTCGATGCGCGCGGTGTTGAAGACCTTGCTCTTGTCCTTCAGGCCAATGTGCTTGACGCGTTCGGCAATGGCCATCACCTTGCCCACGCCTTCGGTCATGACGGCCTGGGTACGAAAGACGCTGGCATGCTGCTGCATGGTGTTGCGCAGGTCATTGGCCACGTCTTGTGCGTACTCGCCGTCGGTGGCGGCATCCAGCCGCGCCAGCCGCGCCAGGCTCTTGTCGGCGGCGTCGGCCGGCAGGTCCTTGTGCAATTTGGTCTTGAGCGCGCTGTCCACGATGTGGTTGCCTGCGGCGCGGCCAAACACCAGCAAATCCAGCAGCGAATTGGTGCCCAGGCGGTTGGCGCCGTGCACGCTGACGCAGGAGCATTCACCCACTGCGTACAGGCCATTCACCACCTCGTTGGGATTGCCCTGCCCGTTGGGCGCCACCACCTGGCCGTGGATGTTGGTGGGGATGCCACCCATCTGGTAGTGGATGGTCGGCACCACGGGGATCGGTTCCTTGGTGATGTCCACATTGGCGAAGTTGTGCCCGATCTCAAACACGCTGGGCAGGCGCTTCAGGATGGTGTCGCCACCAAGGTGGGTCATGTCGAGGTTGATGTAGTCCTTGTTGGGGCCGCAGCCACGGCCTTCCTTGATTTCCTGGTCCATGCAGCGCGACACAAAGTCACGTGGCGCCAGATCCTTGAGCGTGGGGGCGTAGCGCTCCATGAAACGCTCGCCATTTGAATTGCGAAGAATGGCGCCTTCGCCGCGGCAGCCTTCGGTCAGCAAAACACCGGCGTTATGCACGCCGGTGGGGTGGAACTGCCAGAACTCGGTGTCTTCAAGCGGGATGCCGGCACGCGCCGCCATGCCCAGGCCGTCGCCGGTGTTGATGAAGGCATTCGTGCTGGCGGCAAAGATGCGCCCTGCGCCGCCGGTGGCCAGCAGCGTGGTCTTGGCTTCCAGGATGTGCACGTCGCCGGTTTCCATTTCCAGCGCGGTGACACCCACCACGTCACCAGCGGCGTCGCGCATCAGGTCCAGTGCCATCCACTCCACAAAGAAGTTGGTGCGTGCCTTGATGTTTTGTTGGTACAGCGTGTGCAGCATGGCGTGGCCGGTGCGGTCGGCCGCAGCACAGGCGCGCTGCACGGGCTTTTCGCCGTAGTTGGCGGTGTGGCCACCAAAGGGGCGCTGGTAGATGGTGCCGTCGGGGTTGCGGTCAAACGGCATGCCCATGTGTTCNNGTTCAAGCTCGTAAACCACCTTGGGCGCTTCACGGCACATGTACTCGATGGCGTCCTGGTCACCCAGCCAGTCAGAGCCCTTGACGGTGTCGTAGAAGTGGTAGTGCCAGTTGTCTTCGGCCATGTTTCCGAGGCTGGCACCGATGCCACCTTGCGCGGCCACGGTGTGGCTGCGGGTGGGGAAGACCTTGCTCAGCACGGCCACGTTCAGGCCGGCCAGAGAAAGCTGCAGCGAAGCGCGCATGCCAGAGCCACCGGCTCCGACGATGACGACGTCAAACTTGCGGCGGGGCAATGAAGATCCCAGTGCCATGATTTACAGCCTCCAGAGCACTTGAACGGCCCAGCCCATGCAGCCGACGAGCCAGACGATGGTGAACACCTGCAGCACCAGGCGAATGGCGGCAGGCTTGACGTAATCCATCCAGATGTCGCGCATGCCCACCCAGGCGTGCCAGCCCAGTGACAGCAGCACCACAAAGGTCAGCACCTTCATCCACTGCGTGGCAAAGATGCCGGCCCAGGTGTCGTAGCCCAGCGGGCCCTTGGTGAACAGCACCTGCGCCAGCAGCAGCACAGTGAAGATGGCCATGAGGCAGGCCGTGACACGCTGGCTGAGCCAGTCGCGCATGCCGTAGTGCGCGCCGACGACGACGCGTTTGGAACCGTAGTTGACCGACATGTGGGGCACCCTCAATACAGGCCAAAGAGCTTGGCGCCCAGCGCCACCGTCAGCACCACGCTGCCCACCAGGGTGACCACGGCCGACGAGCGGCCCTGTTCCTTGGTGACACTGTGGGTCATGTCCATCCACAGGTGGCGCACACCGGCGATGAAGTGGTGCAGGTAAGACCAGATCAGCGCCAGTGCCACAAGCTTGATGAACCAGCTCGGCAAGAAGCCGATGCCGGCGATGAAGGCGCTGTTGAAGCGTTCATACGAAATCTCGGACGTGAGGCTCACGTCAAACAGCCACACGATGAAGGGCAGCAGCACAAACATCAGAAGCCCGCTCACGCGGTGCAGGATGCTCACCACACCGGCCAACGGCAGCCGGTATTGCATGGCGTCCACCAAGCGCATCGTGCCGGGTCTTTGTCGGGTCGTCTCAGTCATATTTTTCTCGTTGGAACCGGGTGTAACCCGGCGAGTTTATTGCAACGCAACTGCCTTACGTGGAACTGGAAACGAGGCCATTCAGCTGAGTTGGTTGCGGTAGTGATGGGTGGCCGTGTGGTACAGCCCGCGCCGCAATTCCACCGGCCGGTCGCCATAGGTGAAGGACAGCCGCTCCACCTGCAGCAGCGGCGTGCCGGCGGCCACATCCAGCAAGGCGGCGTCATCGGGCGCCGCAGCCACGGCACGCAGCTTTTCTTCGGCGCGGATCATCTGCACCGCAAATTCGGCTTCAAACAGCCGGTACATGGGCCCGCGCCAGGCGGCCAGGCGCTCGGCCGTGAGGCCCTTGAAGAGCACGCCGGGCAGCCAGATGTCGTCCAGCACCACGGGCGCCACGCGCTCTGCCGGGCCGGCCAGCAGCAGGCGGCGCACCTGCACGGCCGGCTCGCCGGACTTCAGCGCCAGCAGCCGTGCCACCTCGGCCGGCGCGCGCATGCGTCGGCATTCGAGCAAGCGGCGCTGCAGTGCATAGGTGCCACCGTCGTCGGGCATCAAGCGCAAGAAGCGGTACTGCGTGGCTTGCTCGGCGTGCGTGGCCACGAAGGTGCCCTTGCCCTGGCGGCGCACGAGCAGGTTGTCGGTGGCCATTTCGTCAATCGCCTTGCGCACCGTGCCCTGGCTGACCCGAAACCGTATGGCCAGGTCCATCTCACTCGGGATGGCCTGCCCGGGCTGCCATTCGCCC
>CXWL01110063.1_pt1 | contig 16341 bp, 17 predicted proteins | sample 590931 | NCBI WGS metagenome assembly CXWL01 (sample SAMEA3498368, study PRJEB10139) | groundwater metagenome | biome: water well; material: biofilm material | place: Germany | collected 2015-04-27 | reverse complement strand
GCCACGCACGACGGCAGCCCTGCATTCAAGATGGCGCTGCCCGACTCGATGATCCGGCTGCAGCGGCGCGAGTACTACCGCATGGCCACGCCGGTCAGCAACCCGGTACGCGCGGTGATCCCGATGCCGTTCGAGCTCGGCGGCGGCAGCAACATCTTCCCGCTGGCCGACATCAGCTGCGGCGGCATCGCCATCCTCGACAACAAGCTCATGCTTGGCAACACGATCGGCAACACCTACCAGGGCTGCAAGATCGAGCTACCCGAGATCGGCACCGTGACGACGACGCTACGCATTCGCAACTCGCTCGACCTGACTCTACTCAACAGCAAGACCAACCGCCGCCTCGGCTGCGAGTTCATCGACATCTCGCGTGGCAACCTCGCCAACGTCCAGCGCTACATCACCAAGCTCGAGCGCGAACGCAACGCCCGCCTCGCCGGCCTCGGCTGAAAAATCCCGCCCCCAAACGGCAAATCGGGGTCCGTCCCCGGGGACAGACCCCGGGGACGGACNNGACCCCGACTGATTACGAAATGCCCCGAAAATCGCGCGCAGACTGGGAGCGCAGGCTGCCATTTCGGAATTCCGAGGATTGCAAAACGCATCGGGGTCCGTCCCCGGGGACGGACCCCGAATTTTGGGTACGAACATAGTCGCGCTAGATTTGACGTCAGACCTGCATGTTCATGATCTCATGGTATGCCGACACCAGCTTGTTGCGTACCTGGACCGTGGCCTGGAAGTTGATGCTCGATTTTTGCATCGCGATCATCACGTCCGACAGGCTGACGCTGTCGTCACCCAGCGAGAAGGCCTTGCCCATCTCGCTGGCCTTGGTCTGCGTCGCGCTGACGTGCTCGAGCGAACTCTTGAGCGCGTCGGCAAAGTTGACCTTGGCCGCGGATGCTTCACCCCCGGCCCCGACCGGCGCAACGGGAGCACCGGCCGGCTTGGTCGCCGCCGCCTTCAGCTGGGCCATCATCGCCTGGATCCGGTCGGCCCCTATCGATGCTACGTCCATGTTGTTTTCTCCGATTCATGCATTGGCAGGTGGCAACGATGCGCCTGCGCGCGGGTACAATGTGCGTACACGCTTATCTCAGGCTGCCAGAATAGCAGTGCCAGAGCGGCATTTCAGGCCGAGGAAAGGCCTAAACCCCTCCCTGTTCCGCCGTTTGATTGTTGCCGTAACACAGCATAATCCTGCTTAAGCCCCATTCCTCGCGCAGGTCTGGGTCCCCTTATTACCTCGGATACCATCATGGCAGCAGCAATCGCGGACGAACTTGTCGACACCCCGGAATCGAAGCCGTCCTTCCTACAGACACAAATGGGCAAGAATTTCCTGCTCGGCGCTGCCATTGCGTCCGTGCTGGCGGTCATGGCCGCGATCTGGCTGTGGAGCCAGCAGCCCGACTACAAGGTGCTGTTCTCNNACAGGTGAACTACCAGCGTTCGCTCGAGGGCGAACTGGCCCGCTCGATCGAGTCGCTGGCCGCCGTCGGTTCGGCGCGCGTGCACCTGGCGCTGCCGAAGCCGTCGGTCTTCGTGCGCGAGCAGCAGAAGCCTACCGCGTCGGTGCTGCTGAACCTCCAGCCGGGCCGCGTCCTCGACATCGCCCAGGTGTCGGCCATCGTCCACCTGGTCGCCTCCAGCGTGCCGGAACTGCCGGTGTCGAACGTCACCGTGGTCGACCAGGCCGGCAACCTGTTGTCCGAGAACGGCAAGCCGGCCGGCGCCAAGCAGCTCGACCCGAACCAGCTGAAGTACGTCACCGAGATCCAGCAGCGCATCATCAAGCAGGTTGAATCGCTGATCACGCCGCTGGTCGGCCAGGGCAACGTGCGCGCCGAGGCGACCGCCGATATCGATTTCGCACAGGTCGATACCGCCGCCGAAATTTACAAGCCGAATTCGCCGCCGGAAGCGTCGGCGATCCGCAGCCAGCAGGTATCCGAGGCGAACGGCCCTGGCGGCGCCAACCCGTCCGGCGTGCCGGGCGCCTTGTCGAACCAGCCTCCGGGCACCGCCACAGCGCCATTGGACGGCGCCGGCGCCGCACCGGGTGCGCCAGGCGCCACCGCGGCCCCGACCCGCAAGGACTCGACCACCAATTACGAGGTCGACAAGACCGTGCGCTACGAGCAGCGCCCGATGGGCGGCATCAAGCGCCTGACCGTCGGCGTGCTGGTAAACTACCGCCGCATCGTCGACGCGAAGACCGGCAAGGTGACAGTCAAGGCCCTGACCGCAGCCGAAGTCGCTCAGATCAATGACCTGGTCAAGGAAGCGATGGGTTATTCACAGGCGCGCGGCGATACGCTGAACGTCACCAACGCGCCATTCGACGGCGTCGACAGGCCGGCCACGCCGGAACCGCAGCTGGATTGGTGGAAGGACCCGGCCAACCTGCCGCTGGCGAAAGAGCTGGGCCGCTACCTGCTGCTGGCACTGGTGCTTGGCTTCCTGTACTTCCGCCTGCTGCGTCCCCTGCTTCGCCCTTTGCTGCGCAGGTTCGATGAGATTACCGACGTGCCGCCTGCGTCGGCCGAGCCAGAAATGACGAAGGAACAGGCGGTGCAGGCAGAGGTCCAGCGCATCCAGCTGGAAGAGGCAGACACGAATATCGCGCGCGGGTACCGCGAGAACCTGGCGATGGCGAAGACGCTGGCCAAGGAAGATCCGCGCGTGGTCGCAAACGTAGTGAAAGCATGGGTAGGCGCAAATGAATGATAACGGCATCCACAAGGCGGCGATCCTGATGCTCGCCATCGGCGAAGAGGAAGCCGCGGAAGTGATGAAGTTCCTGGGTCCGCGCGAGGTGCTCAAGCTGGGCGCCGCAATGGCGACCATGAAGAGCGTGCAGCACGAGCAGGTGGTGACGGTGCTCGATTCGTTCCGCGAACAGACGGAGCTCAATTCGACCGTCGGCCTCGATTCGGACGAATACATCCGCCAGGTGCTGACCAAGGCGCTGGGCGACGACAAGGCGACCGTCCTGCTGTCGCGCATTTTGGGCGGCAAGGATGCGTCGGGCATCGAGAGCCTGAAGTGGATGGATGCATCGTCGGTGTCCGAGTTGATCCGCAACGAGCACCCGCAGATCATCGCGACCATCCTGGTCCACCTCGAACGCGACCAGGCCTGCGAGATCCTCGGCAACTTCACCGACCGCCTGCGCAACGACGTGGTGCTGCGTATCGCCACCCTGGACGGTGTGCAGCCGGCCGCGCTGCGTGAGCTGAACGACGTGCTGACCAAGCTCCTGTCGGGTAACGAGAACATCAAGAAGTCGTCGCTGGGCGGCGTGCGCGCCGCGGCCGAGATCCTGAACTTCATGAGCGGCGACCAGGAAAGTTCGGTCATGGACAACATCAAGAACTACGACAACGACATGGCGCAGAAGATCATGGACGAGATGTTCGTGTTCGATAACATCATCGACATCGANNGCATCGCAGGACCTGCGCGAGAAGATCTTCCGCAACATGTCGCAGCGCGCCAGCGAGATGATGCGCGAGGACCTCGATTCGAAAGGGCCGGTGCGCCTGTCCGAAGTGGAGTCGCAGCAGAAGCAGATCCTGCAGATCGTGCGCCGCCTCGCCGACGAAGGCCAGATTGTCCTGGGCGGTAAAGGCGAGGACTCGTTCATCTGATGGCGACCATTCCGAAAGAGATGCAGACCGCGTACCAGCGCTGGGAAATGAATTCGTTCGACCCGCGCCCTGCCGTGTCGCCAGCCGCCGAATCGGAAACCGTCAGCATCGACCCGGCATATGCGCTGCCGACGGTCGAAGAACTGGCAGGGATCCGCGAGCAGGCGCGCGCGGAAGGCTATGACGAAGGCCACGCGGCCGGCTACGCCGACGCGCTGGCGATCGGCCGCCTTGAGGCGGCCGCCGAACTTGAGCACGTGAAGGCGCTGGCGCTCACGTTCGGCACTGCGCTGTCGCAGGCCGACGAGAACATCGCCAGCGACGTGCTGGAGCTGGCCCTGCACCTGGCCAAGGGCATGCTGCGCACCGCGCTCGAAATCAAGCCCGAGCTGGTGATCCCTGTCGTGCGCGAGGCGATCGAATACCTGCCGGTACTGCAGCAGCCGGCCATCCTGATGCTCAACCCGGACGACATCACGCTGGTGCGCGAAGCCATCGGCGAAGAACTCGACAAGGGCGGCTGGCGCGTGGTGGAAGACGCCCAGATCGCGCGCGGAGGCTGCAAGATCGACACGGCCAGCAACCAGATCGATGCGCAAGCCGCCTCGCGCTGGCAGCGCCTGTCGCAGTCGCTCGGCAAGAACGTCGAGTGGCTCGGCTGATGACAAACCAGCCCGACCGCCACACCGCCCGCTGGCGCGCTTACCTGCGCGACTGCGACGCATTGGTGGGCTTCGTCGAGCCAATGCAGGTGTGCGGCCGCGTGACGCGCGTGGCCGGCCTGGTGATGGAGTGCGTCGGCCTGCGCCTGGCAGTCGGCAGCGCCTGCACCATTCCCCTTCCGAGCGGCGCCCGGGTCGAGGCGGAAGTGGTCGGCTTCGAAGGCGACCGCCTGTTCCTGATGCCGCAAAGCGATGTCGAAGGCATCGTGCCGGGCACCCGCGTGTTCCCGGTTGAAGCGTCGGTGCCGCGTCCGGGCAGCGTGCCGCATCCGCGCCGTCGCCCGAGCGACCGCGCGCGCCACCTGCCGGTCGGCGAAAAACTGCTTGGCCGCGTGGTCGACGGCGCCGGCCGCCCTCTCGACGGACTCGGTCCACTCGGCACCGACGAAGTCGCGCCGATCAATGCGCGCCCGGTCAACCCGCTCGACCGTGCACCGATCACCGAAACGCTGGACGTGGGCGTCCGCGCGATCAACGCGATGCTGACGGTCGGCCGCGGCCAGCGCCTTGGCTTGTTCGCCGGTACCGGCGTCGGCAAGTCGGTGCTGCTCGGGATGATCGCGCGCTACACCACCGCCGACGTGATCGTCGTCGGCCTGATCGGCGAGCGAGGCCGCGAGGTCAAGGAATTCATCGAACAGATTTTGGGACCTGAAGGCCGCGCGCGCTCGGCGGTCGTCGCAGCGCCGGCCGACAGCCCGCCGCTGATGCGCCTGCAGGGCGCGGCCTATGCGACGGCGATCGCCGAGCATTTCCGCGACCAGGGCAAAAATGTCATGTTGATCATGGACTCGCTGACCCGCTACGCGATGGCGCAGCGCGAGATCGCGCTGGCGATCGGCGAGCCGCCCGCCACCAAGGGCTATCCGCCATCGGTGTTCGCCAAGCTGCCGGTGCTGGTCGAACGGGCCGGCAATGGCGTTGAAGGGGGCGGCTCGATTACCGCCTTCTATACCGTGCTGTCCGAGGGTGACGACCAGCAGGACCCGATCGCCGACGCGGCGCGCGGTATCCTCGACGGCCACATCGTATTGAACCGCCACCTGGCCGAGGCCGGGCACTATCCGGCGATCGACATCGAACAGTCGATCAGCCGCGCCATGCACACCATTACCACGCACGAGCACCAGATGAAGGCGCGCCGCCTCAAGCAGCTGTATTCACGCTACCAGCGTTCGCGCGACCTGATCAGCGTGGGCGCCTATGCTGCCGGCAGCGATCCGGTGCTGGACCAGGCCATCACCCTGCACGACCAGATCGAGTCCTTCCTTTGCCAGGAAATCCACGAGAACACCGGCATGCAGCAGAGTTTGGGCCAACTTACCTCTCTGTTCGACTGATTGGGGTGCGCGCGCCGCACCTATAATCTGATCCATCATGGCCAAATCCTCAGCCCTAGACACCCTGATCGAGCTCGCACAGCGCGAGACCGACGACGCCGCCAAGCGCCTTGGCGCGGCTTTGACGTCGGTCGAGGAAGCCGAGGCGAAGCTGCAGATGCTGCTCGGGTACCGCGACGACTATGCGAACCGGTTCGAGCAGGCCCAGATGGCAGGCATCACTCCGATGGCGCACCGGAATTTCGTGGCCTTCGTGGACAAGCTGGAAAACGCCATCAATGGCCAGCGCGAAGTGATCAAGCATGCCCAGTACAAGAGCGGTATCGAGAAGACGGCCTGGCAGGCAAGTGAGCGCAAGCGCCTGTCGTACCGCACGCTGAACGAGCGCGCGACGGCGGAAGCACTGCGGGTCGAGAACAAGCGCGACCAGAAGGCGATGGACGAACACGCAGCACGGCAGGCGCACTTCAAGCGCTGACCACTAACGAACGGACTGACAGCACATGCAAACCCAGAACCTCTTGCCCCAGCTTTCCAGCGCCAGCCCGGCGCAGCCGCGCCAGAACGCCCAGGCCCAGAACGACCATGGCGGCGCCCAGTTCAGCCAGGCGCTGTCGCGCGAAATCACGCAGCGCCAGAACGCCACGCCCGCGCCGCAAGCCAGGCCGGCCGCCCAGCCAAAGCCGGCCGAAAAAGCTGCCGCTGCAAAGCAGGATCCGAGCCGCCCGGCGCAAGCCGAGACCGCGCGCCAGGCAGCCGGGAAGACCGACAGCAAGGACAAGCCGGCGACGGCGTCGGCGCCAGCGGGCAAGGACAGCGCCGACAAGGCGGAAGAGGCGGCCGCCCGCGCATCCGAACTGCCGGTGACGGACATGCTGGCGCTGGTCGCCAGCTTCAACCAGCTGCAGGCCGTCCCGAAAGACATGCCGGCGGCGCCGGCAGGCACCAGCACCGGCGACGCCGGCGGCGCCGGCGCCGGCGCCACCGCGGACCTCGGCACCGCCCTTCCAATCGAGCTGTCTGGCCAGTTTGCCCAGGGCGCCGCGCTGGCGCTGGGCGAGCAGCCCGCGGCCGGCACCGCAGCAGGCACCGTACGCCCGGCCGACGCAGCAGCAGCAGCAGCAGCAGCAGCGGCGGCAGCAGCATCGACCGACGCCGCGCAGCCAGACGCCGCCATCGACACGTCGAAGTTCGCCAACCTGCTGGCGCAGGAACGCACCGAGCCTGCTGTGCTCAAGGATGCGCAAGCGGCTAGCGCGCCCTTGACAGGCCCGGTACAACAGGCCTCGCTGAATATCGCGCAGGCCGCGGCGGGCGTGGCAACCGATAAGATCGCAGCGCGGGTCGGCACGCCTGCATGGGACAACCAGGTCGCCCAGAAGATCGTCTGGATGGTCGCCGGCCAGGAACAAAGCGCGACCCTGACCCTGAACCCGCCCGACATGGGCCCGATGCAGGTGGTACTGAGCGTGACCAACGACCAGGCTACCGTGACGTTCTCGGCCAACCAGCTGGAAGTTCGCCAGGCACTGGAAAACGCGATGCCGAAGCTGCGCGAAATGATGAGCGAAAGCGGCATCGCGCTGGGCAACGCGACGGTTGACGCCGGCACGCCGGACCAGCGCCAGGCCCAGGGTGAACAGCCTGGCCGCAGCGGCTCGGGCGCGCGCCTCGGCGCCTCAGGCACCCCGATCGATGTGGCGGAACACCAGCCGGGACGCCCGATGAACAGTGGCGGACTGCAGGGGATGGTTGATACATTTGCATGACCGAAACACCGCGGACCCGCGAGTCCGCCCTTCCCTGCGGCAGGCAAGCACCGAGGTGGCCATTCTTAGCACCTCTTTTCAAGCAATATGCCTGCGCGTTTATTCCCGATAATGACATAATGATGGCGTGAATCACTAAAGCCGGTTGAGTTCCCTTGAAAGCAAATGACAAAATGAAAGCTGATCCGAAAGCAGATGCGGCAGCCGTTCCAAAATCTTCTCCGAAGAAGCTGATTATCCTCATTGCCATCGCTGTGCTCGTGCTGGCCGCAGGCGGCGGCGCAGCCTGGTATTTCCTGCAGGGCGACGCCGGGGCCGCGAACGTGGAGGAAGCCAAGCCAGCTGAACCGCCGGTATATATTCCGCTCGAAAAATTTGTTGTGAACTTGCAGCCTGAAGACGGCGAGCAATATCTTCAGATTCAGTTTACGCTGCAAGTACCGACGCTTGAACAGGTTGAAGTGATCAAGGCCAACATGCCGAAGATCCAGAGCCGCGTGCTGCTGCTGCTGTCGGCCAAACGTGCGTCGGAACTGTCGACGCCGGAAGGCAAGCGCCAGTTGTCGAGCGAAATCATCACTGCCGTCAACGAGCCGTTCGTCGCCAAGGGCCAAGCGCAGCAGGTGTCCGACGTGTTGTACACCAGTTTTATTATTCAGTAATAGTCAGCAGACCATGGCCGATAATTTCCTCTCGCAGGAAGAAGTCGATGCCCTTCTGAAGGGCGTCAACGGCGATCAGGACGACGCCGACGCGCCTGAGGAAACCTCAGGCGTTCGTACCTACAACCTTGCGACCCAGGAACGCATCGTTCGCGGCCGCATGCCTACGCTCGAGATCATCAACGAGCGTTTCGCGCGTTTGCTGCGCGTGGGCCTGTTCAACTTCATCCGCCGCAGCGCCGAAGTATCGGTCGGCTCGGTGCGGGTCTCGAAGTACAGCGAGTTCATCCGTAACCTGGTGGTGCCGACCAACCTGAACCTGGTGCACATGAAGCCGCTGCGCGGCACCGGCCTGATCGTGTTCGACCCTGGCCTGGTGTTCCTGCTGGTGGACAATTTGTTCGGCGGCGACGGCCGCTTCCACACCCGGGTCGAAGGGCGCGACTTTACCCAGACCGAGCAGCGCATCATCCTGCGCATCCTCGATATCGTGTTCGAGGCCTACACCAAGTCGTGGGAACCGGTCTACCCGGTCGAGTTTGAATATATTCGTTCGGAAATGAACACCCAGTTTGCCAACATCGCCACCCCGAACGAGGTGGTGGTGTCGTCGACGTTTACGGTTGAGCTAGGCTCGGTCAGCGGCCAGATCCACATCTGCATGCCCTACTCGATGATCGAGCCGATCCGCGACACCCTGACCTCCAGCCTGCAGGGCGAGGCGCTCGAAGTCGACAAGCGCTGGATCCGCCTGATGACCCAGCAGATCCAGATCGCCGAAGTCGAACTGGTCGCCACGCTGGGCCATGGCCGCGCATCGTTCGACGAGATCCTGAACATGAAGGTCGGCGACATCATCCCGCTCAACGTTGCCGAGCAGATTGAAGCGACGGTCGACGGGGTGCCGGTGATGGAATGCACGTATGGCGTGCTCAACGGACAGTACGCGCTCAAGGTAGAGAAGCTGCTGGCCAATTCCGACAACTTGAAGTAAAGCGAGCCCGGCGCGCACTGCGCCGGCATGGAAACACAGGAGAGCAACATGTCCGATAATCAAGACGACCAGAGCATGGACGACGACTGGGGCGCCGCCATTGCCGAGCAGGCAAAAGCGGAAGCCGAAGCGCTCGAAAAGCAGCAAACCGCCACGGCCGCCGTGTTCAAGGACTTCTCGAACAAGGGCGCCAAGAACGACACGCCGAACGATATCGACTTCATCCTCGACATCCCGGTACAGCTGACCGTTGAACTCGGCCGCACCAAGATCGCCATCAAGAACCTGCTGCAACTGGCGCAGGGTTCCGTGGTCGAGCTCGACGGTCTGGCCGGTGAGCCGATGGACGTGCTCGTCAACGGCTGCCTGATCGCCCAGGGCGAAGTGGTGGTGGTGAACGACAAATTCGGTATTCGCCTGACGGACATCATCACGCCGTCCGAACGGATTCGAAAACTCAACAAATGACGGCGCGCCAGCTTACCGCGGCCGCGCTGCTGTGCTGCCTGGCCGCGCCGGCGTTCGCCGCCGCGCCCGCCGTCACCCCCGCCGTCACCCCCGCCGTCACCCCCGCCGTCACTCCGCCTGTCACCAGTTCCGTTTCCGCCGCGCAGGCGGCGCCTGCCGCCAGCACGCCAGCCGACGCACCTGCCGCGCCCGCTGGCGACGCCGCGGCCACAGCGCTTGCGCCCGCCCCCGCGCAGCCGCAATTCGGCACGCCGCGCCCGGTCCAGCCGAGCGCGCCGGCCGCGGCTCCGCCAACCGGCTCCGCCGCAGGCAGCCTGATGCAAACCACCTTCGCCCTGCTGCTGGTGCTCGCCCTGCTGGCCGCGCTGGCCTGGTTCCTGAAGCGCTACGGCCCGAAAGCGGCCGGCGGCAGCGCCAACCTGCGGATGGTCGGCGCCCTCAACCTCGGCGGCCGCGAACGCATCTTGGTAGTCGAAGTGGGCGACCAGTGGATTGTCGTCGGCGCCTCGCCGGGCCGCGTGAACGCGCTGGCAACGATGCCCAAGCAACACACCGTCGAGCCGCAGCCAGGCATGCAGCCCGGCTTGCCGATGGCTGGCGGCTTTGCCGACTGGCTCAAACAAACGATAGACAAACGCAATGCAAAGTAAGCAGCACCTGCTCCCCAGCGCATCGACCGCGCTCAAGTGCCTGCTGGTGGTGGGCGTGATCGCCCTGCCGCTGGCCGCCATCGCGCAAGGCATCCCGGCCTTCACCAGCAAGCCTGCGCCGGGAGGCGGCACCGCCTATTCGCTGCCGGTGCAGACCCTGCTCCTGATGACGGCGCTTTCGTTCCTGCCGGCAGTGTTGCTGATGATGACCAGCTTTACCCGCATCATCATTGTGCTCTCGCTTCTGCGCCAGGCGCTTGGCACGCAAAGCGCGCCGCCCAACCAGGTGATGGTGGGGCTGGCGCTGTTTTTGACCCTGTTCGTGATGGGGCCGGTGTTCGACAAGATCTATGTCGAGGCCTACCAGCCGCTGCAGAACAACCAGATCCAGATGGGCGAAGCGATGGACCGCGCGGTGGCGCCGCTGAAGAGCTTCATGATCAGGCAGACCCGGCAGGCTGACCTCGCCATGTTCGTCAAGATCTCGCGCAGCCCGGCGCTGCAAGGGCCGGAAGACATTCCGCTGCGCGTGTTGATCCCTGCTTTCGTCACCAGCGAACTGAAGACCGCGTTCCAGATTGGATTTGCGATCTTCATCCCGTTCCTGATCATCGACATGGTGGTGGCCAGCGTGCTGATGTCGATGGGTATGATGATGATGTCGCCTGCCGTCATCGCGCTGCCGTTCAAGCTGATGCTGTTCGTGCTGGTGGACGGCTGGCAGCTGCTGCTCGGTTCGCTGTCGCAAAGTTTCTACTAGGAGCGCGCTGATGACCCCGGAGACCGTCATGACAATGGGCCGCACGGCGATGGAAGTCACCCTGATGGTGGCCGCGCCGATGCTGCTCGTCGCCCTGATCATCGGCCTGGTCGTCAGCATTTTCCAGGCCGCCACCCAGATCAACGAAGCGACGCTCTCGTTCATTCCCAAGCTGGTCGGCATTTTTGTCGCGCTCGTCATCGCCGGTCCGTGGATGCTGGCCGTCATGCTCGACTACATGCGCGGCGTATTCACCGGGATACCCGGACTGGTCGGCTGATGCAAGCTGGCCGTTTCGCGGGACAGGCGCGATGATCACGCTCACATCGGGCGAAATGAACACCTGGATCGCGGCCCTGCTGTGGCCGTTGACCCGCATCCTCGCGCTGATCGCCTCCGCTCCGCTGTTCGGCAACACCAGTGTCCCTGGCAGGGTCAAGGTCGCGCTCGGCGTGATGCTGGCCCTGATCATGGCCCCTGCCATCCCTGCAGCGCCCTCGGTCGACCCGATGTCGTGGACAGGCTTGCTGATCCTCATCCAGGAAATGCTGATCGGCCTCGCGATGGGGTTTGCGATGCGCATTGTGTTTGCCGCGATCGAGATGGCCGGCGAAGTCTCCAGCCTCACGATGGGCCTGGGATTCGCCACCTTCTTCGACCCGCTCACGCAAGGGCGCTCCTCGGCGGTCAGCCAGTTTCTTGCGCTGGTCGCAACGATGGCCTTCCTTGCGGTAAACGCCCACCTCGTCCTGCTCGAAGCGCTTGCCGAAAGTTTCTTCACGCTGCCGATCAGCGCCTCGCCGATCTCGATCGGCGCGCCCTATGAAATGGCGCGCTGGGGCGGGAAGGTATTCAGTGCCGGGTTACAGTTGGCGCTACCGATAGTGGCCGCGCTGCTCATCACCAACATCGCGCTCGGCATCCTGACGCGCGCCGCCCCGCAGCTCAACATTTTCGGCATCGGCTTCCCGATTTCGCTGGGTGTCGGGCTGCTGGCGATCAGCATCGTGCTGCCCTACCTGGGGCCGCCGATCCAGACCCTGTTCAACCAGGGCATTGAGGCGAGCCGTCTGATTCCAAGGACGGCGGCCGAACGTGCTCCGCCGCCGGTGCCGGCGGTGCCGCTGCCACGGCCATAGACGCCAGCGCTCAAATTGGCGGCCATCAACTTCGGGGTCCGTCCCTCATAAAAAGCGTCAATCCCGCGGCGTCGGGAATGTAGGCTTGACTGCAACATCGGGGTCCGTCCCCGGGGACGGACCCCGATGGGGGCGAACGCGGCGTTACACTTCTTTTGAACTAGTTACCTGCGGCAACGGACTCCACAGTTGCCCTTTGCGTCCGCTCGGCCAGCGAGCCCAGCGTGGCGGCGTAACGATCAATGACCAATCCATCCGCAATGGTCGAGTTCGCGTTGGTCGCGCGGCGGAGCAGGCTTATCACATCGAAATCGATTTCGTCTGTGAACAGTGCACGGTAGGCGGCCTGCCGATCAATGGGTTCAGGGGCGAGTCTGCGATAAGCATCGTGCGGGGTGATCAGCGAATCAGAGACGCCTTCAGCGTTCGCGGAATAGCTCGACCACGTGTAGGCACCAGGATGGGAGACGATTGCGGCCCGTACAGGGTTGAGCTCGATGTACCGCTGGCATGTCAAAAAATAGTATTCGTTCTCAACAATACAAGAGCGGTACCTCCCCTCCCACAACGTCCCGCTTCGCTGATGGCGACGATTGAAATACTGTACATAACGCTGGCTGAGCGCTTTCATCATCCGAGATCCTGCAACTGGCTCGGCCGGGGTCAGCAGCATGTGCACGTGATTGGTCATCAACACATATGCATGGATGGCACACCCGGCCTTTTCCGCGCACTCCCTGAGCATGTTCAAGTAGACCAGGCGATCCACTTCGGCCAGGAAACAAGCATCGCGATTATGGCCGCGCTGGATGAGATGCAACGGTACGCCTGAAAGAAACAGCCGGGCTCGCCTTGCCATGTCCACCCCCAATTGTTAACGTATGTTCAANNCGGGAACGGCGGACGGCAAATCGGGGTCCGTCCCCGGGGACGGACCCCGATGGGGAGGAATCGTTGCTCGCGCACATCAAGATGCGCTAATTGGTGGCTGAATGAAATTCGGGGTCCGTCCCCGGGGTCTGTCCCCAGGGACGGACCCCGAATTTAGTCATGGAGCTTGTCAGCCGATGTAGTTGAACAGCGACAGCCCCGACAATGACTTGAAGGACATCTGCGATGCTTCCAGGGTCATCTTTTGCTGTTGGAACATGGAGATGGTCTTGACCATGTCGAGGTCTTGCAGGTCCGAGAGCGTGGCCGTGTACTGGATGTTGCGGTCTTCGCCAGCGCCGTCGAGGTAGTCGAGTTCCTTCAGGCTGGAGCCGACGCCCGCTCGCACCGCAAGGACGTTTTCCAGCGCGGCGTCGAGGTTGTCGTGCGCCATGTTGAGGCCGTTCGAGAGCGCGGCTTGCTGCGCGCCGTTTGCCGGCAACGAGAGCGTGTCGAGCAACTGGCTGAGCGTAGTGAAGATCGATTGCTTTTCGCTCGGCTTGACGCTGAAGACGTCGCCGTCCGCCGGGGCGCCGGCAATGTCGAATACGACGCCGTCAAACGCGATCTGCTTGCCGCTTTCGAACGGTACGTCGAGCGCTACCGGCGGTGGCAGCGGGATTTCACCGGCGCGAGAGAGGTCGGTGATGGTGTAGGTCGTTTGCGCCGGCGTGCCGGTTACCGTGAATGCAATCTCGTATTCGTGGCCGGTGATCGCAGCTGCGTTCGACACCGTACCCGACGAGACCACCCCCGCGCCGCTGTTGCTGCTGGCGGCCGAGGTTTGGAAGGTGCCGTTGCCGGTCGGGACGTTTTCAAACACCGAGCTGCCGGAGTCGCTGATGGCGAGCTGGCGCGAGGAGGCGACCTGCAGCTTGCGGATACCCTGGTCGCCGTGATAGGTGGCGCCGCCGTCAACCAGCGAGAACGGGGCCGAGCCCGTGCTGTAGCCGGAGAACAAGTAGCCGCCGACGCCATCGGCCGTGTTCGCCACGCCGAGCAGGTCGTTGAGGCGGCCCTTGAGGTCGATGGCGAGGGCCTGGCGGTCGGCCGGCAGCAGCGTGCCGTTGCCGGCAGTCACGGTGAGCGTCTTGACGTCCTGGATCAGCAAGGTGGTGCTGGCCAGCGCCTGCTCGACTTGCGAGAGCGAGGAGCGGGCGTTCTGGCGGTTGGTGGCGTACTGGGTGTTGACCGACTGCGATTGCGTCACTTCGAGCGCACGCGCGGAGGCGACCGGGTCGTCCGAGGGCGTGAGGATGCGGCGGTTGGTCGACAGTTGCATCTGCGTGCGCGCAAGCTGGCTTTGCAAAGTGCCAAGCTGGTTGGTGCCGGTTTCGAACATGGTACTGGTACTGATGCGCATGATGGCTCCGAGCGTGCGATTAACGTAGCGACAACAGCGTGTCGAACAGGGTGCTGGCGATCTGCATGACTTTGCCGGCCGCCTGGTAGGCTTGCTGGTACTTGAGCAAGTTGGTTGCTTCTTCGTCCAGGTTGACGCCCGATACTTCCTGTTGCGAGGCGCGCACCTGGTTGAGCAGCGCGTTGCTGGCTTCGCTGTTGACCTGGACTTCACGCGTCTTGTTGCCGATGAAGCTAACCAGCTCGGCATACGCTGACTGGTAGGTGGATTTGCCGCCGTCGAGGATGTTCTTGGTCTGCAGGTTGCCGAGCGCATGGGCGTTGCGATTGTCCGACGAGCCATTGGTGTTGGCGCTGAGGGTGAACGTGTCGCCGTCGGCCGGCTTGCCGGTGAAGCTGACGTTGACGCCGCCGATGTTGTAGCTGTCGCCCGCCTTGAACATGATCGGGTCGGTACCGACGACAAACGGTTGCGGCGTGCCGCCTGCGGAGGTGACGTACACCGTCGAGCCAGCCGGGAAGCCCTGCAGCTCGCCGGAGGTTTCGTCAAAAGTCAGGGTCAGCGGCAGGGTCGGCGCGCCGGTCAGGTAGTCGCTGGAGATTGATCCTTCGCTGATCTTGGCGCTGCCCGTGTTGGTCAGCGGTGTGTTGGTGACCACTGGCGCACCGGCGGCGATGCGTGCGATGTCCTTGATGGCGACGTTGAAATTGGCCGCGCCGCCAATCGTTGGCCTGACGACGAAGAAGTCGCCGTCGGTGGCAGGGTTGGTGATGTCGAATGCGATGCCGTCGATGACTTGTGGCTGGGTTTGCGGGAAGGGGTTGATCTCGACCGGGGTGCCGCCCGAGGTGGTCGAGACCCAGTACGCATTGTTCCGGTATTCCACCTTGTAGTCGCTGTTGGTCAGCTTGCTCGAATCGACAACCGTCGCCTTGACTTGGGGCGCGGTGGCCGGATTCGCGGCCGGGGTGTTGTTCAGGCTGGCGCCGACGACGGCCTCGCCAATGGTAAAGAAGTCGCCGCCCATTGCGGATTTGCTGTCCTGCCCCAGCTTGTGCTGCGCATTGAAGGTTTCGGCAATGCCGATTGCAATGCGGCCGAGCGAGTTTTGCGCGCGGTCGAGCGTGTTGGTGCGGAATTCCAGCAGGCCGCCCAGTGCGCCGCCCGGAAGCGAACTATCGGACAGCACCGTCATCTTGTTGCCGGTCATGTAACCTACCTGGACACGGGTCAGGTCGGTCGGCGAGGTGGCCACTGCCAGCTGGAACGGCTTCGAGCCCACCACCAGCGGCATCCCGACCCCGATCGAGATCGTCAGGCTGTTGTTGGCGCCCGGCGTGACGTTGGCTTTGACTTCCTTGTTCAGTTCCAGCACGAGCTGGTCGCGCGCGTCCATCAGGTCGTTTGGCTTCGAGTTGCCGTTGGACAGCGTGAACTTGCCGATCTGTTCGTTCAGCTCGGCAATCTGGCTGGCGTAGGAATTAATCAGGGTGACCTTGGTCGTGACTTGCGAATTGACGCCGTCGCGGATTTCCTGCAGGCGTCCGTCGAGCGACTGGAAGCGCGAGGCCAGCGATTCGGCATTCGACAGCACCGCCTGGCGCGCAGCGGTCGAGCTTGGATTGGCGGCCAGGTCTTGCAAGCCTGCGAAGAAGTTTTGCAGCGCGGGCGACAGGCCGGCAGTGGTGTCGGCGAGCAGGTTGTCGATTTGGCTGATCTGACTGTTGTAGGCGTCGAGCGAGCTTTTCGCGGCTTGCGCGTTGCGGACCTGGGTGTTCAGGAAGGCATCGGAATAACGCTTGATGTCGGCAACTTGGGTGCCGCTGCCGACGAAGCCATAGCCGAAATCCTGGGCGATCGCGGAGGATTGCACCACGGTCTGGCG
>CXWL01094358.1_pt1 | contig 16344 bp, 14 predicted proteins | sample 590931 | NCBI WGS metagenome assembly CXWL01 (sample SAMEA3498368, study PRJEB10139) | groundwater metagenome | biome: water well; material: biofilm material | place: Germany | collected 2015-04-27 | reverse complement strand
CAACCTCGCATGTCAGTATGAAATTGTATTGGTAGATGCCACGCTCAATAAAAACCACTTGCTACCATTAAAAACCCTTAATGAGGGCGAAATTATTATCCAATTAACACGCCACTCTGAGTCAATCAAGCATGCTTACACATTAATCAAGCAAATCTGCAGCCAGATTGGCAGACGCCCGTTCGGCATCATTGTGGATGATACTACTGATGCCCAGGCACAGATTGTATTTCACAATATATCCCAGGTTGCAAGACGCTTCATGCAAATCGAGCTAGAGTTTTTTGGTGCAATTCCGTCCGATGACCACCTTTGCCGTGCCGCAAAACTTGGGCGCTCCGTCATTGACGCATTCCCGTTGGCGACCGCTTCTACCGCATTCAAACAGATTGCCCGACGCCTGGACTTTAAATACGATCACTATAAGCACGATTACTCCGCTGACATCAAACAGGCATCATTCATCTAGACCAGAGGTTCCCTATGTACACAGTTAACGGAAAAAAAGATCAAAAGGACGAGCTGCTGAACCAGCATGCAGTTCTGGTCAAGAAGCTAGCTTACCAGCTCAAGGCAAAACTGCCGCCAAGTGTAGAGTTGGATGATTTAGTACAAGCCGGCATGATGGGCTTGCTGGACGCGATTAATCGCTACGAGGATACCCATGGCGCGCAGTTTGAGACTTATGCAGCACAAAGAATTCGCGGCTCCATGTTAGACGAACTACGCAGCGCAGACTGGCTGCCACGTAGCATACGCAAAAGTATGCGCGAAGTGGAAACTGCCATCAGTCAGCTTGAGCAACAACTGGGTAGGCAGCCTACGGAAAATGAAGTTGCCAAAAAACTAAAATTATCAATCGACGACTACTACGACATGCTCGGTGATTGCAGTGGCCATCAACTGGTCTACTATGAAGATTTTCATGAATCTGATGGCGGAGAGCATTTTCTCGACCGTTTTCAAGGTGACGATACCGGCGACCCAATCAAAGGCCTGCTAACCGGTGATTTTCGTGATGCCCTGATAGACGCTATCAACGCCCTGCCAGAACGGGAAAAGATACTGATGGGGCTTTATTACGAGCAGGAGCTCAACCTGAAAGAGATAGGTGCCGTAATGAGCGTGTCTGAATCACGCGTTTGCCAATTACATAGCCAAGCTGTTGCCAGACTGCGTGCAAATCTAAAAGAGAAATCATGGACTGGAGCAGTTTAAGCGGCATTGCAATTGCCCTAATCGGCATTCTATTAGGGCAAGCCATAGAGGGTGGGCAAATAGGCTCATTAGTCCAGCCTGCAGCTTTCTTGATCGTCATGTGCGGCACATTTGGTGCTGTGCTGCTACAAACCAACGCCAGCAATTTTATAAAAGGAATTTTAATGCTACGCCAGGTGTTTGCCACGCCTGTTGACGATAGGCAAGCACTCGCTAAACGCATCAATTTATGGAGCCATTTCGCCCGTAAAGAAGGCATTTTCATGCTGGAACCCCACATGAATAAAGAAACAGAACCTTTTATCAAAAAAGGCTTAAAGCTCATGATAGACGGCACACCTCCCGAAAAAATACGGGAAATATGCGCCATTGATATGCATTTCTATGAAATACAGCAACGCAATGCAGCAAGAATATGGAATGCAGCTGGTGGCTATTCACCAACTGTGGGTATTTTGGGCGCAGTACTCGGGCTGATTCATGTAATGGAAAATCTCTCAGACCCCAGCAAGCTGGGCAGCGGCATTGCAGTGGCATTTGTTGCCACCATCTATGGAGTAGGCTTGGCAAACCTGGTATTTTTGCCCATTTCAAATAAACTTAAAGCACAAATACAGCATGAAATAATGCGCCGCGAAATGCTGCTAAATGCGTGGGTCTCCATTGCTAGTGGCGATCACCCAAGAATTGTTGAAGAGCGGCTGTTGGCTTATCTACGGTAATAAAATTTATAAGTTAAATAAACTGCAATTGAAGCTATCATGATTAGAAGAAAACCACTAGATGACGACGACGAGAATCCAGACCGCTGGCTAGTTTCGTACGCCGATTTCATCACGCTTCTGTTTGCATTTTTTGTGGTAATGTATTCTATCTCCTCGGTCAATCAAGGTAAATACAGCCAGCTTACCTCCTCTATAGGCAACGCATTCACTGGTGACAACCCATCCGATCACCTGCAAATCAATACTAAAAAAGGCTCAAGGGCTGACGGCAAGCTCAAGGGCCAGCAAAAATCATTCATCAAACCACTACCGCTCACGCATCTCTACAATGAAAAAATGCGCAGGGAAAGAGAATCCATGACCAACATGGGCGTCGACTTATCAAACAAACTCTCACCACTCATCAGCGAAGGCAAGGTACGTGTCGTGCAAAATAATCGCGGCATCCGCATCGATATCCATGACAGCCTGTTATTCAGTCCCGGCTCAGCCGAGCTAGCTACCGCCGCATCAGGCATCCTGAATGAAATTGCCGTTTTAATCAAAGATAATCAACGCCTGATTCAGGTAGAAGGCCATACCGATAATATCGCCATCCATAATGCTACATTTTTTTCAAACTGGGAGCTTTCTGCAGTGCGTGCGAGCAGCGTGGTGAGGATGCTGAGCGATGCAGGCATCACTGACAGCCGGCTCAGCGCATTAGGTTTTAGCTCAGTCCAACCCATCAGTGAAAACGATACGCCGCTCGGGCGTGCCAAGAACAGACGTGTATCAATCATGATTCTTTATGAATCACAGAATCAAGAAGACTCATCCTTGGAAATCACGCCACAAAAAACTGGCATTCCATGATTTACGACTGTAATGCCTCTACAAGCTATAGCTAATCATTCTAAATAATGACAGTGCTTACCCGTTATTGCTTCAACCCTCATATTTGTCATACCTTTGGGCGTCGGTATCTAGTGCCTTCAAGTCACTGGATCCGTGTCAGACCGTAAAGGTCTTTACCGTGGAATATAGGCACTAAAGCGCCTTATTCACACGCGAAAGCACGGAATGACAATGTGGGCTTAATGGGCTGACATTATTATTGGAACTAGCTATAACACTTGTTACGAGACCTCTGCATAACCTAATTTCAGCCACTTTTCACATCTCGTCATACCAACGAAAGCTCACTACTGTCCGAAATCAATTTTCACGAATTTATTCTGAACACTGGTACGCCTAAATAATAACAGTCACGTATCAGCTTTATAGGGACAATTCAAATCATTACTTGGCTTACGGTTTCAGCAAAGCCTCAAACTGCTCAATCGGTACTGGTTTGCTAAACAGATAGCCTTGGTAACGTTTGCAACCATTAATCAGGAGCAGTTCCCGTTGCTCTGCCGTCTCTACCCCTTCGGCAATGACGTTCAAGTACAGGCTTTGCGCCATGGCAATAATGGTGCGCACAATGGACCTGTCGCTGCTATCAACAACAATATCACGCACGAATGATTGGTCAATCTTCAGCTGATTCAGCGGTAGCCGTTTGAGGTATTGCAAGGATGAGTAGCCGGTGCCAAAGTCGTCCAAGGAGAACTGCACGCCGATTTCTCCCAGCGCAGTCATGGCTGCAACGGTGTCCTCTACGTTCTCCAGCAAGAGGCTTTCGGTCAGCTCCAGCTTGAGCTGCATAGGGTCAATGGAGTGGCGCAGTACGGCAGCTTGCACTTGATCCACAAAATCAATTTGACGGAATTGCTTGGCACTGACGTTGATCGACAGCGTGAGGTCACGAGTGAGCGCATCTTGTTGCCACGCTTTAAGCTGGAGGCAAGCGGTATCCAGCACCCATTGCCCGATGGGCAGGATCAAGCCGGTTTCTTCTGCCAGCGGAATGAACTCGAAGGGAGGAACTAAACCGCGTTCAGGGTGTAGCCAGCGGATCAAGGCCTCGGCACCCAATGGGTGGCCCAGGTGGTCTACCTGAATTTGGTAATATAGCTGAAATTGCTGATTATCTAGAGCTTTGTATAATTCACGCTCAAGCCCTACGCGGGCAGTGATGCTTGTCTGCATTTGCGGGTTGAAGAAGCGCAGGGTATTGCGGCCGGCTTTCTTGGCCTGATACATGGCGATGTCGGCTTGTTTTAGTAGCTCCTCCAATGCCGACTGGTGATTGCTGAACAAAGTGACCCCAATGCTAACGGTACTGTGTTGCTCATGCGTAGCAAGCTGATAAGGCTGGTTGAGAGCTGCCAGGATTTTATTGGCAATAGTTTCTGCCTGCGTTGCAGCCTCAAGGTCTTGTTCGCTCAGATCTTCCAGTACCACCACGAACTCGTCACCACCCAAACGAGCAACGCTGTCACCTTCACGCACAGAGGCAGTCAAACGTTCGGCAGCCTGCTGTAGCAGCATGTCGCCGATGTCGTGGCCGAGAGTGTCATTAAGGGTTTTGAAATGATCCAGATCGAGAAACAGCACCGCACCTTGCCGGCCGCTACGCGCACTTGCAGCCAATGCATGATTGAGACGATCGAGCAGCAGCCGCCTGTTAGGCAACTGGGTGAGGGGGTCGTAAAATGCCAGATGTTGAATCTCTTTAGCTGCTGCCTTCTCCATGGTAATGTCAACCAATGCAGCCACGTAATTGGTAACAATACCACCTGGGCCTTTCACTGCGGTGATAGTGAGATGTTCTGGGTAGACTTCACCATTCTTGCGCTGATTCCAGACTTCGCCTTCCCATACGCCAGTGTTATTAATGCTCTCCCACATCGCAGCATAAAAAACTGTATCATGTCTGCCTGAGCTGAGCAGGCGTGGAGTTTGGCCGATGGCTTCTTTAGCGGTATAGCCAGTGATGTCGGTAAAGGCGTGATTCACTCGAAGTATGATACTTTTAGCATCTGTAACGAATAAACCTTCATGCGTTTCAAAAGCAGTGGCGGCAATGCGAAGGTCATCCTCGGCAAGCTTGCGCTCGGTAATGTCACGGCCAATAATTACCAGTGCCTTACGTTGGCCTTGCTCACCGTAGATCGGCACCTTGCGTACTTCGAAATCATGCCCTTGGCCGTCTTCACCAACGGCCGCCTCATCAAACAACATCAATTCACCAGCTTCCCAGGTTTTTTCATCATCCGTCAAACACGCTTCGTGCGCGGCACGAAACTCTGGATGCAGCTCCGCCAACTCCATTTCGGTTTTGCCATACCAGGGGATGTCGTGCAGCTTGAACAGTCGCTTGGCCGTTTCGTTAACGACCAACCAACGACTTTGACCATCTTTGAGGAAGATAGCGTCCGGAATTGCCTCAATCATTGAGCGGAAACGTTCTTCACCTTCACGAAGCTTCATTTCCGCCTGCTTGCGCTCAATGGCGATACTGGCCAGACGGGCGGATTGTTCGATAAGGGCAATATCAGATTCGGCAGGTGTGTGCGCTTCACGATGATAGATATCAAATGCACCTATCACTTGACCAGATGAAGCGCGAATAGGCTGTGACCAGCATGCGCCTAATCCAGCGCTAGCCACAAGTTCCTGATAAGACGCCCAATAGGGATGCGTCGCCATGTCGTCAACGATGACGCGCTCCCCGGTAAAGGCAGCCGTTCCGCAGGAACCAACACCCATGCCAATTTCAATACCGTCGATAGCTGCATTGTAAAAAGCCGGCAAGCTGGGAGTCACACCCTGACCGAGATGCTTGCCTTCATTATCCAGTAGCAGAATACTGCAAAGCATTTTTGGATAAAGTTGCTCCACGCCAAGTACAATGGCTTCAAGAACCTTGGAGAGCGGCTCATCTCCGACCAGTAGTTCCAGTATATGGCTGCGAAATTGTTCGTACTTCTCGGCTTTCTTACTCTCGGTAATGTCGCGGGCAAAGCCAACTGTACCAACTACCTCACCATCAATCGCCACTGGCGACTTATAGGTTTCAAACCAAACCTGCTTACCATTGATTTCGATGAGCTCCTCGATATTCTTTGATCTGCCGCTGTTCAGCACGACCCGATCATCCGCCTGATAAGTTTCTGCTAACTCCCGGGGCCAGATGTCCAGATCAGTCTTGCCTGTTAGCTGGTTTGCAGAAACCTGGCCACAGGCTTTGGCGAATGGCTGGTTAACGGTGAGAAAACGACCCTTCTTATCCTTAAGCCAGACAAGAAATGGGAAATTATCGAGCAGTGCACGCTGATAACCTTCGCGCTGCCGCAACGCGTCCGCTGCCTGCTTGACTTGAGTAACATCTTCAAGCGTGACGCGCAACATCGGCTGCTCGCCCACATCATCCATTCGTACGCAATTAAGATTGGCATGAAATATCGAGCCATCGTTGTGCACAAGTTGCAAGTCGAAACTTAGCTCTTCTCCTCCATTAAACGCGTTCATTTCCGAGAACTGACGTTTCCAGCGGTCTTTATCATCATCAGCAACAAATTGCACAAAACGGTGTTGAAGAATATGCCTGCGTTCCAAGCCTAACATCGCCGTCGCCCGCCAATTGAGTTCAGTAATCATACCGTGTTTACTAATGGAGAGATAACCGATGGGAGCAAATTCATACAAATCCACATAGCGGTTATGCGATTCCTGCAGCGCAACCTGCGTCTGCAGCAGTTTATCTTCTGCAAGTTTACGTTCAGTGATGTCCGCCTGCGTACCAATCATGCGCAAGGGTTTGCCATCCTCGCTGCGACTAACCACCACACCTCGGCTAAGCATCCATTTATAGCTCTCATCCTTGCAGCGTATGCGGTATTCAACAACATACGTTTCCGTCCTGCCCTCCAGGTAGGCTTGCCCTGTCTCTACAACATGCGCCTGATCATCGGGATGGATGCGACTTATCCATTCTTGGCGATTGTCCATGATCTCGTCTTCGGCGTATCCCAGCAACTCCTTCCAGCGTTTAGAATACTTAGCCTCATTGGTCTGAACATTCACATCCCATACACCGTAACCAGAACCTTCAATAGCGAATTTCCAGCGATATTCGCTTTCTATTAAAGCTTGTTCAATCTGCTTACGCTCGGTAATATCCTCATCGACCCCTAGCAATCCAATCGTTTTGTTATTCTGGTTTTTCAGCGGAACCTTGGAAGTACGTACCCATAACCTCTGGCCACTCGGCGCTACAAACGACTGCTCATAGGAAAGTTTAGGGATGCCAGACTCCATAACAGCACGGTCATCGGCACGATAATGCTCGGCCTGGCTCGCCCATTCAAACTGAGTATCATCCTTGCCAATCACACCAACAGGACTCGCAAACCCAGCATCATTGGCAAAAGCTGTATTGCAACCGATATAGCGTGAGTTGAGATCCTTCCAGAACACTTGCACCGGTGCGATATCAATAATCGTCATGAGCAGATTTCGCGATTCTGCAATCGCTGCTTCCGCCTGCTTGCGCTCGGTGATGTCGCGCGCCAGTACAATGAAGCGAGGATTCTCATCATTGGAAGATTTTCTGGCAACTGAAAGCTCAAACCACAGCTTGCCTTGAGGCACTTGCAGTTCATACTGCTTGCCTTGTGAATAGCCTTTCTCATGCGCCTCCTGTAATGCAGACATAACGACTACAGCGGCATCAGGCGAGAGCACTTTTTGCACGGTTCTCCCTATTAATTCTTTGGGAGGCACGGCTAATAAGTCGTTATACGGAGAGTGGGCTGCGTAGTAGCGGCCGTCGAGTCCGATTTCGAACAGCAAGTCAGGAATCGCATCGAGGGTGGACTTCATCTGCTCGGCCATCGCATCGAACTCGTGCGATGTTTTGGCGATTTCGTCATTACCAGCGAGGCCTGCGCGGGCATCTAATTCGCCCAAACCATATCTGCGCACGGTATTTGCCAAAATTTGTAAGCGATTAACAACATTGCGCTTTACTGCGGCATCAATCAGAAACCCTATGAATAAGCCGATAGCAAGCACCATAGCTACCAGCGCATAAAAGAACTGATGCATGGGTGCCAGAATTTCATCCACTGGTACTAGCCGGGCATACCGCCAGCCAATGGGTGGCATAGGTGCATCAATTGCCAAATACTTGCGCCCTTGTAATGACACCTCTCGCTCATACAAATGTACTTGTGAATTCAGCTCCTTATGGGCCAAGAGTATAGCCAAGTCTGGTTCATTGCGAAAATCCGGTTTAAATTTTTCCGGGTTAGCTTCCAGTGCTTTCTGCCATGGCCCAGCGTATATGTAATTGCCTTCTACATCGAGCAAAAAGTGTTGCTCGCCAGCATAGCGCTGATTGCTCTGAAACATTCCGGCAAACACATTTTTAAGATAAATATCATGCCCTACGTTACCTATCCAGCGACCGTTCACGTCAACGGGCAAAACTGCACTGATCATCCAGCTTTTGGGAACCGGATCAAATAAGGGGGGGGTCCAGCGCAGGCCGCGTTCAGGGTTTGTTGCCGGGTTACCTAATGTGACCCAGGGGGTCTTGGTGTAATCTGTATCTGCCGCCATCTGCGTAACGAAATCTGGTACTCCATGATCGTAAATTATTTCAGTTTTACCGGGGGTGAGTAGCCATACATTGCTAAAAGGCGAGTTAATTGAACCTGCAAAGATGTCCATGACGCGCTTACTGCGCAAGTGCAGTCTTTTCTGTTCAGTATCAAGCGGTGCATCAGGAGGCAAAAATATGCCAGCTTCAAAACTGCCGTCGAATTTCTTGCCTTGGCTACGCCATGCGCCGTCTGCATCACGCTGCATTAAATTATCGAAAGTAGCAACTTCACCAATTTGCGCTGGCGTTGAGAGCTCTTTTCCAAGCGAACGAGACAGCGATTTCAGACTAAGCTCAGCTTCCATCAGCTCTGGTGCGTTAATTGCCACTAGTATACGAGTTTCACCCACTAATGCATTGGCCTCACTTGCCAGAGTTTTGTGCTTGGTGTAGTAGTAAATTACTCCCATAGAGGGAACAGTCACCAGTGCGACACTAGTAACAATAATCAGTAACAGTTTTCGCCCGACGTTCATGACGAACTCTCGCTACCCGGTACCTCTGCATAGCCGGTAATTTTTCGACTTGGCAACACCCACGCTGTCATTCCAGCAAAAGCTGAAATGACAGAAATACGAAAAGTATCAAAAAACAGGTTAACCAAAGGTTTATTAAGGATAATCCGAGATTGTCCATTAGCCAAATTTCCGTTCGCCCTGAACCCTTCGACCTTGCTCAGGAGAGCCTTGTCGAAGGGCAATTCATGGTTCGATGCTTCGACAAAGCTCAGCATCACCACGAACGGGTTTTTACGTATATTCTCGTCTAATGGACAATCTCGGATAAAAGTTGAAACGTACCAGAACTTATCAATTGTGCGCACTAACGAACATGCACTACTTCCAACGTTTTGAGATTTGGTAGTCATTATGTGTTAAAAACTAAGGGAGGCGGAGAATAGGATTTGCATCGGGATGCATACAGATAGAACCGTTATCGTTCAACCTGTCGCCTATACCTGCTGACAGCAGTATAGGCTGTAATGAAAATAAGATTTTTTTCACAATCAATTCATCATGCCCACAGAGTTGGGTCTACCCTCTTTTATTTTTTTAATTTACAGCTAGGCGCTATCCTGCAAGCTTTTGCTTGGAAAGTCAACATGGCACTTAATCAGCATGATGGCTGGAGAAACATAATCCCAAATAGTCCATTAGACCAACGGAAAACACTCAAGCCGTCAAGGCTGCGCGTGAAGGTGATTGTGATTTGGCCTGACCGTTTCTACTATAGACATCACCAGCACTTGAATTACCTTGCAGATGATTGAGCAATTGCTGATTACGATTGAAATGCTTGTTAATTAACATACCATTGAGCCTGTTCATTTCTTTTGCCTGGCTCAATGCTTTTTGAAAATCTACCCATGACTGGTTGGTGGCTGGCTTTGCCTGCTGTTTAAGCCATGCAACCATGCCCATTTCGCTAGGCTCAAAGCCGTTAGCAGCCAATGCCTCATAACGACTCTTTGCGGTGATATTAATGCGTTGCAACAACACGGACTTCTCTTCCAGTAAAGCTTCTATCGCGTCGATATCAGCCATCACCAGGCTGGATTGCTCACTGTATAACGCGGTAAGCAGATCGTTGACTAACTGAGCATCTTGCTCAAAAGATACTGGCTGAATAGAAGTCTTTACGTTGTTCATGTTGCCCTCATGTTTTTTTAGTGGTTAGTAAATCTTTCACTGTTTCAATCAAACCATCTGCTACTTTTTCAGAATCCACCTTAAATTGACCACTCGCAATGGCTGACTTAATGGCATCCACTTTCTCGGCATCAAATACGTTACTGGCAGCCACTTGCGCCTCTAATGACTGTAATTGCGCAGACATTGGCGACAATGTAACGTTCTCTGCCACTTTGGCATCGGTTTGAGACTTTTCAGCTTTTTTGCCTGCACTGGAGTCTAATTTCCCTGCACCTGGCTTATCAACACCAAGGCCTACCGTATTTTTGATTGAGTTATTAATATTCATGGTATTTCTTCCTTTTCGCTAAAATTACTATGCGTATTTAACGCATCCATAGTGCTTGTAACGGCATAGTTTAAGCGAACTTTAATACTTTGTAAGTATTTTATTTACCACAATCTTTTCTAAGGGCGCCTCTAAAAATTCAACCTTCAACTGATTGTGCAGGAATTCTAAAAACCAACCTCAATCTGGCCGCCATTACGTGCAATTCCGGTAACTACCTGACCACTAGCCACCCTCACCTGCACAACCTGTCCTTCGTTGGCTTTGGTCATGGCCTGACCTTCGGCCGAAACACTAAAACCATTACCGATTGATGTCACCATCACCGTTTGCCCCTGTTGCACTACAGGTGATATCTTCAACATCTCTTGCCTTAGCACTGTGCCAGCATTCATTGATATGTTCACGATTCGCCCAATGGCTTGCGCCTGATCGGTAAAAACCCCTGCTGGCAATTGTGTCAGGTCGCCGCTTTCAAAAAGAAGATCCTGACTTGTAACAACCTGACCTTGTGCTAACGGCGCCGCTGCCACTAAATATTGCGCATTCACATTAACCGTTGCCTGTACATATATCGTCCAGACATTGGGTGCACTGCAACGCACGCCAACACTGGTCTTGCCCCATGCACGGCTTCCTGTCGGAAGGAATACTTGCATATCAGGGCATTGTGCCAGTTTCATATTAGGGTCTATCGCACCTGCTTGAACTCGCACCTTGCCAGGATAACCAATAGTTTGTGTTTCTAAAAATTCTGTAATCCTGGCTCTCACCGCAGGCAGATTCTGCTTCACGGACTGATTGGCCGCTATAGCGGATGCTGTTGCTACCTCCGCATGGCAGACTATNNCGATGGTGCTACTTCCGCATGGCAGACCGCCATCATCAACAAACCAGCTGCCACGAAGGTTATCCGTGCCGCATTTACTCGAGAGTGATTGTTGCCATAATTCATATTGAATTCCATTTAGTAATGGTAAAGACTCAATATGCATTCTACGGCGGCAGCCGCATAGCAAAGCGAAGAAAAGGGCAAGATTTACCCTTTTACTTTCTCAATTAAAGACACCCTTTTAATCCTAGACTAGCTCTCATCAATGTTATCGGCAAGAAGTGCCTTTTCTTTAAGTTAAGTTTTTTTAGAAAGCATGTGCTGCTATGAAAGGAAATCATTGTGTTGAATAAATTGGACGCAGCTTTGAGTTTTCATCAAAACGCATTAAGAGTGCGTGGTCAGCGCCAGGAGCTTATCGCTGCCAATATCGCTAACGCCGACACCCCGAATTTCAAAGCCCGTGACATAGACTTTAAGACCGCCATGCAAAGTGCTACAGCTAGCGTAAGCAGAGAAGCTTTTAAGGCCAGCAAAACTTCAGAGCAGCATTTAGATGGTGTGCCTTCAAACAATACATCGTCTAATGGCGGGCCCGGCGAACCATTGTTCCGCCCTGTCATGCAAAGCAGCGTAGATGGCAATACCGTAGACATGGACGTAGAACGCAACCAGTTTGCCGACAACGGGATTCGCTATGAGGCCAGCTTGACCCTGATAAACACACAGCTCAAACAGATGCTGGCGGCAATCCAAGGCTCATAACTTATTTTTTGACAGGAGAACAAAAATGTCTCTATTTAATGTATTCAATATTTCCGGTTCAGCCATGAGTGCTCAATCGCAACGCTTAAACGCAGTTGCCAGTAACCTTGCCAACGCGGATAGCGCAACCAGCGCCAACGGTACACCTTATAAAGCCAAACAGGTTGTGTTTAGCGCTACGCCGACCATCTCTCCCGATGCCAGCGGCGTCAAAGTGCTAAAAGTCATTGAAGATGCGTCACCCCCAAAAGTGGTATACGACCCCAAACACCCACTAGCCGATGAAAAAGGCTATGTGACCATGCCCAATGTCAACGTGACTGATGAAATGGTGAATATGATTTCTGCATCCCGCGCGTACCAGAATAACGTGGAGACCATGAACGCAGCCAAAACCATGCTGCTTAAAACGCTAACAATAGGTCAACAATAGCGGTTTTTGACAATGCAGTATTCGTTTGAATGCAACTTGGAATAATATAAAGGAAAGCACCATGACCACAGTACAAAACACCACAAACACAGCTTCACAGGCCTTGCTGGATAGCGTGAATGGCAAGAAAAATACGGCTAAAGACAGCGTGGATGCAGCGCAGGATAGATTCATGACACTGCTGGTCACGCAGATGAAAAATCAGGATCCGCTCAACCCCATGGATAACGCCCAAGTGACCAGCCAGATGGCGCAGCTATCTACTGTCACTGGTATCGACAAGCTCAATAACACACTGGAATCATTGATCGGCAGCGTACGAACTGGCCAGTCCTATCAGGCTTCAAGCATGATAGGCCATAACGTATTGGTACCTGGCAACGGCGTAAGCACCAATGGCACTGGTGGCTACTTCGGCGTTGATCTGCCAATAGGTGCCGATAAGCTATCCGTCACCATCAAGGATTCCGCTGGTGCCACCATTAGAACCCTTGCACTGGGCGCACAAGATGCCGGCACCCTGCCTTTAAACTGGGATGGATTTGCTGATGACGGCTCAGTGGCCAAAAGCGGCAGCTATAAATTTGAAGTCGCTGCTACTTCATCTGGCCAAAGTGTTGCCGCTGATGGCTTAAGTTACGCTCAGGTAATGAGCATCTCCAATAGTACCAGTGGCATTAAGCTGAATTTAAGCAACCTGGCTTCAGTAAGCACCAGTGATGTAAAAGAAATTTTCTAAGTTACCAATCTATTAAATCAAACAGTTAAATCAAACAATTAAATCAAGCGATCAGGAGAACAAAATGAGTTTTCAACAAGGATTAAGCGGTCTAAATGCGGCTTCAAAACAACTGGAAGTCATCGGCAATAATGTATCTAACGCCAACACCGTGGGCTTCAAGCAATCGCGAGCCGAATTCGCCGATGTATTTGCCAACTCGCTCACGGGCGGTGGCGCTACTCAAATCGGTATCGGTACAAAATTAGCCACTGTCGCCCAGCAATATACACAAGGCAATGTCACTAGTACCAATAACTCACTGGATATCGCCATCAATGGTGGCGGATTTTTTCGCATGAGCAATAACGGTGCCATTACTTATTCACGTAATGGCCAATTCCAGATGGATAAATTTGGTTATATTGTTGATGCAGAAAGCAAGCGCCTTACTGGCTACGCAGCCGATGCGGCAGGTAACCTATCGACTGGTGCGCCCGCAGAACTGAACATCAACACTGCTGATTTACAACCTTCAGCCACCGCTAAGGTGGTAGGCGTAGTTAATCTGGATTCCCGTAACGGCACACTCCCTGCTGCGGGGTTTGACCCTACCGACCCGACTACCTACCATAACTCAACAGCTGTGACTACATTTGATAGCTTGGGTAATTCACATACCTTACAAAGCTTTTTCGTAAAAACTGCGCCAGGCGTATGGAATGTATATACAGCAGCCAATGGCATACCTACTACGGTACTACCAGCGCCTACCGCCACGCTTACTTTTACTGGCACCGGCACCGCCCCAACCAGCGTCCCTGCCAGCCCAACACCCGTATCTTTTGCAGTCACCACTGGTGCAACATCTCCCGTTGCAATGACGCTGGATTACTCTGGCAGCACACAGTTTGGCTCTAACTTCAGTATCAATAGCGTTTCGCAAGACGGTTTCACTTCGGGGCGCCTGGCGAGTTTTAATACTGGCGCGGATGGCACGATAGTTGGGCGCTATACCAACGGCCAATCCAAAACGCTGGGCCAATTGGTACTGGCAAACTTTGTCAATCCTAACGGCTTGCAATCTCTGGGCGGCAATGCATGGTCTGAGAGTGCGACTTCGGGCGCCGCGCTAGTTGGCACCCCCAATAGTGGATCATTAGGCGTACTGCAATCATCAGCCGTTGAAGATTCCAATGTGGACCTTACCGCCGAGCTGGTTAATATGATTACGGCACAACGTGTTTATCAGGCCAATGCCCAGACCATCAAGACTCAGGATCAGGTGCTGCAGACATTGGTTAACCTGCGCTAATGATTAAGTCCAATAATTAAAAGCTGATAAGGAGACGCGTTATGGATCGCATGATTTATACCGCAATGACGGGTGCAAAACACATACTTGAGCAACAGGCAACGACTGCACATAACCTGGCAAATGCTACTTCTACCGGCTTTAAGGCACAAATAGATTCGTTCAGGGCTGTACCTGTCGTCGGCGACGGCTTGGCAACGCGCGCCTTTGTAGTTGATGCTACCGTGGGCGCAGACTTCAACCCTGGCCCTATCCAATCTACCAGTCGCGACCTGGATGTGGCCATTCAAGGCGACGGCTGGCTGGTAGTTCAGCGCGCAGATGGTTCCGAAGGCTACACCCGCAACGGATCACTTAAAGTCAGTGAAAATGGCATATTGCAAACGGCAACGGGCCTGACTGTTATGGGTGATGGCGGCCCCATCAGCATTCCGCCTGATGTCACCATCTCCATTGCCAAAGACGGTACCGTCTCGTCCATCTCGAACAGCACGCTGCCTGGGCCATCTAATGCGATTGGTCGCTTGAAACTTGTCAATCCATCTGAAACAAACCTGATACGAGCAGAAGACGGATTATTTGTCACCAGAGATGGCAACCCTGCCGAAGTAGATGCAAATGTCAATGTTGTCAGCGGGGCATTGGAGGGTAGTAATGTCAATGTCGTCGATGCCATGGTCACCATGATTAGTCTTGCCAGACAATTTGATATGCAAATGAAACTGGTGCAGAGCGCTGAGAATAACGCCAATAAAGCCAGTCAACTCCTCAATATGGGTTGAGCAGGGTTGGGTTAATATCAACTAAACGCTGATAAAACCATCAAGCGTAGAGGGTGAATGACTAAATTAAGTCAATCAGCAGCCTAATTGCAAGTTTTTGAGTGGCAGCTGATTTTTGAAAGGAAATAAAATGATACGCTCACTATGGATTTCAAAAACCGGCCTTGATGCCCAGCAAACGCAAATGGATGTGATCGCCAACAATCTGGCTAACGTCAGCACCAATGGATTCAAGCGTTCGCGCGCTGTGTTTGAGGATTTGCTCTATCAGAACATCCGCCAACCTGGCGCCCAATCATCACAGCAAACACAGTTACCTTCCGGCCTGCAGCTTGGTACAGGTGTGAGACCTGTCGCCACTGAGCGTATTTTCAGCCAAGGCAATCTGCAGTCAACCAGTAACGATAAAGATGTCGCCATTCAAGGTGCGGGCTTTTTTCAGGTATTGCTGCCTGACGGCACTACAGCTTATACCCGCGATGGTTCTTTTCAAGTAGATAGCCAAGGCCAGCTTGTTACTGCGAGCGGCTTTCCAGTGCAACCAGCCATTACTATTCCGGCCACAGCCCAAAGCCTTACCATAGGCCGTGACGGTACGGTTTCTGTTACTACTGCTGGCGCGGCGGCGGCCACTCAAGTTGGCTCGCTGCAACTTGCCACTTTTATTAACCCTGCCGGTTTGCAGGGTAAAGGCGAAAACCTGTTTGTAGAAACAGCCGCTTCTGGTAACGCCAATACCAATACACCCGGCGCTAACGGCGCGGGCTTATTGTCGCAAGGCTATGTTGAAACATCCAACGTCAATGTGGTGGAAGAGCTGGTCAACATGATCCAGACCCAACGCGCGTATGAAATCAACAGTAAGGCGATCACTACGTCTGACCAGATGTTGCAAAAACTGACTCAAATGTAATTTTGGCTGATTATTCAAGCTGAATAATCAGACCAAATACTTAATAACCAGATAACAATTTTTATGCGTTCATCTTTAGAAAACAAAGAGTCGATTATGTTTAACCGAGATTGTCCATTAGCCAAATT